>Ga0209379_10000066_pt1 | contig 154115 bp, 90 predicted proteins | sample tdDd001_FD_187124 | JGI IMG/M metagenome (GOLD analysis project Ga0209379, IMG submission 187124) | Marine sediment microbial communities from the Atlantic coast under amendment with organic carbon and nitrate - tdDd00.1 (SPAdes)... | ecosystem: Environmental > Aquatic > Marine > Coastal >...
TTCCTGACTTGAGACCTTCTAAAGCTTCCTTCTCAAATTCTTTGTAATTGAAATCTTTTCCATCCATTGTATCAAGTTATTAATTGTTTCTTAAACTTTTACTTGACACACTTTAATGAACAGACTCTTTTTCCCACAGTGCAGTATTGTAAAATACCTGCGACAAGAGCTAAAGGAATGGCAGCAAGTTACAAAAAAATGATAACAGGATATAAAGTAGCAGCAACAATTCATAAAGTAGCAATTTCAAACTTTAGCCTTCTTCCTAACTAAAATAAAGTACCATCGTATTGGAGTAGAACAGGGATGTTGTCACACAAAAAGTTTTATCTAAAGCAGAAAGTATCTTGTGTATCTTTTGCCTAAATTTGCGGCATGCGAAAACAGCTTACATTTCATATCACTAATCCGAGCAGGTTTAAGGAGCAACTTCTATTTTGGAGCAAGAAGTTCGAGTATGTTAGTATACTCGATAGTCATGAGGTGAATCAGAAAGTAAATTCGAAGGCCGAATACAATACCTACGAATTGGTTGCCGGTGTTGATGCGCTTCAAATTATTGAACCAAAACAGGATTGTTTTCATCATTTGAAAGAGAACATTGAAAAATCGAAAGATTGGTGGTTTGGTTATTTGGGCTATGATTTGAAGAATGAGATTGAAGAGCTAAAGTCTGAAAATCATGATGGATTGGCTTTTCCGGAAATGAACTTTTTCCGACCACGTTGGGTCTTCCTTTTGGATGAGGATACGCTGATTGTTCATTATTACAATGAAGAATTTACTGAAGATGAGGTGCTTTCTTTGGTTAAAAATCTTCAAGACATGGAATTGCCTGGTGAAAAATCCATTTCTGTGGATCAGATTCACTCAAGAATCTCTCGTGATGAGTATTTGGAAGCTGTTAATCAGCTAAAAGATCATATTCGAAGAGGAGATATTTACGAGGTGAATTTTTGCCAGGAATTTTATGCCGAAGATTGCTACATTAAGCCTCGCGGCACCTATCAGAAACTAACCGAAGTTTCGCCTACTCCGTATTCGGGTTTTTACCAAATGGGGCAGCAATATTTGTTGTCGGCCAGTCCGGAGCGATTTATCAAGAAAGTTGGAAAGAAAATTATTTCTCAACCCATAAAAGGAACAGCCAGGCGGGGAGCAAGCGAAGCCGAAGACAAGCAAATAAAGGAAACTTTGTTTAACGATCCGAAAGAGAGAGCTGAGAACATCATGATTGTAGATTTGGTACGAAACGACTTGTCGAGAACTGCCGAAAAAGGATCGGTAATCGTAGAGGAATTGTGTGGGATTTATTCTTTCCCTCAGGTGCACCAAATGATTTCGACTGTTGTTTCGGAGCTTAAAGAAGAGGTACACTTTATTGAAGCCATTCGTCAGTGTTTTCCTATGGGATCGATGACCGGCGCTCCTAAGGTTCGTGCCATGAAACTGATTGAAAAGTACGAAACAACAAAAAGGGGATTGTTTTCGGGAGCTATAGGATACATTACACCTGAAGGTGATTTTGATTTTAATGTGGTAATTCGCAGCATACTTTATAATGCAAGAAATCATTATCTTTCGTTTATGGTTGGTGGAGCAATTACCATGCAGGCTGAGGCCGAAAAGGAGTATGAAGAGTGCATGTTAAAAGCCAAAGCCATCATGAAAGTTTTAAAAAATCATTAAAAAAGAGAATGTGTAATTTAGTTAGAGTGGAAATCTTTAAATGATACTTTGATTTTAAATTATTCATTGTTAATTGCTCATTACTAATTATAAATTTTTACCGTGTTTCGTAAGTTAGTTCGCTTTGTAGAAGAAGAAAATCTGTTTTATCGTGATGAAAAAATTTTGGTTGCGGTAAGCGGAGGAATCGATTCTGTTGTTTTGCTTCATATGTTATTAAAAATGGAAGTAAACTGCGCAATTGCACATTGCAATTTTCATTTGCGAGGCGATGAATCGGATGGTGATTTTGAATTTGTAAAAAATCTGGCCAAGCAATACAATCTTCCTTTTTATTCTAAAGATTTTGATACCAAGGCTTACGCCGATAACAATAAGCTTTCAATTGAAATGGCAGCCCGGGAACTAAGGTACGAGTGGTTCAATCAAATTCTGGAATTAGAGAATTACCAATACATTGCCATTGGACATCATGCCGATGATGTTGCGGAAACGGTATTGATTAACTTGGTAAGAGGGACTGGAATTCATGGTTTAACAGGAATAAAACCAAAATTGGGTAAGATAATTAGACCACTGCTTCCTTTCACCCGAAAAGAGTTGGAAGAGTTTGCAGAAAGCGAAAGTTTAAATTATCGCGAAGATTCAACCAACCGGGAAACCGATTTTGTAAGGAATAAAATTCGCCACCAGGTAATTCCGGTATTAGAGCAAATTAATCCAGCCATTAGAAAAACCATGAGCGAAAATGTTCAACGATTTAAAGAGGTTGAACAGATTTACAATGATGTAATTGAAGAGAATCGCTTGCATTTGGTTTTTCAGAGGGAGAATCAACTGTTAATCTCCATTGCACGATTGCAGGAATTGCCTTCTCCATCATCTCATTTGTTCGAAATATTATCACCATACGGGTTTCACCATCGTGATGTAAGAATGATTACCAAATCGTTAGGTTCAATTTCTGGTAAAAGGTTCTTTTCATCCACACACCAGGTTTTAAGAGATAGAAAGTATTTGATTTTATCTGAATTGGAAGAAAATGATTCCAGTGAATATCTGTTGGAGGAAAAATCAGGTTTGATTGAATTTCCAATGGAAATGGAGGCATCATTTATTGATAGAACGCCAAGCTTTAAATTTCCAAGCAATCCTGAAATTGCATGTCTGGATGCCTGTAAGTTGAAGTTTCCGCTTAAGCTGCGTAAATGGCAAAAGGGAGATAGTTTCCGTCCGATAGGCATGAAGGGAAACAAGAAAATATCCGATTTCTTTATCGATCAAAAGTTTTCTTTACAGGATAAGGAAAATACCTGGTTATTGATTTCTGGTGATAGAATTGCCTGGGTTGTTGGCCATCGTTTGGATGATCGATTTAAGATTACCGCTACAACTACCAAAATATTTAAATTGGAGATGAAGTAGCATCTGGTAATATTACGGTGTGCTGCATCTGTCTTCTCATCACGATTACTTTCTATAAATATAAAGCAACTCTGTTGCTTTAGATACATTTATTGTATGAATAGGGTACGGAGTACCTTAATATTTATAGAACGACTGTTTGTTTTACCAAAGGTGTAGCGCACCGTAATATTTCGTAAGCCTGTGATGATCTGCTATATTATTTTATAACTTAGTCGAAGTTTATAACAACCAACCATTAACAACTCACAAAATGATAAAACTAAAACACAGCTTAGCCATCCTCTTGTTAGGCATGCTTTCTCTTTCAGGATTTTCTCAATCTCAGGAAATTAAAAGTGAGATTGAAGAGCTTAAGAATTACAACGAAAATTTAGACCACCGATTGGATCGTTTACAAAAAATGGTAGATGATATCATTTGGTTCGAAAGATTAGGTGATGTTGCTCATATCGATAAATTATACATTTACGGACCACCAAAGTGGAAGGAGAAAAATCCGACGGCAAAAGGAGCAGGGAATCCTGTAAAGTTTTGGACCTATGCCTTTTTTCCAAAAAACTTAGATGTCAATAAGAAGTACCCTTTAATGGTGTTGCCTCACGGTGGAGTACATGGCGATTTTACAACCTATTACACCCATATTGTTAGAGAGTTAATTGCTCAGGAATATATTGTTGTTGCTGCAGAATATCGTGGCAGTACAGGATACGGTAAAGGTCATTACGAGAAAATAGATTACGGTGGATTAGAGAATGAAGATGTTTATGCCAGCCGCAATTACATGATTGAAAATTACGATTTTGTTGATGATAATAGAGTAGGAATCATGGGGTGGAGCCATGGTGGAATGATTACACTTTTCAATTTGTTTAATCACCCAAATGATTATAAAGTTGGATTTGCAGGAGTTCCCGTGAGTGATTTGGTTGCTCGTATGGGATACATGACGCAATCATATCGCGATTTGTACTCGGCTGACTACCATATTGGCAAAACAGCCAATGATAATTTGGCTGAATATCGCAGGCGATCACCAGCTTGGAATACTCATAAATTTCAGAATACACCCTTATTGATTCATACCAATACCAACGACGATGATGTAAGTGTTTTAGAAGTAGAGCATTTAATTAAATCGCTAAAAGCGGATGGTAAAACATTTGAATATGAAATTTATCAGGCAGTTCCTGGTGGGCACTCTTTTGATAGAATGGACACAAAGAAGGCAAAAGAAATTCGTGTAAAGATTTATAAGTTTTTGTCGAAGCAGTTAAAACCCAACAAACCTATAAATACTTTTAAAGATATTCAGAAAGCTGGGTATCGATTTTAAATACAACAGCATATAAAAGAAGCATGACTTTTAAGCCATGCTTCTTTTTGTATTTAATCTGATCTATAAAGGAATATTTCCGTGTTTTTTAGGAGGATTTTGTTCACTCTTATTGGCACACATTTCCAGAGCCTGAATCAGCTTGTATCTACTTTCCTTAGGTTGAATTACTTCATCAATATATCCCAACTCTGCAGCTTTATATGGATGAGCAAACTTATCACGGTAATCATCAATCGCCTCTGCACGTTCCGTTTCGGTTAAACCTTTGTGCATGATATTTACAGCACCTTCGGCTCCCATTACAGCAATTTCTCCTGTTGGATATGAATAATTGATATCAGCACCAATATGTTTTGAAGCCATTACGTCGTATGCACCACCATATGCCTTACGTGTAATTAATGTGATTTTAGGAACAGTTGCTTCGGCAAATGCATAAAGAAGTTTAGCACCATGCTTTATAATTCCACCGTACTCTTGAGCTGTTCCAGGAAGGAATCCAGGGACATCTACAAATGTGATTAAGGGAAGATTAAAAGCATCGCAGAAACGAACAAAACGAGCAGCTTTGGTTGAACTGTTAATGTCTAATACTCCAGCCATATTTGCTGGATTATTAGCAACGATTCCAACTGGTTTACCTGCTAAACGAGCAAAACCAATGGTGATATTCTGAGCATATAATGGCATTACCTCAAAGAAATTGTGATCATCAACAACAGTTTCAATAATCTCCTTGATATCATATGGCTTGTTAGGATCGGCAGGAACAATGGTCTGAAGTTTTTCATCTTCGCGATGAATATTATCGGTACAAGGTTTTACCGGAGGATCTTCCATATTGTTTGAAGGTAGGAAGCCAATTAACTCTCGCAACATCATCATTGCCTGTTCATCATTATCGGCGGTAAAGTGAGCAACTCCACTTTTTGAGTTGTGAGTAAGAGCCCCACCCAGTTCTTCTTTGGTTACCTCTTCGTGGGTTACTGTTTTAATAACATCCGGACCTGTTACAAACATATAGCTTGTATCTTTCACCATCATTATAAAATCGGTGAGGGCAGGAGAATACACAGCACCACCGGCACAAGGTCCCATAATTGCAGAAATTTGTGGTATAACGCCAGAGCCACGAACATTTTGATAGAAAATATCAGCATAACCAGCCAAACTTTGTACACCTTCTTGAATTCTTGCCCCACCAGAGTCATTCAATCCAATAATAGGAGCGCCCATTTTCATAGCCAGTTTGGTAATTTTTACAATTTTATCAGCATTCGCACGACTTAATGAACCTCCAAATACTGTAAAATCTTGTGCAAATACATAAACCAGTCGGCCGTCCACCTTACCATATCCGCATACAACACCATCGCCTAGAATTTTGTTTTTTTCCATTCCAAAGTCGGTAGAACGGTGAGTTACCATTTTATCAACCTCGACAAATGTTTCTGGGTCCAATAGGTCATGTATTCTTTCGCGCGCTGTTTTTTTACCTGCAGCATGATGCTTGTCAATTCTTTCTTGTCCGCCTCCTTCTTCAGCAGCCTTATTTAATTCTTCAAATTTTTTGATTTTATCTTCTAATGTCAACATGTTTCTTAAATTACAAATTATCAATTACAAATTACAATTTGAAAGTGAGTAGTCGAACGCTAATCGATGTATATTAATGGTTGATTTCCATCAATAGTATCATCTTCATCAACATAGATCTCTTTAATTACTCCATCTTTCATGGCTTTGTATTCACTCTCCATTTTCATTGCAGAAACAATGATTACGGTTTCTCCCTTACAAATATCCTGTCCAATTTCTACAGGGATCTTCACAACTTTTCCTGGCATAGGAGAAGATATTGTACTTTCTGCAGCCTCAAGGTCCCCCTCATTTCTTGCATTCAGATACTTGGTTTCAGCATCTATAATTTCAGCTTCGTAGGAGTGATAAAAAGTATTAACCGTATACTTTTTAGGAGAACTGTTTTCAATTAGTTCTACATTAAATGAACGACCTTTGTACATCACAGAATAAACTCCGTTTTCAACCTGTTGCATATCTAAGTCATACTCTCTGTCGTCGACTATAATCTTTACATGATTGCCATCTTCAGTAAGAAGCTCTACCTTGGCAATTCGGTCATCTAATTTTATTTCTAGTGCCATAATTAATTTCTTTAATCTTTAATTTTCACTTGATCTGTACACACCTCTTCGGCGACCGAAATCTTTCCACCTGCTAGGTTTGCATGTAGATGGATCTGCTTGTACATTTTTTAATTTGTGGTGATAGTCCAAAAAGGCTGTAACTATGGCTAAATCTTCGAACTGTTGCTTGGCTTCATCATCGGCAAGCAAGAATTCTTCATTGTTTTGTATAAAGTGAGTATCATATGTTCCTTCTCTAAATTCACGGCAATCCATGATTCTTTCAAGAAACTTGATAGAAGTTTTCACACCGGTAATTTTGTACTCATATAATGCTCTTCGCATTCTTTCAATGGCTTCATCCCTGGTTCTTGCCCAAATGATCAATTTTGAAATCATTGGATCGTAATGGATAGGAATTTCATATCCTTCATAAACGTAGCCATCAGTTCTAACTCCAAGTCCCATTGGTTCTGTAATATGGGTAATTAATCCTGGACTTGGCATGAAGTTGTTGTCGGTATCTTCGGCGTATATTCTACATTCAATTGCATGTCCAAACTGGAAAATATCTTCTTGTTTGATATCCAGTTTTTTACCTTCAGCAATTAGAATCTGTTGTTTTACAAGGTCGTAACCTGTAGTTCTTTCTGTAATTGGATGTTCTACCTGCAAACGAGTATTCATCTCGAGGAAGTAGAAATTATGATCGTTATCAGCCAGGAATTCAATTGTTCCTGCCCCATAGTAATCAACAGCTTTTGCCGCAGCAACAGCAGCATCTCCCATTTTGGCTCTTAGCTCTGGGGTCAATAAAGGGGATGGCGTTTCTTCTACAACTTTCTGGTGTCTTCGTTGTACCGAGCACTCCCTTTCACACAAATGAACAACATTACCATGTTGATCACCTAAAATTTGAAACTCGATATGATGTGGAGAAGAGATGTATTTTTCCACATAAACTGTATCATCTCCGAATGCAGCTTTTGCTTCTGATTTTGCAGCTCTAAGGCCTTCAAGAATATTTTCTTCTTTGTCAACCATTCGCATCCCTTTTCCACCTCCGCCAGCAGAAGCTTTAATCATAACCGGTAAGCCAATTTCTTTAATAACGCGAAGAGCAGTTTCATCATCTTCAAGATTTTCTTTTGTTCCTGGTACTACGGGAACACCACCATCAATCATGGTTTGGCGAGCAGTAATTTTATCACCCATAGTAGAGATAACTTCAGGAGTAGGTCCAATAAATATGATACCTTCTTCTTTACATCGTCTAGAAAATTCGGCATTTTCACTAAGAAAACCGTATCCAGGATGGATAGCATCGGCTTTTGATCGCTTGGCTACTTCAATTATTTTTTCAATGTTTAAATAACTTTCCGCTGATGCTGCAGGTCCAATGTGAAAAGCCTGATCGGCATATCGAACATGCATTGAAGTTCGATCAACATCAGAATAAACAGCAACGGAAAGAATTCCTAATTCTCTGCATGAGCGCATTACTCGCAGTGCAATTTCTCCTCGATTAGCAACGAGGACTTTTGAAATCTTCGTAATCATAGTTTTGGTTAATTGTTAATTGAGCTTTATAAAAGCTTTGTTTTAAGTCAATTATTTACCATTAGATTAGGAATAGTTTCCCAAAAAAAAGATAATATACAGCATAAATATGTTGTACAGCATGTCAAAAATAATTAAAAAATCGAAGTTTCCAAGTAATTAAATATGAACATGTATCAATGCGATTTGACATAAAAACATGACAAATATCATGAGAGTTGCGCGAGTTTATTGGAGTTCTTACTCTTAATTAGAATTTATATATGTCAGTTTGTTAACGAATAAAAAAGTTGCAAAGTGAGATTGTAAGTGGGAGTATTATAGTTACTTAGGTGCTTTAAGAGGAGTGGGAGGAATATTTTTATTTCTCAGATTTTTCATCAAATTCAAACCCTAAGCTTTCGATTTCTTTTTTTATTTGAGATAGCTTAATTGATGTTCCAACCATGCGCAATATTTTCTGCTCAAGATTAACTTCTGCAATCTCAATATTACAAAGTGCACCAATGTGTTTTTCAACACTATTTTTACAATGGTTGCATTTCATTCCATTTACGATTACAAATTTTTCTTCTTTTTGAGGTATTGTAATTTGAGTTTGTAGTTCTTTTTTAGATGATAAGTATTTCTGAAAATATCCATTAATGATTAAAAGTGAAAGACTAATACTGCTTCCCCATTTTAGCCAATTAGGAAGTTCCCAATGACCTTCATGTCCAGTCATGTGATGATGTAATCCACCAAAAGCAAACCACTCTCTTGGAAGAAAGTTATCGATTAGTAATCCAAACACAATGGCTCCACTAATTATTGAGATAAGGTAGGCCCACATCGTTTTTCGACCAAGTACTTTATTCAATACAGTTATGGTTGCTGCATTAGTAGCTGGTCCGGCCATTAAAAAAACAAGAGCAGCTCCTGGTGATAAGCCTTTCATCATTAAAACTGCTGCTACCGGTACTGATGAGGTTGCACATATATATAATGGGATGGAGGCTATTAGTATAACCAGCATTCCTATAAGATCATTGCCAATAAAACTTGTAAAGAAATCATCAGGAATTAATACAGAAATTACTGCGGCCAATACCAAACCAATGATTAGCCACTTGGAAATATCTTGTAAGAACTCTACAAAGGCATAATGGAAAAGTGTGTATATTTTCGATTTCTGTTTCTTATCGTTTGGTTCACAGCCACAATTGTCTTTTTCGGATGTAGTGCAACAATTAGTTGCTTGTTCAGAGGTTTGAACTTCAACAGAATCATCTACTTTATTGGTTAAAACGCCACCAAAAAACCCAGTTGCCAAAGCAATAAAAGGTCGAATAATGGCAAAAGGCAATCCCAATAAGGAATAGGTAACCAGAATGGAATCAATACCTGTTTGTGGAGTTGAGATTAAGAAAGAAACAGATGAACCTTTGGTGGCTCCACTTTTAAAAAATGAAATTCCTGTTGGAATAACCCCACATGAACAAAGTGGTAATGGGATTCCAATTAGAGAAGCATTTAATACTGACTTACTATTTTTTTGTCCCAGATATTTGTCTATAAAACGTTGAGGAAAAACCACCTTTAATAATCCAGCAAAGAAGAAACCTAGCATTAAATAAGGAGACATTTCGTTCAGTATCTCAATAAAATCGATTATAAATTGGTTCAAGTATTCCATTCTGTTCTTTCTATTTGTATGAATTATCTGGATTCAAAAGTATGAAAATATCTGGATGCTTTAATGTTTATATACGATGAATTCTGCTCTAAAGTTAAAAAATACCAACATGTAGGTATTTTTATTTATTAAGACTGAATCTAATTTTGTCGCAGATAATAACACTAACGATTATCAGAATTAAAACCTAAGAAAAAACGAAATGAAGAAAGTATTATTACTATTGGCAATCTGTTTTGCATTTGGTGTTACCAATGCACAAGATCAGAAAGAACCACAAAGTATTGGATCAACAATTTTAGAGAAAATCAAGAGTGAAAAATTGAGCATTGGAGGTTACGGAGAGGTTCACTACAATCAGCAAATTAGCGGTAATGAAAGATATAATGGGAAAATGGATGTTCACAGAATGGTTTTATTCTTTGGATATCAATTCAACGAAAAAACATCTTTTGTAACTGAGATCGAGTACGAACACGTTAAAGAGTTGTATGTAGAACAAGCATTTTTAAATTACAATATTAAGCCAAATACAAGTATTCGAGGTGGTTTGATGTTGGTGCCAATGGGTATTATTAATGAATATCATGAGCCAACTACTTTTAATGGAGTTGAGCGTCCTAGCGTTGATAAGTACATTGTTCCAACTACTTGGAGAGAAATTGGGGTAGGTATTACAGGCAGATTGGCAAATGCTCCTTTAAAGTACCAATTGTACGTTATGAATGGATTTAACGGATTTGATGGTAGCGGTAAATTAAGAGGATCAGATGGATTAAGAAAAGGTCGTCAAAAAGGTGCTGAGTCTACATTTACTTCTCCTTCTGTATCAGCAAAAGTTGATTACTATGGAATTAAAGGGCTTAATCTTGGTTTATCAGGTTACTTTGGAAAAACTCAATCATCAGAATTTAATGGTTTAGATAAAGATGACGATTTTGCAGAAGCTGTTGCAGATTCGACTCGTGTTGGAATTAGCATGTTAGGTCTTGATTTGCGCTACAAACTTGATGCATTCCAGGTTAAAGGTCAATATATTCATTCTTACATTAACGATGTAAAAGAGTATAACGATAAGACGGGAAAAGATTTAGGAAAGCAAATGAGAGGTTACTATCTTGAAGCAGGATACGACTTGTTGCATGGTAAAGAGCAATCTTTAGTTCCTTTCGTTCGTTACGAAAACTATAACACGCATCACAAAGTTGATGGTATTACAGCTAATAAAGCTTACGATCGTGAGGATTGGTTTGTTGGTTTAAGTTATCACTTGGCAAAAGGAGCTGTGGTAAAAGTAGATTACCAAAGATTTAAAGATGGTAATGATGTGAAGAAAAACTTTATCAATTGCGGTGTTGGAGTTTGGTTCTAATTCGTAATTTTTAACAAATTATATACTGCAGAGCGGGTTATATCCTGTTTTGCAGTTTTCTGTTATTTAAAACTTACTATGAAGAGATTATTGCAAGTATTAATTGTAGCATCAATTGTATTGATTTACGGTGATGTAAATGCTAAAGATTATCCTAAGCCAATTCAGAAAAGAATTGATAAAGCCATAAAAAGTACTTTTGGTACTGAAGATGTGAGTTTTATAGATTTATCTGAAGTTTCATATGATATTACCAGATTTCCGGGAATTGAGAAAGTATCTGTTAGTAAACTAATGAATGAAGGAGCTGAAATTGGCTTAGCAGGTTTTGCCAGTTCGAAAGGAAAGAACGATCTGTTTGATTATTTGGTATTATTTGATAAATCAATGACCATTAAAAAAGTTGTAATTCTTGTTTATCGTTCATCATATGGTGGTGAAATAATGGCCAAATATTGGTTGAAACAGTTTGAAGGAAAGTACAACGGAGAACAACTTGAATTCAATAAAGATATTGATTCAATTTCAGGTGCAACAATAACTGCTCCGTCCATAACTGCAGGAATAAAATCTCTTAGTTTGTTAATGGTTCATTTAAAAGAAACTGGAAAGCTTTAAAAGAACAAGTGTTCAATTAAGATTCGAAGGCCAATTAGTATTAATACAATCCCACCTAATACTTCGAATCTTTTACTGGTTTGACTTCCTATCTTTTTGCCAAGCAGCATTCCAAGCATTGAAGCAATAAATGTAACAACGCCTATTATTACTGCAGGCCACCAAATGATTACATCAATAAGTGCCATACTGAAACCTATGACCAAAGCGTCTATGCTAGTAGCAACAGATATGCCAATAAGAACTGTTAATTTTAAAGGATTAAAGGAGGAATCTTCTTCATTGTTGGATAAGCTTTCATAAATCATTTTGCTTCCTAGTCCAGCCAAAAGGATAAAAGCAATCCAATGATCAAACTCCTTTATCAATTCGTTAATTTCCCAGCCGATAAACCAACCAATAACTGGCATTCCACCTTGAAATAAAGCCAGAAAAAAGGCAATTTTTACAGCTTGAAGAAATCGAATTTTTTTAATAGCTAATCCACTGCATACTGATGCAGCGAAAGAATCTACTGATAGCCCTAAGGCAATTAGAAAAATGCTTACTAATTCCATGATTTATTAGATTGGAGGGCAAATATAAAAGGAAATACTGAAGCTAAAAAAAGCGATTCCAAAAAAGGAATCGCTTGGTATTTGTTTAGATTTTTTCTAAGCTATTTTTAAACTCAATATAAATTCACTGCCTTCATTTTCTTCGCTTTTTACCCAAATATCACCACCATTTCGTTCGGCGAATTCTTTGCAAAGAATTAATCCTAGTCCACTTCCAGCTTCATCTGCAGTACCAACTGTTGTATAATTACAGTCTAGTTTAAAGAGCTTCTCTTGGTTTTCCTTACTGATACCAATTCCTGAATCTTTAACCTTTAGGAACACAAATTCATCTTGTATATCAGCAGAGATGGTTATATCTCCGTTTTTTTCTGTGAATTTTAGAGCATTGCTAATTAAATTTCTAAGTATTGTACTCACCATATTAATGTCCCCATAAGCTTCAGTATGAGGAGGAATATCAGAACTTAATGTAATTGCTTTATCTGCAGCCTTTAATTTAAAAATAATAAGATTAGATTGAACCAGGTGATGTAGATCAAATTGTACGGGATTAAATTCCAGTTCACCTCGCTGGCTTTTTGCCCATTGTAATAAGTTTTCAAGCAAGGTAAACAAGCTGTGCGAAGACTCATTAATATTAGAATTGTATTCTTCAATCAATTTAAGGTTTTTACTTTCCTTTAATTCGCTTTTGATTAACTCTGAGAAGCCTAAAATGGAATTGAATGGTGAGCGTAAATCGTGAGCAATAATGGAGAAGAATCTATCCTTCGTAGCATTTGTTACTTTTAGCTTTTGATTCGATTCTTCCAACATACCATTGATCTTATTGATTCTTTGGTTGACTTTTGTTTTTGATTTATACAAGAAATAAACCAGTATTAATAAAGACATTGTGATTACAAAAAACACAATCAGGTAATTGGTGAATGCCTTTTCTTTATCTAGTTTTTCTTGAGTTAATTCATTCTTTACTCTTAATATTTCGTTTTCTTTTTCTTTTTTTTCTGTTTCAAATTGTGTTTGCAAATGAGCAATTTTATCAGATTTACTAGCTTCTATCAGGCTATCTTTGAGTTTGTTATAGTTTTCGTAAGTTTTGTAAGCTTTTTTGTAATTCCCTGCCGTATAGTAGTACTCCGATTTGAGTTGCAAAAAACTACGTTCCATGGTTTTTATCTTAAGTTTCTTGCATAGCTGTAGGCCTTCATTAATAATATCATAGGCTTTTTGTAATTTGCCGATAAATAAGTAGACTTTTGATAGAGATTCTAAATTATAAACAATATCAGTTTCTAACTTCAATTTTCTATTTATCGCAAGAGAATTATCGATATAAAATATAGCTTCTCGGATATTCCCCGTTTTGAAATAGTTTTCGCCTATATTATTCATAGCTAGAGCTTCTCCAGCTTCGTTACCTATTTGGTTGTTGATATTCAGACTTTTTTTAAAGAACTCTAAAGCTTTCGCATAATCTTTATTCTCTTGGTGTATGGTAGCTATGTTATTATATACTATAGCTTGAGAATCAAGATTTTTGTCTCTGATTGCTAAATCAAGAATTTTTTGGTAGTATTCAAGGGCTATATTATTTCTACTTTCATCAGCATAGATATTGGCTATGTTGAGCAGTAAAACCAATTGTAAATTGGTGTCTTTTAGCTCCTCAGCAATGCTATATGCTTCCAGGTATTTTTTTAAAGCTACTTCTAAATTGCCACGTTCCCAGTAAATGATTCCCAACCCATTCAGAATACTGGCATGTATTCTATTATTTTTTGATATTTTACAATATTCAATTGCCTTGCTAAAATTTTCAATAGCCTTGTCATATTCACTATTGTCAGAAAAGTAATAGCCAAAATTATGGTAAAATCTACTTAATAAAGCAGTATCTTTTAATGCATGAGCTAAATCTTTTGCTTCCAATAGATATTTGTATGCTTTTTCAGACTGTCCGATTTGAGAATATCTGTTAGCTAAATTTAAACCAGCTCTAACTAGAGTAGGTTTTTCCTGATTGATTTTGGCAAGATTGTATGCTTTGTTAGCATAGAGAAAAGCACTGTCAAGGTTAGTTGCAGCATATTTTCCGGAAATATTTATTAGTAATTTAGTTTTGCTACTATCTGGTTCTATTTTCAACTGCTTTTTTAGTTGATCAATTTTCTCTTGTGCAAAAATGGTATAGGGGAGAAGACAGAAAATTAATAATACAAGTTTAAGGGGAAATTGCATATTATAAAAGATCGTTCGTTAACAATAGCTGTTTGGTGTACGTTAGAAAAGAGAATTTGTTATTTGGTTTTTGTTTATTTAGATTGGTTATTACTAGAATAGTTAATGGTTTTATTAATGAATGCTAAATATACCATATTTTTGTTACTCTCAAGTTACTAACATTAAAAAAGCTAAGGAGAGTCATAAAAAAAACCTTTCCGTATTTTGGAAAGGTTTTTTAATATTCTTAGCCAATTTCAAGCATTCGTTGAATTGATGTTATTGCTTTTTTTGATATCTCTTCAGGAACTTTCACTTCATATTTTTCTTCCTGTAATGCTTCTAGTACCCCTTGAAGTTTTACTCTTTTCATCGAACCACAAATGGTTTTTGGATGGATAAGAATAAATTCTTTTTCAGGATTTGCTTTCTCTAATTGGTGTAGAGTACCTAATTCAGTTGCAATGATAAACTGTTTTTTGTTCGATTCGGCTGCATGCTTAATAATTCCAGCTGTAGAATAGAAGAAAGCATTTGGCATGTTCAAAATTTCATCATCATTGGCACAGTTGCTTTCTGGATGAATTAAAATATCTGCTTCTGGATATTGATTGGCCATACCAACAATCATATTGCTGTCTATTCGTTCATGAACACAACAATCTCCATTCCACAAATCCATTTCAATTCCTGTTTTCTGTACAATGTAGGCGCCAAGATTTTTATCAGGAGTAAAGAATATTTTTTTGTCTTTCCCTAAATGTTCTACCACCTGAATTGCATTCGATGAAGTACAGCAATAATCGGTTTCAGCCTTTACTTCAGCAGTAGTGTTTACATATGAAACCACTAATCCATCAGGATTTTTAGCTTTCCATTCCTGAATATCCTTACCAGTAATACTTTCAGCAAGCGAACATCCACACTTTTGTGCTGGAATTAGAACTTTTTTATTAGGAGATATTACAGATGCTGTTTCTGCCATAAAATGAACTCCACAAAATACAATAATATCGGCGGTTGTATTTCCAGCTTCACGTGCTAAGCCCAATGAATCACCAATGTAGTCAGCTATATCTTGTACTTCAGGATGTGTATAATAATGAGCAAGAACAATTGCATTCTTTGCCTTTTTCAACTCCTCAATCTGTCTTGTAATCTCTTTATTTTCCATTTCGGAAACCTCTTTCTAATTAAACTATAGAATAATATTTTGACTGATATCCAGTGCTGTTACTGAATGTGTTAGTGCTCCAATTGATATAAAATCTACACCTGTTTCAGCAACACCTTTTAATCTTTCTAAACTCATATTTCCAGAAGCTTCTGTTTTAGCTTTACCATCTACAAGGTGTACGGCTTCTGTCATGACTTCATTACTCATGTTATCAAGCATGATAATGTCAGCACCAGCACTTAAAGCTTCTTTTACCTCTTCAATGTTTGTGGTTTCTACCTCAACTTTTATATGATTTGGAATCGACTTTCTGACCTGTTCAACTGCAGGAGCAATTCCTCCGGCAATTTTTATATGATTGTCTTTAATCATTACCAAATCGTATAACCCAATTCTGTGATTGGTTCCACCACCTGTTTTTACAGAATACTTGTCTAAGCTTCGAAGTCCTGGCACAGTTTTTCGCGTGTCTAAAATCTGAACATTAGTGTGTTTTACTTCGGCAACATACTTTGCAGTTTCACTTGCAATCCCAGACATTCTTTGCATTAAGTTCAGAGCTAAACGTTCACCTGTAAGTAATGCTCGAAAACTTCCATGCATTTCAACAATTACATCTCCTTTTTTAATGGTATCACCATCTTTTACCAATGGTTTCCAAATTAAATTTGGATCTAATTTTTTGAAAACTTTTTTAGCTATTGGTAAACCTGCAATTACACCATCTGCTTTTGCAGTCATACTTGCTTTAGCAGCTGAATTCTCGGGTACCAAGTTATTGGTTGTGATATCGCCCTCGCCAATATCCTCACGAAAAGCGTGTTCGATTATATATTCTAATTCTTGAATATTCAATCCTGTTTCTTCCATTTGAATGAAATGATATTATTCTGATTTTATTTCTACAGGTACAAAAGTAAGCTCTTTATTTAATTGTTGCACCGAGTGAGCAAGAAAGTCTTCATTTTCGGTATTAAAATCTTCACGATAATGACCTCCACGACTTTCTTTTCGAGCCAAAGCAGCCGTTGTAATTAGATGGCAAACACTTAAAAGGTTTTGCATACGAATGCTGTAGTATTCGTTAGTTTTAAAAGGGAATGTAGTTTTAACTTCATATAGTAAATCCAAAACATCTTGCAAATGTTGAGCTGTTCTTACAATCCCAACCTTTGTATTCATAGCTTTGGCGATTTTATTAACATTATTTAAGAACAAGCCAGATAAGTCATTGTCAACAGATATACCTTCTTGATTTGTTTTTGATGGAGTAATGCAGGTATTTTTTTGAGCGTGTTGAATGGCTCGCTTACCAAAGACCAAACATTCCAAAAGTGAGTTTGATGCTAAACGATTAGCACCCATTACACCTGTTGATGCTAGTTCACCACAAGCATAAAGATGATCAATATTTGTTTTTCCCTGATTATTGGTTTTAATTCCACCTACAGTATAATGAGCTGCTGGAGCAATAGGGATTTTATCTAAAAAATCAGCTCTCGATTCTTTGCATTTTGCATATATCGAAGGGAATCGATTCTTAAGCTTTTCTCCATTCAGGTGTTTTAAACTTAGTGTTACATTTTTATCGTTATTCTTTTGCATTTCATTAAAAATGGAACGTGCCACGATGTCTCTGGGAGCCAGTTCAGCCAACTCATGAATATTGGTCATAAATCTTTCCCCTTTGGAATTGATTAAATGTGCACCTTCGCCTCTTACCGCTTCGCTGATTAAAAAAGTATAGCCTTCTTCGGAATAAAATGAGCTTGGGTGAAACTGAATGAATTCCATATCCGTAATTTCTGCACCAGCATTGTAAGCCAAGGCAATTCCATCTCCAACTGTAGTTTCCGGGTTGGTAGTTCGTTGGTACACTGCTGAAGCACCTCCTAAAGTTAGTATGGTAGATTTTGCTTGAATGCAAAGATTCGAGTTGTCATCTGAATTAAAACTTTTCGCTCCTAAGCATTTTTGTTCCTCCACCAGAAGTTCATAAACCATTTGGTTTTCGAAAATTGTAATCGAGGAAGTGTTTAAAACTTTCTGGATCAGAAATCTTACCAATTCTTTTCCTGTTGAATCGCCGCCCGCGTGCAATACTCTTCTTCTATGATGTCCACCTTCTAAAGCCAGAGATAGTTCGCCATTTTCTGTATCGAACTGCATTCCAAGATCAATCAAATCCTTGATTCGATCCGGACCTTCATTTACCAATATATCAACTGGGGTGTAATCACACAAACCTCTGCCGGCAGTAAGAGTATCCTCTAAATGCAAATGAGGATAATCTTTAGAATCGGTTACCGCAGCTATTCCTCCTTGAGCATAATATGAATTGCTAACATCCAATTTAGATTTGGTTACGATAGCAACAGAGCCATATTTTGAGGCTTCAAATGCTGAATACAATCCTGCAAGTCCACTTCCGATTATTAAGAAATCGAATTGTTTGTGTAACATTTTAGAAAAATCTTGGTTCGTGCGAAAATAGCTATTTTCCAGCTATCAGTTATAAAATTGGAGAAAAAATACTGCGATAATATTAATTCTAACTGAATATCAGAAAAAAAGGTGACAATATTGCCACCTTAATTTTAAAATCTGATGAGTGATTAATTCAATTCGGAAAGTAAGTTGCGAACTTTAGCTACAGAATCTACTTTATATCTGGCCGCTGTATGTTTTAAGCCCACTTTAATGGTAACCGATGATTCTGGCAATTCTCTAAACATGTATTCATCTGTCCAATCATCGCCAATGGCCAAAATAAAATCAAAATTCTGATTTTGCAGGAATTGAAGTGATGCCATTCCTTTATTGATACCACCACTCTTTACTTCAATCACTTTATTGCCTTCCAATATTTCAAGATTGTGATTGGCAATCATGGTGGTCAACTCATCCTTAAGTTCGTTAGCTCTTAGTTCACCTTGTTCAGGTTCGGCTTTTCGAAAGTGCCATACTAAAGAATAGTTTTTCTCTTCAATGAAAGAACCTGGTGTTCTGTCAACAAAAGTTTCTAGAATAGGGCGTATGCTCGGTTTCCAGGTATCATTTGCATTTGCAAGCATTTTCCAATCTTTGCCATACTTTTTAATCCAAACGCCATGTTCAACAATCAAGTTGATTTTATGACCTTCCAACCATGACTCTAAACTTTCTCTATCTCGACCACTAATAACAGTAATTACATTTTTAGGGTCTTCTTCCAGTTTATAAAGAATTTTGTGTAATTCTTCATCAGGTTTTGCATCATTCGGGTTTTTCTTAAATCCTGTAAGTGTCCCATCATAGTCCAGGAATATGGATCTTTTTTGCGTACCTGCATATTCAGTTTTTATTTTCTCTAAAATGGAAGAGCTTACTTTTTTTGCATATATAGAATTTTGAAGTTTCTCTACTTTTCGTAATGACTTTACAAACTCAGATGACCATTTGAAAACATCATAACGCTTGATTCTATCCTGTAAATAAATCATCCGTTCTCGTTGCTCATCCAAAGGCATTGTTAAAGCCTGATAAATGCTCTGTGCAATTTCTCCCGTGTTATTAGGGTTGATCATTAGAGCTTCTCCCATCTCTTTGGAAACACCAGCCATCTCACTCAAAATAATAACTCCAGTTCGGTTGGTACGTGAAGCCACATATTCTTTAGCTACCAAATTCATCCCATCTCTTACAGGAGTAACCAAAGCTACATCACATGAGCTATAAAGTTCAATTAGGCTTTCGAAAGGCATGGATCGATAGAAATACCAAACGGGCGTGTAATTAATACTGCCAAACCTACCATTTACATTACCTACCAATTCCTCAACTTCACGCTTAAGATTGATGTAGTGCTCAACCGTACCTCTCGAGGGAACAGCTAGCATGATTAAGGTAACTTTTCCAATATATTCGGGATATTCTTCTAAAAACTTAGCAAATGCCTGCAGGCGGTTTGGAATACCTTTCGAATAATCTAATCTATCAATGGATAGAATCAGTTTTCTGTTTGGAGAAACAAGGAAGTACTTTTCCAATTCTCGATGCAGCTTTGATTTCTCTTGCAAAGGTTTTTGAAAAGTTTGGGTGGCAGCATCTCTAAATTTATCGTAGTCTATTCCCATTGGAAATGAATCAACCAAAATGATTCTATCTTCAATATGAATTTCATTAAAAGATATTTCATACCCCATTAATCGGCGAACACAGCTAAAGAAGTGTCTTTGATAATCGAAAGTATGAAAGCCAATTAAATCGGCACCAAGCATTCCCTGAATCAGTTCTTTTCTCCAAGGAAGAATTCTAAACACCTCGAATGAAGGGAAGGGAATGTGTAGGAAAAAACCAACTGTAACTCCTGGTTTTTTCGATTTAATCATTTCCGGAACTAAAAGAAGCTGATAATCATGAATCCAAATGGTGTCTCCTTCTTCAATAGTTTCCAATGCTTTATCAGCAAATTTCTGATTTACCTTTACAAAAGCATCCCAAAGCTGTGGCTCATAATCGATGTATTGGGCAAAGTAATGAAAAAGAGGCCAAATGGTTCTGTTACTAAAACCATCGTAGTACAAATCTATTTCTTCCTTCGACAGGTGAACGGAAACACAATCTTCTTCAACTAATTTTTCTTCAATATCTGTTTTTAAATCATCACCTAATTCATCACTAGGTAAACCTGGCCATCCAATCCATTTTCCATTATATTCTTTATATACCGATCTCATACCAGTTGCCAGACCACCAACACTAGGTATCAGTTCGATATTGTCATTTTCTACGTTTATACTTACAGGAAGTCTGTTGGAGACAATGTGAATTCTATTCATAAAATGTGGTTTTTTATTTTGGTAGAAATGTTATTAATATTCGTGAAAAATCTCTATTTTCCGAATCATATCTAACGCAAACAATTAAAAATTAACAATTACTTAATGATGATATTATTCCAATAACATCAATATTCTTTCCTTAAGCGTTTGATTGTTTGTGTGTTTTGTGTTGTTGTGGATCTGTCAAAACAAAAATGGCTTGGCGGATCATATTTTGTTAAGCTCTAAAATAGTGATTTTTTATGAAGAATTTAAATTATGGAATAATTGGTAATTGTCGAAGTGCTGCATTAATATCAGAAACAGGATCTTTGGATTGGGTTTGTTTACCTCAATTCGATTCTTCTTCGGCATTTGCTAAGATTTTGGATCAGGAAAAAGGAGGGAGCTTTGAAATTATTCCAGAAAATCTGTCAGAAATAAAGCAAGAATACCGATCTAAAACCAATATATTAAAAACGAGATATGAATGTGTTGATGGTGTGTTTGAGGTATTGGATTTTATGCCGCGATACCTGACTGATAATAAGCAGTACTATGCACCGCCAGATGTGGTTCGTTTTTTTCGATTGGTATATGGAAAGCCATCATTTAGAATCAAATATAATCCAAAACTAGATTATGCCCGTAATCATACCGAGAACTTTATTTCGGAGGAAGGGTTCATAAAATCGTTCACTACCAAAGGCAATTACGATTCTCTTTATCTGTATTCAAGTTTTGATAATGAGAATATATTGAATAGTGATTTGATTCATTTGGAGAAAAATGAATTTTGCTTGATGAGTTACGACCAAAAGCTTTTGGAACAAGACATTGAGCGAGTTTATTTAAAGTTACAAAGAACTAAAACTTACTGGCTGAATTGGAGTGAGAAAACAAAGTATTTACCCGAGTACAACGAACAGGTTACCAGAAGTGCATTGGTGCTGAAACTACTGAGCTACCAGAAAAGTGGGGCAGTGTTGGCGGCTCTTACAACTTCCTTACCTGAAACCATTGGAGAGGTTCGCAATTGGGATTATCGCTTTTGTTGGATTCGTGATGGGTCGATGGTGGTGAAGATTCTTACTCAATTGGGGCATTACAATGTAGCTAAGCGTTACCTAAAATTCATCATGGATATCTTACCTGAAAAGAACGAGAAGATTCAAATTATGTATGGAATTAATGGTGAAAAGAAGCTAACCGAATATGAGCTGGAACATCTCTCGGGATATGAGAATTCAAAACCAGTAAGAGTTGGAAATGCAGCTTATAAACAAAAGCAAAACGATATTTATGGCATTTTACTGGATCTGATTCACCAGCAATTTGAAACTTTTGAGAACTCTTTGGAACATAGCGAGGAACTTTGGACCATTGTTAGAAGTATAGTTAAGGTTGTTGAAGCAAACTGGAAAAAGCCAGATCGCGGAATTTGGGAGATTCGAGGAAGAAGTTTGCATTTCACCTTCAGCAAGGTGATGTGTTGGGTGGCTTTCGATAGAGCGGTTAAAATTGCCAGTCTGCTACAGCGAGATTATTATGTGGCCAAATGGAAAGTACTAAGACATTCGGTTAAAGATGATATTTTAAAGAAGGCTTGGAGCAGGGAGAAAAAAGCTTTTACTCAACATTATGGATCATCGGATATGGATGCTTCGGTTCTGCTAATGGAAACCTACGGATTTATTGAAGCAAAAGATCCAAAGTTTAAATCAACGGTTCTAACCATTCAAAAAGAGTTGGAACACGATGGTTTAATGTATCGATACAAGAATCAGGATGATTTCGGAACACCAAAGTCGGCCTTTACCATTTGTTCATTCTGGATGATTAATAGTTTGTTCAAAATTGGTAAGAAAAAAGAGGCTAAAGAGAAGTTTGAGAAACTACTGACTTATTCAAACCATTTGGGTTTGTTTGCTGAAGATATCGATTTTGCCACCAAACGAATGTTGGGGAACTTTCCTCAGGCCTATTCACATTTGGCCATAGTGGAAACGGCGCTCAACTTCTCAAATTTTCAAGCAGATGATGAGGAGAATTTACTGGATCAGTTAACGAGCTAAGGAAGTAAGAATATATAGAATAAACAGCATCAGGTAAAAGCAATTACTTGGTGCTGTTTTGTTTTTATACCATTTAAATATTAAAATGTGCTGGTATAATGCCGATACATATTCAAAGTGCCTTTAGAAGTGAAACGCACTAAAGGCTCATTTTGAGTAGTAATCGGTATAAAATATTTAGCTCTTAAGCAATGTAATCACCTCTTTTAAGGTTTTATTTTCATTCTCGAGCAATTCTAGTTTTCTTTTAAGTTCATCCATTTCTTTATGAATATCCTTTATTTCAATACCTTTTTGTTTGGCCTGTATGCCTTGAATTTCTTTTTCAAGATGATTGGCAATTTCCTGAAAAAGATTCCACTTTAAGGCTTTGCAAATACTCCAAAGTCGATTTACCTGTAAGCTATTACGATATAGTTGTTGGTGTAATGAAGTTGGTGTAAGATGAATGTCTTTGGCTAATGAAGATACTGGGAGGTGAGTTTCCTTTAAACGTATACGAATCGTTCTTTGAATATCAAAGGGTACTTTATCTGGATTTTTAGGCATTTTACAAAGGATTTGGTTGATAGATTGCTGAACACTACTAAAGTTAGGGGATATTTTTTGTAAAATCAATAAGGAAATAAGTGTAATAGATAAAAATATTTTATAAATACCTAAAAAAATAGGTGTAATACTATAAAAAGTAGGTTTAAAAAATATAATTATATGTAAACAACCTAAAAATATATTTAAAAAACCAAAATAAATAATTAAAAAGCATATAAACATCTGTAAAATACATAAATATGAACTTGATTTATAGCATTAGTCCATATTTCTAGTCTGAATTATTTAGAGTTTAGATGACAGGAGGTAGATAACTATCAAAATAAAAAGAGCTTGCCGAATATCAACAAGCTCTACTACTACAATCTGATTAGCTATAGTTTATTTTACCAGCAGTTTTCCTTTGTAAATCTTTTCTCCTTGTAATTTAATGATATGAATGCCTGGTTTCAATTGCTCTCGATTAATGGTTACATTATTTCCTGTTATGTTTTCGATTATGCGTACTACTTTGCCACTGGCATCAACCACAATTAATCGGTACTGCTGGTTGCTTTGATTTGGAAATTCCAACTTGCTTTGATCCACCATAGGGTTAGGATAGATTCTTAAATCTTTAATCTCATTTTCTGCGATGTCGTCATCAATACCAACAGGCTGACCTCCTACATTTATGGCCGTTGTAATGGTTTGTGTGTCTTCTCCAACGGCATTTGCAACTGTAAGGCTAGCGCCATAAGTTCCTTCTTGATTATAGCTGATGTTTGTTGGATTTTTCTCTGTTGAATTTGCGGGTGTTCCTCCTTCAAAATTCCAATTCCAACTGTTGATTCCATCACCAATCGATCGGCTTGTAAAATTGGTGGTTTCACCTGCTTGAAGTTGACTATTTTCGATTCCGATGAGAGCTTGTGGGGCAGAACCGCTAAAATCAATATTGCCGGTAAACGCGCCATTGCCATGTGTGCCTATGGCAATAAATCCATCGCGTCGACTTTTAACCATTGCAGATATTGTTGTTCCAATTAAATTACCCGCTTCTTGAGTCCAAACAATTGGATTGGCACTTAGATTATCGGTTTTGTAAAGACCGGTACTTGTTCCTGCAAAATAAAGGGTTGCGGTTGGTGTTGGCATAATTGATACCGAACGAACCGAAGGTCCATCGCCTTGTGGATTTTCATTTTCTTCCAGATTTCCACTAACTGCTGTCCAACTATCTCCTTTATCGGTAGAATGATAGATACTTTCTATTTTGTAATTGGAGAATGCCACTAAAACTTCATCTCCATTTAAAGGATTTACAGCAATTGATACTACGTTACCCTCTGGCATATTGGAATCTGTGATATCTACTCTTTCTGCCTCGCTTGAATTGGCATTGTCAATTCTGTATACTTTCCCATTACTGGTTCCATAGTACAGTATATTTGCAGGGTAGGTAGAAGTAGTAAGTGCACTAACGGTTCCAGTAATCTCTGAAATACCTAATTTCTCCCAATTCGTTGTGGCTTTATCGTTACTTAGTTTGGGAATTTCGAAGATGTTAAGATTTCTCCAAATAAATTGGCCTGCGGCATAATACATTAGTTTGTGATTATTGGCATCAATTACAAAGGGATTAATGAATAATTGTCCTTCTGCTCCGTCAGGATCTACTCTTGTAAAGTAATAGTTCTCTTCATCGTATACATTGTCTTCTAAGTATGTTGTTCCATTTTGCGATGAGGAGATAATTGTATTTCCATTGTTGTTTATACTACAAAAGCTTCCATCTCCCGATCCCCATCTTATCCAATCAGTTGTTGCATTAGCATTATCCGCTACCCAGGTTCCATTGTCCTGAAATCCTGAAATAAGAGAGGTTCTGTCAATATTGTCATGATCAATTGCAATGGTGTATGATTGTGTGGTTAAGTATCCATTGTTTAGCAATTCCCAGTCTACAGGTTTATTATTTTCAGGCGTATTTTCATTGTCATCTTCAATTCCAGAATCATTGGTCTGCATAAAGTTATTGGTAATGCTGATGCCACCATCATGGCCACATAGCAGGGTATTGTCATCAATAAAAGCTAATGCATGTAAATCAGCATGATGATTGTCGTATTGACTCACATCATTTTCTGTGGAATATCCACCAATCCAATAAGTGTTGGAATTGTTTGTGATGCCATCGCTGACAGGAGAAGCTTTTGTTGCAAATGCGTCATCAGAGCGAAACAGGTTAGTTCCACCAATGAATACAACATTCTCGTTGGTTGGCGATACTTTAATCACCATGTTGTAAGAATTTTGCGAATTATATCCATTTACTTCGCGATCACCTTCATCCCTATCAGGTAAATTTTGTGAACGATCGACCCAATTTGCGGGGCTTGATTCACTAGAATCATAAGTTAATTTCCAAAAACTATGATCTTGAAATCCATCTCCGCTTGTTCGTGCTAGTATGTATACAATATCCTTGCTTGTATTGCTTTGTGCGTGTGCCAAAACAATCCTATCATAGGACGAAGGAAATTCTTCTGGGGTTATATTTTCCCAAGTAGTAGCTCCACTATTTTTTCGCCAGATACCTCCATTTTTATCTCCTCCTGAACTAATGCTGGCATACTTAGTGCCATCAGGAGTACAAATTACATCGGTGTAAGCCGCATAATTAGGATCGGTAGAATTAAAAGATTCTATTTCTCGAGTCCATGTGCTACCTTGATTCTTCGAAATATAAATTGCTCCATAAGTAGCAGCATATACATCTCCATTGTTAGGATCTACGCATATATTCCAGCAGATGTCGAAAAAACGATCAAAAGAAGCAAAAGTGTTTTGGGCTGTATTTGGTAAAAGCTCCCAACTATCTCCGTTATTCGTAGACCTGAATATTCCGTTTCCAGCGTAGAATGCTCCATCTTCGCTTGCGCTCCCCAAATATTCTCCCGTAGTATAGTACCATATGTTTTGTGAACCCGTTCTTGGATCCTGAGCAATGGCTGTAACACTTGGGTGGTCATCCAAGTCTGTTGTTCTGATCCAAGAAACACCTCTGTCTGTTGATTTCCACATTCCTCCGGTGACTCCACCTGCCAATATTGTATTGCCAGATGGGTTGCTAATGTCAACTGCCAAAGCTCTTGTTCTACCTCCAACATTGCGAGGGCCACTTGTTTGATAGCTAACTTCATCTGCTTTTAAATTGTTTTGTAATTTTGATTTTGCAGAAAGAACATATCTTTTTTCCAGTAATTTAATGTTGTTGGGAATTTTACCCGTAATAGGATTCTTAAGCTGATTGTATTCAAACTCTTGTCTTCTTATTGGATCATCAGAAAAGTTGTATTTCCCGGCTCTGCGATCAGCAATTTTAGATAGCTTGCTTTTGTTTACATTTCTGTTTGTAATATTTTGGAATGTTTCCTTGCTGATGACAATGTTTTGTACTTTTTCTTCCTTCTTCTTTTCTTTGTTTTCTGCAAATACAGTACAACTGAGTATAGAGATCGCTATAATAATTAACAAATTCTTCATTGTATACAGTGTTTATTCAGCACTCAAACAATTAGGTGCAGTTCAACTTTTTAATTTTAGTAGTACCCAGCAAAAGAGATTGTTTGCATTAGTGTGAGAGGAGAATAAAATTGTCTTTATTACAAGAATTCTATTTGAGTTCAATAATTTTTAAGAATGATTTGTTGTTCATGCCAGTAACTTGCGAAATGATACATGAAATGGTTTGGTGATTTCTAATTTCTTTTAAGAGTTTATCTGATATTTTTAACTCAATTTCTTGATCTACATGAAAAGAAGTTGAGAATCCAGCACCATATCCATGAATTTTTAAAACTTTCGCTTTTATGGAACTGCTATCAATAAATAATTCAATATCAGTAACTGATAAGTAACAAGTAGCTGGTGCTATTTGTTGATGAGTTTTGTCTTTTTTTTCAGGGTTGGACATAGGAGAGGTTTTTTCTGAATTCGCAATAGGTTTAGAAGTATTGCATCCAGAAAGAAAGATTACAAATAAAAATATACAATACACGTTCTTCATAACTGAGTTATTTGACTGATTCGATATAAGTTACAAAAAAGATTGCATTTTCGGGAATAGACAAATCTAAATGTTGATATGCTTGAAATTGAGAAGTTATAGTGCTTGGTGTGATTATTTAGTTAAATGGGAAATGAGGTGGATTTAAATTTTGAATGAAAAAATGTAATTGTACAATATTTATACTGCTTATATATTCTTTGTTGAAATTTTATATATCCTGTATTGTTATTATATTTATTTCCTCTTTTTGAAAAAATAATTTAATACAGCTATATGGTATTGATGTTTAGTTAGATTTGAAACTTATTTAAATTACACCTATGAGAACTATAATTCTAAATATAATCTTGATAATGCTATTCTTTGGATGTGCAACGAAGAACAAATTAAGTGAAAAGCTTAATGAAAGTGACCAGATCACTTATCAGCATTTTGCTAAAGATAAGTTTGGAGAGGAAGTTGAGTTTAAATTTAATTCTGACAAAAGTTATGTGATTTGTGAGAAATTAAACTCCAAATTACAATCTAATCCAAATCAGTTAAAAGAGTTTTTTGTATATGATATTATAAATGGACTTACCATTTATGAAGATAAGATTGCCAATGCAAAGATCGAATGGCATAACAAAACACAACTTCTAATTACCATGCAGAGAGGATATATAACAAATCCGAAAGATACAGGGAAATGGACTTATGTGTTTGATTTAATATCAAAGAAAAAAATAACTGAAACAGTGAAAGATAAGAAATAACTAATTAACCAATTAATTAACAAACCAAATCACTAATTAACTTTAAAAGTTTATGAAGAAATTTTATTATCTACTTGTGGGTGGACTAATTGTTTTATCGATGCTTGCGGTAACCAAGTACATTAAGCAGGATAAAAAACAATTCTCGAGTAATGATTTTACACCTAAAGAGTTTTGGCAAAATCAATTTCAGAAAAAAAAGGAAAAAAGAAAAGTAGGCTATAGTAAGGCGGATAAGCCTGATATGTATAGCAAGTACTTTAAGGCCATTACAACCCCAATTGGGCAGACTGAGTCTGGTTATCAGATGAGTTATAGGGTTTTAGAACTGAATAAGGCTCGCGAAAATAGTCCGAAATTAAAAAGTGGGAAAGCTGCTTTGAATTTTGTATCTCGTGGACCTGCGAACGTTGGGGGACGTACTCGTACAATTCTTATTGATCCGGATGATGCTGAAAAAGATCTTTGGTATGCCGGTAGTGCAACTGGAGGAATATGGAAAACAGAGGATGGTGCTGATACCTGGACAAACTTGTCAAGTGATCTAAGTAATTTGTCGGTAAATGCATTGGCCATGGCAAAATCGAACCACGATATTATTTATGCTGGTACAGGTGAAAGTTTTCCTGGTAGTGCCCAAAACCTGGGGAATGGTATTTGGAAATCAGTTAACCGAGGATTGAATTGGACCCAATTGGCAAGTACTGCTGTTGATGAAAAATTTGGATACATTAACAGATTATTTGTTGATCCTATTGATGAGAATATTGTGATAGCTGCCACTGAATCAGGTATTTTTAAATCTATTAACGGAGGATCAGATTGGACACAAGTATATAGTAGTGATAGAGGGGTAGAAGATTTAGCATTTTACCCAACTGCAAGTGATACTATTTTTGCAGGAGAAAACAAGAAAGGAATTCTGCGTACAATTAATGGAGGTGACACTTGGGAACTTTTCTCAAAAGGACTTTCAGCAGGTTCACGTTATGAGGTTGCAGTTTCGCCTGTGGATAGAAATTTTGTTTATGTTAGTGTTGATGTTTCTGATAAAGAGTCTCATGTGTTCTTATCTCAGGATAATGCCAATAATTGGACCAAGTTTAATGATGATCAAAATTTCCTGGGCGGACAAGGAGGTTATGACAACACGATAGAAGCTCATCCATTTATTGATAGTGTTGTTTTTGTGGCTGGTGTTGATATGTGGAAACTTGCCTTTAATAAAACTCCAACAGAACAGGAGAAAGCGGTGACTGCGGCATATACTGAGAATACCGATTTTCTATCATTTGTAGGTTTTGGTGGTAGTTATCTTAATGGAGGTTTAAGTACCGATGAAGGTACTGATGTGTTATCAACGGATTGGACTTCGGTAGAAATTAGATTCGGACCTGGATTAGGTCAGAAAGCCCATCGATTTACAGTCGCAAATCAAGGTACTTCAGGTGTACCTGCTTCAAGTTATACTTACCAAGACTATGTATATGTTCCTTTTGAGGTTTGGGATATTACAAATAATAAACAGTTGATGGTATCTTTCCGCGATCAGGAAAGTGATAGTAAGTTTAATCTTTATGCTCGAAATGGTGATAGTGATGCTTATGGCGATTTAGGGAGAGAGTATATTTACGTTAATGCAGTGGAATATAATGCAAACACTCCTGACGTTAATATTTCTAGCACTAAAAACCATCTTTACAAAGCACTTTATATGATATGGCCTGATTTGGCACAAGGAGCAACTTGGGAGCCAGATAATCTGCCAACATCGAAAATTGTGATCGAATATGGTGCTACAAAAGTTTTTGATGGGGAAAAAGTAAGTGTTGCTGATGCTTATGGAAATTATGGCGGATCAAATGGTTATGACCAAGGAGCTGGATTTGGAGATACAAAAATTCCAGGTTTGCATCCGGATCATCACAATATTACAATGATTCCAAAAGAAGGTGGAAATTTCTGGATTGTAAATGGTAATGATGGAGGAATTGGAGTTTCAAAAGATAAAGGTGTAACCTTTGAACAAAAGCCGAATAATTATATTACCACTCAATTTTATGGTGTTGCAAAAAATCCTAAAGCCAATGAATATATAGGAGGAATGCAGGACAATGGAACATGGCAATCAAAAACTGGTGAAGATGCTTCTTCAACAACCAAATACTTTTTCCGTTTAGGAGGTGATGGTTTTGAATGTTTGTGGCATAGTGAGGATCCTAAAAAAATAATGGGAAGTATCTATTATAATGCCATCTATAGAACAGTTGATGGAGGTGAAAATTGGTCGTCAGTTACTGGCATCACCAAAGATGATGGTCCTTTCTTGACTAAATTATCTACTTCAAAAGGGAAGCCGGATGTTGTATTTGCCGTTGCAAAAAATGGCGTATATAAATCAACTGACTTTGGTGCAAGTTGGACTTTAAAAAATATTGAGAGTGCTTGGCAAGGAGTTACGAGTCAGCATAATGTTGAGGTGTCATTGGCTGATCCCAAAATTGTTTGGGGTGGTGCAGCTATGACTCAAAGTGGTAGTTATAAAATTTTTGTTTCTCAAGATGAGGGAGAGAATTTTTCAGGTGTAAATGCATATTCGGAGAGAAATATGGCAGCCTATATTAGTGGTATTACTACTCATCCACATGAAGCTTCCACTGCTTATTTGATGTTTTCTATTAGTAAGGCTCCAAAAATAATAAGAACAAAGGATCTTGGTCAAACTTGGGAAGATATTACAGGTTTTGGTGCATTTGGTACTGTTAGTGATAATGGTTTTCCAGATGTTGTAACGCATTGTCTATTGGTAATGCCGCATTCTCCAAAAACATTATGGGCTGGTACTGAAATTGGTATTTTTGAATCTACTGATGATGGAGTGTCCTGGCATATGCTAGAAGGAAATTTTCCTCCTGTTTCGGTTTATGATTTACAGATAGTTGGAAATCAGGTTGTAATTGCTACACATGGTAGAGGAATTTGGAGTGTTGATATTCCTGAGATAGATAATATACCGGTAATTTCAGATTTACGAGAAGTAAATGATAAGGTAATTAATCTAAATATGGATGTTAAGGTAGCTTATGATAGTTTAGAAATATATGTTAATAATAATTTGTATGAAAATATAAAAAGCCCTTCAGTAGGAGAGCAAGCTTTTGAGATAACTGTTCAAGAAGCAGGATCTTATAAATCATATGTGCTAGCTTATATGGATGAAAGTGCTTTAAAATCAAATGAAAAGGAAGTTGATGTTAAGGATAAAATTCCTGTTGTTAATGATTTATTCTTGATAGGTGATAATAAGCTACTTTTAAAAGCTCAATTCCCGGTAGCATATGAGAAAGTAGAAGTTTATGTGAATGATGAGCTTTATGAGACAGCTGGTAATGGTCCGATTGGTGTTGCAAACTATGATATTGATTTTGAAGAGTCAGGAAACTATGCTGCCTATGTGATTGGATATAAGTTTGATAATCCTTATCAATCTAATGCTTTGGAAGTAGATGTTATAGCAACTGGAATTGAAGATGCTCTTAAAGAAACAGCTAAGGAGTTTAAAATGTATCCTAATCCTTGTAGAGGTGAATTTAAACTTGCATTGGGAAATGCAGCCAAAGAGTTTGCTGTGGAGATTTTTGATTTAGGAGGTAAGAAAGTACTTTCAAAGAAAGGCACTAATTCTGGAGAAAATACGATTAAAATCGAATCATTAAAAGCTGGTTTGTACATTGTGAGAGTTCAAGCTGGAAATGAAATTTATTCAGGTAAGATTCAGGTAGTTCGATAGTATTTTAAGAGATATTATAATGATTTTAGCCTCAGGTAAATATTACCTGAGGCTTTTTTTATGGAATTTAGATAAAATTAGTATTTGGAGACACTTTCTTGCTGGATATAAAAAAAGCCACTGCAATTACAGTGGCTTTTTTATATTTTAAATGAGATTATTTATTTTCAATAATCCAGTTTTTAGCATTTACGAAGGCTTCAACCCATGGAGTCAATTCATCTTCCATGCGATTTTCATCGTAGTATGCCCAGTTCCATGGATAAGTAGCACGCTCTAAGTGAGGCATCATAGCTAAATGACGACCATCTTTCGATGAGATTGCTGCTGTTGCAAACGGCGAACCATTTGGATTAGCAGGATACTGATCGTAAGCATACTTCATAGGAATGTTGTACTCTTCTTCGGCATATGGTAAATCGAACTTACCTTCACCGTGAGCAACCCAAATTCCTAATTTACTTCCTGCAAGAGAAGAAAGCATTACCGAGTTGTTTGCTGGTACTTCAACGCTAACAAATCCCGATTCGAATTTGTGAGAGTTGTTATGAAGCAGTTTTGGATGCTTTTCATGCTCTGGATAGATCAATCCTAGCTCAGAGATCAACTGACAGCCGTTACATACACCCAAACTTAAGGTATTAGGTCTGCTATAGAAGTTGTCAAGAGCAGCTTTTGCTTTTTCATTATAAAGGAATGCTCCAGCCCAACCTTTAGCCGATCCTAAAACGTCAGAGTTAGAGAAACCACCAACAAATACGATCATATTTACATCGCTAAGATCTTCACGGCCAGAGATCAAATCTGTCATGTGAACATCTTTCACATCCATACCAGCCAAATGCATGATCCAAGCCATTTCTCTATCTCCATTCACACCCTTTTCACGGATGATAGCAGCTTTAACACCTGACAAGTCTTTTCTCTTAGGATCGATACCGTATTGAGCGAATTTACCAGTGAAGTTCTCAGGGAACTTGTATGTTAATTCATTCTTCGTATAGCTTTCGAATCTTTCCAATGCAAGATCTTTGCCTGATTGGTTACGATCCAATAAGTAAGAAGTCTTGAACCAAAGGTCACGTAAACTTGCAATATCTAAATTGAAAGATTGATCATTTTTAGTAATTGAAAGTTTTCCAGCTTCAGCAGGAGAACCAATAAAGTGGAAACGAAGACCATTATCAGCAAGAGTTTTGCTAACAGCATCCTTGTCCGCAACCTGGAAAATAACACCTGGATTCTCGCTGAAAAGTACTTTAATTAAATCATTCTCTTCAATCGAGCTTAAGTCGATGTTCGCACCTAAATTGTTGTCAGCAAAACACATTTCCAATAAAGCAGTAATCATACCGCCGGCAGAAATATCGTGCCCAGCCAATACTTTTCCATCAAGGATCAATTGCTGTAATGTTTCAAATGCTTTTACAAAGTAATCAGCATCGGTAACATCAGGAGTTTGCTTGCCAAGTTTGTTAACGATTTGAGCAAAGCTACTACCACCCAGTTGGAAATCGTCTTTAGAGAAATCAAGATATACCAAGTGAGAGTTTGTATCATTTTTCATTACCGGAGAAATCATCTTTTTGATATCAATAATCTCACCTACAGTTGAAATGATTACAGTTCCCGGAGAGTATACAACATCATCTTGTCCATATTTCTGAGTCATGGAAAGAGAGTCCTTACCAGTAGGAATGTTGATTCCTAATTTAATTGCAAAATCACTGATAGATTCAACTGCATTATATAGGCGTGCATCTTCACCAGCATTTTTACAAGGCCACATCCAGTTGGCAGAAAGTGAGATTCCTTTCAAGCCTTTTTCTATAGGAGCCCATACCATATTGGTTAATGATTCAGCAACTGAAAGGCGGCTACCGTTCTTTGAATCAACCAATGCAGCAACAGGAGTATGTCCTATGGATGTTGCAATCCCTTTTTCACCTTGGAAATCAATGGCAACAGCTCCCAGGTTATTCAAAGGTAATTGAAGAGGTCCAGCACACTGCTGCATTGCAATTTTACCTGTTACAGAACGATCAACTTTGTTTGTCAACCAGTCCTTACATGCTACAGATTCAATTTGTAGAACGTCCTCTAAATATTCTTCTAATTTATTACTATCGTAATCAACAGCTTCGAAACCTTCATTTACAGTCTTATCTTTCATGATTGTTTTTGGTGGTTTACCAAACATTTCAGAAAGTCCAAGATCAATAGGGTTTTCACCTGTTTTCTTGTCTTCAAAAGTAAATCTCATATCACCAGTGGTTTCACCAATCTGATAGATAGGAGCTCTCTCTCTTTCGGCAATCTTAGTCAAAAGCTCAACATCTTTTTCCTTCATTACCAATCCAATTCTTTCCTGAGACTCGTTACCAACAATTTCTTTTGCCGATAGGGTAGGATCACCAACAGGAAGCGCATTCAAGTCAATTTTTCCACCGGTTTCCTCAACCAACTCCGAAAGACAATTCAAGTGTCCACCTGCACCGTGGTCGTGGATAGAGATGATTGGATTCTCATCAGCTTCAGCCATTGCACGAATCGCATTACATACACGTTTCTGCATTTCAGGATTCGAACGCTGAACAGCATTCAATTCAATGGAGTTATCGAATTCTCCGGTTGCAACCGATGAAACGGCTCCACCACCCATTCCGATGCGGTAGTTATCTCCACCAAGAAGAACCACTTTATCTCCTTTTTCAGGAACATCTTTTTGAGCTTGCTCCAAACGACCGTATCCGATACCTCCGGCCTGCATGATTACCTTGTCGTAACCATACTTTTTGTTGTTTTCGAAGTGTTCGAATGTAAGAACCGAACCAACAATAAGAGGCTGTCCGAATTTGTTACCGAAGTCAGAAGCTCCATTTGATGCCTTAATAAGGATCTCTTCAGGAGTTTGATACAACCACTCTCTTGCTTCTGTGGCATTTTCCCAATTACGAGATGCTTCCAAACGAGGATATGAGGTCATATAAACTGCAGTTCCAGCCATTGGAACAGAGGCTTTACCACCTGCAATTCTATCTCTAATCTCACCACCAGTACCAGTTGCAGCACCATTAAATGGCTCAACTGTAGTAGGGAAATTGTGAGTTTCTGCTTTAAGCGAGATTACGGTTTCAATATCCTTGGTATAGAAAAAATCAGCTTTGTCGTGTGAGTAAGGAGCAAATTGCTCAGCTTTAGGTCCACCAAGGAAAGCACAATTGTCTTTGTATGCAGATACAATTCTGTTGTGGTTTTCTTTCGATGTCTTTTTAATTAATTGGAATAATGAAGATTCTTTTTCTTCTCCATCTATTATAAAGATACCATTAAAGATTTTATGGCGACAGTGTTCTGAGTTTACTTGAGAAAAACCGAATACCTCAGAATCTGTTAATTTTCTATCGATTTTTTCTGAAACATCATTCAAGTAAGAAATTTCATCAGCACTTAATGCTAAACCTTCTTGTTGATTGTATTCTTCAATATTATCAATGTAAACTATTGGCTCTGGTTGCTTGTTAATGGTATAAACTTCCTGATCCAGGCCTTTATACATTGACTGAAGCATAGGATCAAAATCAGCTTTGTCGGAATCAACGAGTATGTATTGCTCTATTCTTAGCAAGCCATCAATTCCCATGTTTTGAGTGATTTCTACAGCGTTTGTACTCCAAGGAGTAATCATTTCTTTTCTTGGACCCACAAAAATTCCATCAAGAGAGTCTTGATCTAATTTTTCTGCATTACCAAACAGCCACGATAGCTTGTTAAGATCTAATCCATTCAATTGGTTTGTTGCCTGAACAACAAAGTGTACTTCGTCTTTTTTGAAGAATAAAATCATCTTAAAGTCAACTTATAAATTTATAAAATTGGTTGAATGTTGTTTCAAAGTGCAAATATAAATAAAAGACTTGCATTATTGCTTTTATTTATATGATGATTTATTTGAATAAGCAAGAATAATTTTCCGTTAAGCTAGTAAATAAATATCGTAGGTGTTCTCGCCCAATATTTTGTCAAAATAGAACCGGAGTTTTAGCTCTTTAAATATGCTGCAGAGATATGTTTTGTAATAGTAAAAATTTTGTCATTTAATTTGAAAAAAACATTTTCCTTTGGAGTGCAATTCAAAATGACGTTTAATTCTGCAAAGGTTTTCGAAAAAAATATATGAAATCGTTATCGTAATACTCGAATTAAAGTGTTATTTTATTGAAATTCAACAAGTAAATAGGTTTTTTGGCCGTAAATCAAGAATATGTTGAAGAACAACTTTAATAATGTTCAAGATCATTGACCAAAATTTTTTGATTAGATATTTTTGTCCAAAATAAATTTTTAAAAATTAACTAGTATGAAACCAACGCATATTGAACATATCGGTATCGCTGTAAAAAGCTTAGAAGAAGCAATTCCATTTTATGAAAAAGTATTGGGATTGGAGTGTTACGCAATTGAAGAAGTTGTTGATCAGAAGGTGAAGACTGCTTTTTTTAAAGTTGGAGACGTAAAGATCGAGTTGTTGGAGTCTACAGATCCTGAAGGACCAATCGGAAAATTTGTAGAGAAAACAGGAGGTGGTATGCACCACTTGGCTTTTGCTGTTGAAGACGTACAAGAAGCATTGAATGATGTTCAGGAAGCTGGTTGCCAAGTAATCGATAAAGCTCCTCGTGGCGGTGCTGAAGGTTTGAAGATTGGATTCTTACATCCAAAATCAACCTTGAGAGTATTGACAGAGCTTTGTGGTGAAAAATAAAAACTCATAATTACATAAAAACTCAATAATTATAATATACTAATTAACGTGAGCTCGAAATAAATTTCTAAGGATGGAATTTTAGGTCGGACTCACGTTAAAATAATAACTCAATAAAAGTTATGGCTAGTCAGGATAAGATTAAAAAACTAATTGATTTAAGAGCAGAGGCTAAGCTTGGTGGAGGTGAGAAAAGAATCGAATCTCAACACAAGAAAGGCAAGTATACAGCTCGCGAAAGAATCGACATGCTTCTTGATGAAGGAAGTTTTGAGGAATTCGACATGTTCGTAAGTCACCGTTGTACTAACTTTGGTATGGAAAAAACCAAATTCTTAGGAGATGGTGTTGTTACAGGACAGGGTACAATCGATGGACGATTGGTATTTGTATTCTCTCAAGATTTTACTGTATTTGGAGGTTCATTATCGGAAACCTTTGCGCAGAAGATTTGCAAAATCATGGATATGGCAATGAAAATGGGTGCGCCAGTTATCGGTTTGAACGATTCAGGTGGAGCTCGTATTCAGGAAGGTGTTACTGCTTTGGCAGGATATGCTGAAATCTTCGAAAGAAATATTCTTGCTTCTGGGGTTATTCCTCAAATTTCTGCAATTTTTGGTCCATGTGCAGGTGGTGCTGTTTATTCTCCAGCATTGACAGACTTCATCATGATGACTGAAGAGAAATCATATATGTTTGTTACCGGACCTAAGGTTGTAAAAACTGTAACAGGTGAAGATATTACAGTAGAGGATCTTGGTGGAGCTAAAATGCACGCTTCTAAATCAGGTGTTTCTCACTTCATGTTGGAAGATGAGGAAGAAGGTATTGCTATTATTCGTAAGTTGTTATCTTACATGCCTTCAAACAACTTGGAAGAAGCTCCAATCGTAGCGAGTAACGACCCTATTGATAGAATGGAGGACGTTCTTAATGAAATTATTCCTGACAATCCTAACATGCCTTACGATATGAAGGATGTTATTTATGCAATTGCTGACGATGCTGAATTCCTGGAAGTTCACCGTCACTATGCTAAGAATATCATCGTTGGTTTTACTCGTATGGGCGGAATGTCAGTAGGTGTGGTTGCTAATCAGCCAAACTTCCTTGCTGGTGTTCTTGATATTGAATCATCTAGAAAAGCGGCTAGATTCATCCGTTTCTGTGACTGTTTCAATATTCCAATTTTAACATTGGTTGATGTTCCTGGATTCCTACCTGGATCAGGACAAGAATTCGGTGGTATCATTACTCACGGTGCGAAATTAATGTTCGCTTATGGTGAAGCTACGGTACCAAAAGTAACTATTACTCTTAGAAAATCTTACGGTGGTGCTCATGATGTAATGTCTTCTAAGCAACTTCGTGGTGACTTGAACTACGCTTGGCCAACTGCTGAAATTGCGGTAATGGGTGCTAAAGGGGCGATTGAAGTACTTCACGGTAGAAAGCTTGCTGAACTGAACGATGATGAAAAAGTGAAGTTCATTGAAGAAAAAGAAGTTGAGTACAACGAGGCATTTGCTAATCCTTACAATGCTGCTTCTTACGGTTACATTGATGATGTAATTGAGCCAAGAAATACTCGTTTCCGTGTGATTCGCGCATTCCAGTCTCTACAGACTAAGAAGTTGGTGAATCCACCTAAGAAGCACTCTAATATTCCATTGTAAAAAATAGCACTATGATGATGAATTTATTATCTATAGGAAGTCAAGGAGGATGGACAGTAGCATTAGTGGGGTACTCAATTGTATTTGTTGCATTGGTACTTTTAGTTATTGTTTTTACCAATTTGCCTAAACTTCTACAGCTTAATTTAAGAAAGAAGCTTGTAAAAGAAGGTAAGCCTTGCGCAGAAGTTGATGATTTAACAGTTGAAGGAAACGTAAATGCAGCTATTGCAATGGCTTTGCATATGCACTTCAATCAATTGCACGATGAAGAAAGCAATATCATCACTATTAAAAAAGTTACTAAGAATTATTCTCCATGGAGTTCTAAGATTTATGGAGTAAATAATCAACCAAGATAAAAAAATGAAGAAGTTCAAATTTACGATAAGAGGGCAGGAATACGATGTAGAAATCAAGGATTTTGAAGGATCGAATGCCAAAATTGAAGTGAACGGAACTAGCTATGATGTAGATGTACATGTTGAAGAAAAAGCAACTAAAACTCCTACACTAGTTCGTAAGCCTGTTGTTAATAAGCCAGGCGAAGGAAAAATTCAAAAAGGTGGTGCTGGTGCAACAGCTGTTAAGGCTCCACTTCCAGGTAGCATTATTAAAATCAACGTTGCTGTTGGTGATACCATTAACCCAGGTGATACTTTGTTGGTAATGGAAGCAATGAAGATGGAAAACAATGTTATGGCTGAAAAAGGTGGTACTGTTAAAGCCGTTAAGGTTGCAGTAGGCGAAAGTGTACTTCAGGACGATGTTCTTGTTGAAATTGCATAACATTTTTGAATTTAAAGTCAAAGAACTGACACAATGAGAAAACTTTATACATTGGTATTCTCGATGATTTTGATAATGGGGTTTGCAATAAACTCATTTGCTCAAGATCAAGGGGATACAACAGCTAAACTAACAAGCGGAAAATGGGTGAACCACGCTGATGGTTATATTCCAAATCCTATTGGTGAATCGAAAACAACGGTAAAACGTTACAAAACTATTGAGTTCAAGGGGGATAATACCTTTACAATGGACTCTATTAAGCAGAGATTTACTGGTCATTGGGTGCTAAATGGTACTAACTTAACAATGACTTTTAATCCTAAAAAAGTTACTCACTTGCATAAGAATACTGACCCTAACTCAGGTTCAAATGCATATGTAACAACTTCAGAAATTCTTCAAATTGCTGAACGAAAAGCAAAAATAGAAGGTGACTTCCTAAACTTTGGAAACCCTGTATTAGATAGTGAGCACAATTCAAGCGCTGTAGTAGGGTTGAAAAACTTTTATGAATTTACCGGATTTGCAAACGTTACCGCAGGAAACTTATTAATGGTTTTAATTGGTTTGGTATTCATTTTCTTAGCGATTCGATATGATTATGAGCCATTACTATTAATTCCTATTGGTACAGGTATCATTATTGGTAACATTCCAATGTTCCAGGCGGTAGACTTCAACTTGAAGTTGGGTATCTACGAACCAGGTTCAGTAATGAATATTCTATACTCCGGGGTTGTGAATGGATGGTATCCGCCACTGATATTCTTGGGAATTGGTGCAATGACCGACTTCTCGTCATTGATCTCGAATCCAAGATTGATGGTGTTGGGAGCAGCTGCTCAGGTTGGTATTTTTGCTACTTTCCTTGGTGCTCTTTGGTTAGGATTTGCTCCACCAGAAGCAGGTGCAATTGGTATCATTGGTGGTGCTGATGGTCCAACGGCTATCTTCCTTTCATCTAAGTTGGCAAATGGTATGAACGTTATGGCCAATGGTGAGACTGTGAAGAACTTGATTGGTCCTATTGCGATTGCAGCTTATTCATACATGGCATTAGTTCCTGTGATTCAGCCTCCAATCATTAACTTGCTTACAACTAAGAAGGAAAGAAAGATTAAGATGAAGCCACCTCGTGCGGTAACTCGTCTTGAGAAGATTATTTTCCCTATCGTAGGTTTGTTGCTAACTGCATACATTTCACCAACGGCTCTACCTCTATTGGGTATGTTGTTCTTTGGTAACTTGTTGAAAGAATCAACTGTTACGAACCGTTTGGCAGATACTGCAAGTAATGCATTGATTAACACCATTACAATCTTGTTAGGTGTTACTGTTGGTGCTTCTACTCAGGCTGACGTGTTCTTAACTGCTGACTCAATCATGATCTTCGGTCTTGGTGCAGCTTCGTTTATCGTAGCAACTGCGGGTGGTGTAATTTTCGCTAAAATCATGAACTGGTTATCTCCAAAAGATCGTCCAATCAATCCAATGATTGGTGCTGCAGGTGTATCAGCTGTGCCAGATAGTGCTCGTGTAGTTCAGAATATGGGATTACAGAACGATCCATCTAATCACTTATTAATGCATGCAATGGCTCCTAACGTATCTGGGGTAATTGGTTCGGCAGTAGGTGCTGGTATCTTATTGAGCTTCTTAATGTAGCCAAATATCTATAGTTAATATATCAAAAGGGCTGTTGAGTTATCGACAGTCCTTTTTTTATGGTTCTTATCAGATATGTAATGATTTTCATCGTGTTTGGAACAGCTCCCATTGGGATAAGAGCGCTTCTCATAGGTCCGGGAACCTATTCATCTTACCAAGGCCTTACTTTCGGGTTTGGAACTTATCTATTGGAACAATAAGTGAGCATTGCAGGGCTTTCAAGTGCTTTGACCTTTTCAAATATCTGATTTTTTTATATTGATGGGATGTTATATATTTATAACAACTAATTATATCAGATGTAAAAATGGTTTTAATGGGAGAGGCGAGAAGGATATTGTTTTTTCGTTTCTCCTGTTTCTGTTTTTTGAGAATTAGTAGAAACAAAAAAAAGCTTCGATTTTCGAAGCTTTATATTACCATAGTTTAAATCTACTACCTTGAGTACTTTCTTCCTTTTTAACGATTTTAGGAACTTCTACATCTAAAATACTATTGATATACGACATACACTTTCCGCATCCTGTATTAGCTCCTGTGTATCGTCTGATTTCTTCTATTGTAGTGGCATTTTTATCGTGAATTGCTTTATCTATTGTGTTTCTGTCTACCATTTGACAGTTGCAAACTATGTCTCTCATGTTAATCTGGGTTTATATATAATTCTGATGTAAATATATATATTCTTCGATTTAAATTAGAGAAATAAAGCAATTAATTTAAAGTAAATCTAAATAAAAAATATAGTAGATTGATTATAAGCTATTTTCCAGGTAGATTTTCATTTGTCTGTACATATCTATAACTTCATCTTTCTTAGGCAGTGACTCATAGATTTTTTTCAGATAGTTCTTTTCGCTTACCACTTTAAAGCTTTTTTTAAAGTTTAAATCGTAAACCCATGACATTTGATGAAGCTTTTGTTCATTAAGTGTAAGAACATCCTTTTTGCTAACAACCTTTTCGTCCATAACCGATTTATAAACCATTTTTGAGATTTCAGGTTTATCTGCCAGCTCCATTTCTAATCTTTTATTAGCGCCAGGCTTATATTCGGTATAGTACTTCGAAAGAATGTTTAGGATGTCTATTCTATCAGCATCTCTAAGTAGTTTAAGAAATGTTAAAGCGTTTTCGTTTACGGATTTAGGTAAGTTATCGATATCATGATAGCGAATGCATTCGAAAATAATTTGTACGGTATCTTCTTCGAGTTTTCCAAGTACATTTTCCGATTTTAAAACATCGATACCTAAATCGATATGGTTATCCTGTTCGTTATCCGAGAAAGTTTCGTGTTTCAATAATTGCTCGAATCTTCCAACATCATGCAGGAGAGCAATTGTTTTAGAAGTTAATAACTGCTCATCATTTAATTCACATTCTGATGAAAGTTCTGTAATGATCTCAACCGTATTAAAAGAATGATTTCTTTTAAGGTCAAAATTCAATTGAATTTCTTCATTCTCGCTTGAAAAACTGTTTGAGTATGTTTCAAACCAGGATTCTATATTTTGGTAAATTTCTTGATTCAAGATGTGTGTGTTAAAATAGCACGCAAAACTACATCTTTTCTATAAAAGCGGAAAGAATTTGTACAATAGAATTGATAAGGATTTGACCAATGTTCATGATTCATGACAAGGGGCTAAATCCATTGGTTTAATACTTAAATTTTCAAGATTGGAGATAGAAAAAATGCGACCAATTATTGATCGCATTATCTGAATTATCGTTTTTTAATTTGTAGGCATACTCTGAATGATATCCACCAAATGTTGCCAGAATTTCTCTACCGTTTCAATATTAATTCTTTCATCAGGAGAATGGACATCTCTTAAAGTAGGTCCAAATGAAATCATATCCATTTCTGGATATTTTTCCAGGAATAAACCACATTCTAAACCAGCATGAATAGATCTTACTACAGGCTCTTTTCCAAAAAGTTTTTTGTAAGAATCTACTGCAACAGTTAAAATTTCAGAATTAGGGTTTGGTGCCCATCCAGGATAACCATCAGTATGTTCAATTTGAGCTCCGGCCAATGTTAATGAACTTCCGACCATTTGAGCAATGTTGTACTTTTCGCTGTCCACATCGCTACGTTGCGAAGTTGTGATTTGGATTTTGTTGTCATCAGTAAATTTAACAGAAGCCAAATTGGTTGATGTTTCTACCATACCTGGCATTCTTGAGCTCATAGTGAAAACTCCGTGAGGACAAGCGTAAATAGCATCCATTAAATTATTACTAGTATTGATATCAATAACAAATTCTGGTTTTTCAACTGACTCTAATGTGATCTTAAGTTTCGGCTCGTAAATTTCCCAAACATGCTCCATTTCTGCAGCGTAAATATTCAAGTCTGCTCTTACATTTTCCTTAAACTCCGAAGGTATAGTAATTATAGCATAAGCTTCACGAGGAATTGCATTTCTTAGGTTACCACCATTAAATTCGTTAATTCGAATATGGTATTTCTTATTGATTTGCCATAAAAATCTATTTAGTATTTTATTCGAATTTCCTCGTCCTTTGTTGATTTCATCTCCTGAATGCCCACCAAGCAATCCCTTAACATCAATTCTAAGGGTAAAATGTCCATTAGGAATCTCCTCTTTCTGATATTCCATATTGGCTAAAGTGTCAATTCCTCCGGCACATCCAATAAAAATCTCACCTTCGTCTTCTGAGTCCAAATTCAATAAGATTTTCCCATCGAAGAAGCCTGGTTGTAGTGCAAAAGCACCTGATAAACCTGTTTCTTCATCTACAGTAAAAAGACATTCTATAGGACCATGTTCAATATTATTAGATGTAAGAAGAGCCATTTCCGCAGCCATACCAATGCCATCATCGGCACCAAGAGTAGTTCCTTTTGCTTTTACCCAGCCATTATCAATCCATGGAATTATTGGATCTGTGTCAAAATTGTGAACAGTATCATTGTTTTTCTCACAAACCATATCCATATGTGATTGCAAAACCACTGTTTTGAGGTTTTCTTTGCCAGGAGTAGCTTGTTTCTTAATTAATACATTGCCAATCTCATCTCTTTTTGTTTCTAAACTGTTCTTCTTTCCAAACTCAATTAGAAACTCAATTATCTTTTCTTCCTTTTTAGATGGACGAGGAACCTGACAAATGTCTTCAAAGTGTTTCCAAACTTCCTTTGGTTCTAATTTGTTTAATATATTTTCCATTGTTGTTTAAATTTTTTTCAAATGTAAGAATAAGTAATTGTAATGTGCTCTCAAATGTTACCTCAATAAAGATCTTTTTTTAGTGTTTAATTTTTTTTTTGCCTTTTGTACAAAAAAAAAGAAAAATAAGTTTAATCTAATGTAAAAAGTGAAATTAGAGTTGATTGTGAGGAAATTATAGTGTTTGTAATGTTATATTCAGGAATGTGTTTTATTTAAAAACTCAATAAACATGATAAAAGTCATATGTTTGTTGACCTGTGAGGGTTTGTTAAAATTTGTTAAAAGAGATAATTCTATTATATTTATGATCTAAAATTACCATTAACCATATTAGAATCTTTACTTAATTACTAACTAAAAAAGTTTTTTTATGAAAAAAATGATTGGACTATTTGTGTGTCTATTTCTTATAGGTTCACAAATAGTAAATGCGCAAAGTAAGCAGATTTCTGGTACCGTAACAAGTGCCGAGGATGGCATGGGTATGCCAGGTGTGTCTGTTGTTATTAAAGGTACTACGATTGGTGCTAGTACTGATATTGATGGAAAATATTCGTTAGAAGCCCAAGCATCGGATGTTTTAATGTTTAGTTTTGTTGGGACGGTAACACAAGAGATTACAGTTGGTGATCAAACCGTAATAAACGTTGTGTTAGAATCTGAATCAATTGGTGTTGATGAAGTTATTGTAACAGGTTATACAGCTCACAGAAAAAGTGAGGTAACTGGTTCTACAGTGCAGGTGAAAGGTGAAGATCTTGCCGATATGCCTGTTGTCAGTGTCGATCAAGCGCTTCAAGGTAGAGTAGCTGGTGTAGCTGTTTCTGGTGCGTCAGGAACACCTGGTTCAGCGCAAAAAATTCGTATTCGTGGTAGAAGTTCTATTACAGCAGGTAATAATCCACTTTATGTAATTGATGGTGTGCCTATGGTGGATGGAAATGTTTCAACAAGTTCTGCTACATCTTCTCTTTCAATGTTGGCAACTCTAAATAGTAATGATATTGAATCTATTTCTATTTTGAAGGATGCATCTGCTACTGCAGCTTATGGTGCTCGTGGAGCAAATGGTGTTGTTGTTATTACAACAAAATCAGGAAAATCAGGTAAAGCTAATATCAATTTTAGTGCTACCTATGGTGTGTCAAATGATGCTGTTGATGGTCCTGGAGTTTTAACTGGTGCTGAAAGAGAAGAATTGTTTTTAGAGTCTTTAATCAACTCTTTTGGAGGTGATTATGGTTTTAGTGATCAAGATGGCGCTAGAGAGTTTTATAATAATAATACAGGCTACTTTTGGAGTGATTATGCAAATTGGAATGCTGCTGGCAGACCTGAAACTGATTGGGCTGACTTAATTACCAATAAAAATGCTCCAATGCAGGAGTATAACTTATCTGCTACAGGTGGTAAAGATGGTATTAGTTATTACATTTCTGGAGGTTATTTAAAGCAAGAAGCTACAGTTATTGGTGCTGAATATGAGAGAATTTCTGGTACTGTAAATTTAGATGTTGATTTATCTCCTAATTTTAAGTTCTCAACGAAGAATACAGGATCTCATTCATATCAGGATGGTTTGTTAGAGGGTAGTGCTTATTTTTCTTCTCCTCGATCAGCTAAATTCTTTATGCCTTCAATTACGCAAGCTTACAATGAAGATGGTACGCCTAACTTAAATACAGATCTACCTAATCCATTGTACATTGCAGAGCAGGATATTGATGAAAATAAATTAACAAGAATTCTTACCAATAACTCATTAACTTGGAAGACTCCTATTGAAAATCTAACATTCACAACTAGAATGAATATTGATTATCAGGTATATCACTACAAAACCTATGATAACCCAGTTTCTGGTGATGGTGATGGAGCAACAAGAGGTTATGGATATCAAACTAATAGAAATCGCGCAAATTATGTATTCCAGAATATGTTAGATTATACATTGGCATTAGATGGTGGACATGATTTTGATTTTAAAGTGGTTCAGGAGTATCAAAAGAATAGACTTTATTTCTTGGCTGCTGAAGCAGATAATTTTTCTGATGTAGGTTTAACAAACTTGAATTCAGCGGGTAATCCTACAACTGCAAATTCTTGGTTTACAGATTGGTCTGTAGCTTCATACTTAGGGATGATTCACTATTCCTTTAATGGTAAGTATGTAGCAGATGTAACATATCGTCGTGAAGGTAGCTCTAGATTCTCTGCTGATAACCGCTGGGGTAATTTCTGGGCAGTTGGTGGTGCTTGGAATATTAACCGTGAGGATTTTATGGCTAATATTGACCAAATTGATATGTTGAAATTAAGAGCTTCTTATGGTAAAACAGGTAATGCCAATATTAATTTAAATCAATATCAGGAATTATTAAATTTTGATGCTGATTATACAGGGGAAGGTGCATCTTATGCTGGGACTTTTGGTAATCAGGATTTAACTTGGGAAACTTCTTACTCTCTTGATTTAGGACTTGATTTTGGCTTATTTAATAATAGAATTTCTGGTTCGGTGGGTTATTATTTCCGTGAAACAACAGATATGCTATTAAATGAACCTCTTTCTCTAACTACAGGATTTACGTCTCAAACCAGAAATATTGGTAAAATGGAAAATAAGGGATGGGAATTTGAGTTAAATGCAGATATTGTTCGTTCAAATGACTTAAATGTATCTCTTGGTCTTAACGTAGGAACGACCAAAAATAAGGTGACAGAGTTGGCTGTAGATAATAATGGAGTAGAAAGAAATATTACAGATAATACAACTAGAGTAGCAACAGGGCATCCTGTGTACGGTTGGTACATGCCAACTTGGGCAGGTGTTGATCCAGATACTGGAAATGAATTATGGTTTGTTGATGGAGAAGGAAGTGAAACTACTTCAAACTTTAATGCAGCAAATCAAGTATGGCAAGGTGGTAGTGCAATTCCTGAAGTAACAGCAGGTTTAAACTTACATGTAGATTACAAAGGTTTCTTCTTGGATGCAAGTGCATATTTTGCAGGTGGTCATAAAGTTTATGAAGAGTGGCATCGTTATACTAACGGTACTGATAGATTTTCTCTACAATTCTACCAAGGTGTTGATAAATTGTTAGACAGATGGCAAAAACCTGGTGATACAGGAACAAGATATGGTAAGATGGAATATACTGCTAGACCTTGGCAAAGACATTCTAAATTCTTATATGATGGTGATTATATTCGTTTAAAGGATTTATCTGTTGGTTATGATTTCAATAAGAACATTACTGATGCTATGGGCATTGGAGGTTTAAGAGTATATGTTAGAGGAACAAACTTGTTAACTTGGGTAAAAGATGACAATTTGGAGTATGATCCAGAGGTTGATACAGATGGATTTACAGGATTGACAACTCCTCCGGCAAAATCATTTATTTTTGGTGTTAATTTGAAATTTTAAGGAAGTATGAAAAAATTAAATATATTATCAAGAATAGCAATGTTTATTGTGCTGTTCTTCACAATAAATGCGTGTTCAACTGGTGATCTAGATCCATCTTTAGAGCAAAATAAAGATGTGAATGGTGGGATTACTTCTGCAGACAACTTATACGCTATTATTAAAGGATCTTATAGTATTTTGACTGATAATGGATACTATGGTAGGGATTATATTATTAATAACGAAGTTAGATCAGATAACTGTTTTTCAAACGGGAATTCAGGTCGATTTACTACTCAAGCAGGATTCTCATATAATGCGAATACTGGATATTTCTGGGATGAGGCTTATGAAGCGATTGCAGGTGCAAATATTATAATCAGTCAAAACCCTGCCGAGTTAGAAGGAGAAGAGGCTTATATTAAGCATCTTCAAGGACAAGCTTACGCGTTACGTGCATTAGTTCATTTTGATTTATTAAAGCAATATGGACAGCAGCATACTGGCGGTACTTTAGGTATTCCTTATGTTACTGAATTTAAAGGTGAAAATTTAATTCCTGCTCGTAACACTGTAGAAGACTGTAAAACAAAAATAATGAGTGATTTGGATATGGCTTTTAGCTTAATGGATGAGTCATATAATACATCTTCTGAATTTCTTACAAAATTTGCTGCGAAAGCAATTGAATCTAGAGTTGCTGTATATTTTGGTATGTGGACAGACGCTATCTCTGCTTGTGAGGCAGTTATAGGTTCGGGAAATTACTCTATTATTGCTGCAAGTGACTATGTGAAGCATTGGACTTCAGATCAATCTTCTAATTCAATTTTTGAATTGGCATTTAACTCTTCAGATAATCAGGGTATTAATGGTTTAGCTTACATTTACAGAACTACTGAAGGTGGTAGTTACGGTGATGTTCAGGTAATTGATGAAGTTGAAGATTTGTATGAAGATGGTGATGTAAGAGCTGGTATTCTTGGTTGGGAAGGTACTATGCTTAGAAATATTGGTAAATATCCTAATAATAAGGGAGAAGATAATGTAATCGTAATTCGTTATGAAGAAGTGATCTTGAATTATGCTGAAGCATTATTTGAAACAGGAGGCGATGCTCTTACACAAATTAATCTGATTACTGAGAATCGTGGAATTAGTCCTTATACTTCAGTTACAAAAGATGATATCTTAAATGAAAGAAGAAAAGAATTTATCTTTGAAGGACATCGTTTTGAGGATCTTGTAAGATTTGGTAAAAATATTGAGAAAATATCTTTACAGCAAAATTTTGCAGCTACTATTCCTTATGGTGATTATAGATTGTCATGGCCAATTCCTCAAGCTGAGGTTGACGCGAACTCTAATATGGTTCAAAATACTGGATACTAGAATTTAATATCTAGTTCAAGCAAATTAAGCTGTCTCTTTTTGAGGCAGCTTTTTTTTTGTTTGATTCCGAAAACAGGAACTTGTTGTGAAAAATTTATTATTGAATACTAAGAAAAGAAAATTATAACTTTTTCAGTGATTATAATAAAAGATGACAAATATCATGATATTGTTTTATTATTAAATTGAAAGTATGACAAATGTCAGTTTTAATTAAGTGTTAAAGGTAGATATATAGGAACTTATAGCTTGACAATATTCATGTTTTGCATTGGATCTTAAATTATAATAATAATAATATGACAATCATAATGCTCAACAATAATCTACGTAAACGATTGAGAGAAACGCTGTTATGAATTGTTAAAATTTGTTAAAACCATTTAAAGTGCTATTTTTATCCTCAAGAATTACCATTAACCATTTTGCATCTTTACTTAATTACTAACTAAAAAGTTTTTTTATGAAAAAAATGATTGGACTATTTGTATGTCTCGTATTAATGGGATTACAAATAGTAAATGCGCAAAGCAAGCAGGTTACCGGTACGGTAACAAATGCTGAGGATGGTCTGGGCATGCCTGGGGTATCTGTTGTTATTAAAGGTACTACTGTTGGTTCAAGTACCGATATTGATGGTAAGTATACCATTGAAGCTTCCCCTAATGATGTTTTAATGTTTAGCTTCGTAGGTATGGTTACTCAAGAAATTACAGTTGGAAATAAAACTGTAATCGATGTTGTTCTTCAAACCGAGTCCATAGGTGTAGATGAGGTAGTTGTTACCGCTCTAGGTATTACTAGAGAGAAAAAAGCTTTAGGATATTCGGTAACCGATCTTGGTGGTGACGAAGTAACAAAGGTAAAACAGCAAAATCTTGTCAATTCCCTATCTGGTAAGGTTGCTGGAGTTCAAATCAGACAATCAAACAACTTTGGTGGATCGACTAACATGGTGATCCGTGGTAACTCATCTATTTTCGGTGGCAACCAACCTTTATTTGTTGTTGATGGTGTACCGATTTCTGGTTCTACCTTTAACTCAGCAGCTCAAAGAGGTGGTAGTACGGGTTACGACTACGGTAACGCTCTTTCCGATATCAATCCCGACGATATCGCAAACATGAGTGTACTTAAAGGTGCGGCAGCAACAGCTATTTATGGTTCTCGTGGTGCCAATGGCGTTGTAATGATTACCACTAAAAAAGGTAAAAAGAAAAAAGGATTAGGTATCAGTATTAATTCTGGTATTACAATCGGTAAAATTGATAAGGAAACATTTGCTGAGTATCAGGATGAGTATGGAGCTGGATATGGAGCATATTATGGTTCTACAGGTTATTTTGAAGATCTTGACGTTAATGGAGATGGAACGGATGACCTTGTAGTGCCTACCTATGATGATGCATCTTATGGAGCAAAATTTAGTGGTCAACAGGTTTATCATTGGGATTCGTTTGTGCCTGAGTCGGCTAATTTTGGTAAAGCATATGAATATAAGGCTGCTGCTAATACTCCTGTTGACTTTTTTGAAACAGAAGTTGGTTATACCAACAATGTAGAATTGACAGGAGGTAATGAAGATGGTACTTTCCGTTTAAGTTATACAAACTTCCATACCAATGGTATTCTTCCTAACTCTAAACTGAACCGTAATACTGTTTCATTTAATGGTGATTATAACATTAATCCAAAATTAAAAGTAGGTGTTTCTGCCAATGTTTCACTGCAGGACACTAAAGGTCGTAACTCAACGGGTTATTCTGATAACTTAATGTCACAAATGCGTCAGTGGTGGCAGGTTAATGTTGATGTTAAAGCTCAGGAAGACATTTACAAGCAAACAAGAAAGAACTATTCATGGAACCACCTTGCATCTGTAGGCGGTGATGTATTAACAGGTTTGTATTGGGATAACCCTTACTGGACAAGATTTGAGAATTACCAGACTGACTCGCGTGATCGTATATACGGGAATGCATTCTTTACATTTGATGCATTTGATTGGTTAGATATCACTGGTCGTGTTTCTCTTGACCATTATACTTCGCTTCGTGAAGAACGTCGTGCAGTTGGTTCTGTAGCAGCTCCATTTGGTGTGTTAAGAACTGATGAGCAATCGGGTTACCAAAGATATGAAATTGGATTTACTGAGGTTAACTACGATTTTATGGCAAATTATAATACTTCTCTTAGTGATGATATTACTTTAGCTGGAGTGGTAGGTATTAGTATTCGTGACGAATCTACAGATAGATACCAGGCTTCTACTTTGGGTGGTCTTGTAGTTCCTAATCTATATTCATTAAGCAATTCGGTAAATACACCTTCAGCACCGATTGAAACTCTTGAAGAGAAACGTGTTTATGGTATGTATGCTCAAGCTACATTCTCGTATAAAGATATTTTATATCTTGATTTAACGGATCGTATTGACAAGTCATCGGCACTGCCAAAAGATGAAAATACTTATAACTACTACTCAATTGCAGCAAGTTATTTGTTCTCAACTCACACTGAATTACCTTGGTTGAACTTGGGTAAATTAAGAATGAGTTATGCGACAGTAGGTAACGATACAAGTCCATTAAACGTGTATGATACTTATGTGAAGAATGATAATTTCGGAAAATATACCTTGTTCTCATATCCTAACACTAAGAATAACATTGAACTGAAGCCAGAATATACAAAAGAATTTGAAGTTGGTTTGGAAACGAAGATGTTTAATAACCGTGCAGGTATTGATGTTTCTTATTATACCAAGGAAACAGAAGACATGTTGATTCCGGTTGAAGTTTCGAAAGCTACAGGTTATTCTTTTAACTGGGTAAATGCTGCTACAGTTGAAAATAACGGTATTGAGGTTGCATTGTATGGTAACCCTGTTAAAACTGAGGCTTTCTCATGGGATATCAATGTAAATTGGGCAAGAAACCGTAACAAGGTATTGGATCTTTACAATGATGTAGAAAATATTGTAATCAACTCTTATCAAGGTGGTATCTCTATCAACGCAACCAAAGGACAACCTTTAGGAACAATTCGTGGTACTGGATTCCTATTTGATGATAATGGAAACAAAGTTGTTAATTCTTCTGGTTATTATATTTCTCAATCAGATCAAATTATTGGTGATCAAAATCCAGAATGGACTGGGGGTATTTCTAATACTTTTAGTTATAAGGGGGTAACTTTAAACTTCTTGATTGACATTCAAAAAGGTGGAGATGTATATTCACTGGATATGCATTATGGTCAAGGTACTGGTGTTTTGAAGCATACCGCCGGACTTAATGAATTGGGTAATCCTAAGAGAGATCCTGTATCAGAAGGTGGAGGTATTCTTAATGTAGGTGTTACCGAAGATGGATCTCCAAATACAACAAGAGCCAGAGCTGATTATTATGGTGGAGCTTATTATTGGGGTAATTCTTCAAGAAACCCTGGTGCTCTAACTGTTTATGATGCGTCTTTTGTTAAGTTAAGAGAATTGGCTTTAACTTATAATCTACCTAAGAATTTGATAAGTGGATTTGCTCAAAATGTATCTCTTTCTCTAGTTGGAAGAAACTTATGGATTATTCATAAGAACGTACCTTACGCTGATCCTGAATCAGGATTATCTTCTGGTTTGGCTCAAGGTTATTTGTCAGGATCTTATCCAACGGTAAGAAGCTGGGGATTTAATGTAAAGGTTGATTTTTAATTGATAATTATAGAAAGAAATGAAAAAATATATATATAAATTAAGTATTTTGTTTCTTGCCGTTGCGATGGTTGGGTGTTCAAACCTTGACGACGAGCTTGAAAAAATAAACATCGACTCTAAAAATCCTTCTGAGGTTCCTGGAGAACCATTGTTCACCAATGGAGCAAGAGATATGTTTGATTTACTTTTAGGGACGAATGTGAATAGTAATGTGTTTAGACTTTACTCTCAATATTGGGCTCAAACTACTTACCCTGATGAAAGTCAGTATAATCAAGTAACCAGAAATATCCCTGATAATATGTGGCGAACTCTTTATCGCAATACATTAAAGGATATTACGGGAGCAAGAGATATAATTTCACAACAAGAAACTGTAACAGCATCAGAGGAAGCAATTAAGAATAACAAATTAGCTGTTATTACTATTGTAGAGACTTTTGCTTATGCAACATTGGTTGATATTTTTGGCAATGTGCCATTTACAGAGGCTTTAGATGTTAATAACGTTTCTCCGTCATATGATGATGCAGCTACTGTATATTCAACAATTATTGGGAATTTAAATACTGCTATTTCTGCTATTACTCAATCAGAAGTTGGTTTTGCTAACCAAGATCCAATTTATGAAGGAGATATGGCAATGTGGTATAAAATGGCAAATTCATTAAAACTTCGTTTGGCAATGAGATTAGCAGACGTTAATGCTTCTACTGCTCAAACAATGGCTGAAGAAGCAGCTGCCAATGTTATTAGCTCGAATAGTGAAAACTTTAGTATTGCCTATACCAATTCCTCACCAAATACTCATCCATTATGGGTTGACTTGGTTCAAAGTGGTCGTAATGACTTTGTACCTTCAAATGTTCTTGTTGATGTAATGAATGGAATAAATGATCCACGTAGAGCAATTTATTTTACTTTATTTGAAGGAGCTTATTCTGGAGGAGTTTATGGATCGGCGAATGCAGCATCCGGATTCTCTCAAATTGGATCCTTTTTTAAGGAACCTGATTTAGCAGGAACTTTACTATCATATGCAGAGGTAGAATTTCTATTGGCTGAGGCGGCAGCAAGAGGTTATAGTGTTGGTGGAACTGAAGAATCACACTATGAGGCTGGTATTAGAGCTTCTATGGGTGAGTTTGGTGTTAGCACAGTTGATGCTGATGCATACTTATTGGAAACTGATGTTGCATATGCAACTGCTGCAGGTGACTGGAAGCAAAAGATTGGTGTTCAAAAATGGCTAGCTATGTATAACATTCCTTTTGAAGGTTGGACTGCATGGAGACTGTTAGATTTTACAGGAATTTTCCAAGCACCAGAAGGTTTAACTTTAGGTGATATTCCAGTAAGGTTTATATACCCTATCGAAGAAGCTACTTTGAATGGAGCTCAGTATGATGCTGCAGCATCTGCTATTGGTGGAGATTTGAAATCAACAAAACTATTCTGGGATGTAAACTAGAATTTTAGCAGATTAATATATTATAAGAGAGGTTATCGACAGGTAATCTCTCTTTTTTGTTTTTTATTGAGCAGAACTAATTGATGTATGGCAACAATCAATAATAGATCTATTCTTTACTAATTAGAAGTTTTATTCAAGAGTTAATGATTGATAAAAAAAATAGGATGTCTGAAAAGGACATCCTATTGGTATACTAGATTAAAGTATTATTTTTTAATTTAACTTGTTGTAATAATCAATTATTCTGGAAATGTCTTCTCCTTTTGATGTTTTTAATTTGTTTTCATTAATGAATGTTAAAACTTCCACTTTTTTATCCGATAATAAAGAAACTATATCCTTTTTATTTTTGATTAAATTAGCGGTATAACTTCCTTCTTTCTTTAAGTAATAAGAAATTGGTTCTGCTTTAAATTTTGCAGGCTTATATTCAACATATCCATGTGCAGGTTTGGCTTCCACAAAATTTACTTTTTTCTTACTGTAAAGAGTAACTTTTCCATCGGATATAATCTGAAAATAACCCAGTTTATCACCTTCCTTTGATTTAAATTTTAACCTTTCGTAAATTCGATCCTTTATTTTTACATACAATAGAGGAAATTGATTCGAGAGTTCATATGAAATGTCATCTTTTTGAAACTCAATAATATCCTGGTAATTATTATACCTAAGAATTAGACCCGTATAAAGTAGGCTATCCTTACTTATTACAAATCCCTTTTCAAATTGTTTGTTAAGGTATGGGCTTCCATCGATGGATTCATACTGATTCGCATCCATCGTTTTGGATGTTTTTACCTGGTTGTATAAGTTGACCAGTGAGGGTGCGTATAGATTAAGATTATCGTAGAGCCTTATGGACTCTTTTTGGCACATTGCAGTTGTGAACATGCAAAAAACAAATACTATTAGAATAAAATATTTTTTCATATCGACATGATTTTGTTTGCAATAGTAAATTTAAACAAATTATATCAATAATATCTATTCTATGTTTGTGTAATGTGTTAAAAGTCAAGCATTATAAAGGAGTGTTATTTTAGATTAATATCTACTCCCATAATAAAATTCCTTCCAACACCTGCAATTCCTGAGGAATACGGACGATATCTTTTATCAAATATATTCTCGATTGAAAAGTTAAGATTTATTGAGTTTGTAAGTTTATAATTGTTGTTCCAACTTACAATTAACCACTCAGGAGAATAAGGATTGCCATTCTTATCCTGAGCATACAGGTAAGCTTTGTCTTTTTCGACCTCTGCAAGGTCGTTGTAAGCTATTTTAGCATTGTACTCTAAAGCAATATTGGAAGATAGTTTATTTGACTTATAATCCAGTTTAAAAGAGCCAAACATTGGAGCAATATGTCTAACAGGACTGCCATCTTTGTATTCTCCATTGTTGTAGTTCATATTTGCTGTTGCTGAAAAGTTTTGATTGATTTTTGCAATACACTGGAAGTTAACTCCCCATACTTTGGCATTGTCAGCATTAACAATTGCTTGAACTTCGCTCTCTGTATCATCGTAAATTATTGTATGATGACCATCAAAACTGTAGTCGCTTCGAATCATTGCATCATCAAGAAATGAATAAAATGCATTGATATCAATGAAAAATTTCTGATTAAAATTCTTACTGACATTAAAGTCGAGATTGTAAATATATTCTGGTTTTAGGTCTTTGTTAGGAACAACCACTTTTCCTGGTTCAGAATCAAAAATTTTACCTATGTCATCAATATTTGGAGCTCTAAAACCAGAGCTTGCATTGAATTTGAGGTCCCAACCAGAATCTGAATTGTAAGTTACTCCTAGACCGCCATTAAGTGAACCAGTTGATAAATCAAGATTGGTAAATGGAAAGTTGTAGTAAGTATTATCAAGTTCGGAACTGATCCAGATATGAGAATATCTGATTCCCGTATTTAATGTCCAGTTTGAATTCAATTTGTGTTTGATATTGCTGTAAAAAGCAAGTGTTGAGTATTTAGATTTATCTGGATAACGACTTGCAATTTCCTCAAAGGTATTGGTTTCAATATTGGTACTATGTCCTGTTGACCTTAATCGATTGTGAGTCATTTCTGCTCCCCAGAATAAATGGGTCGATTTTGTTAATTTTTTTTCTGCATCTGCATTTACGATATAGATCTTTAATTTCTCAGATCGATTTCGTTTTATTGCAGAGGAAAATTTTCTATCGTGTCGACTTTCTTTATAATTTTGAAATGCTGTAGTTAATCTGAATGAATCATACAAAAGCTTGGCTTTCTTCAATGTAAGTTGAAAGTTATGCATTTGTAATGTTTGCGGCCCATAATACCATTCTGCATACTTTAAATTATCTCCTTTGTATTGGATTAATCTATCGTAACGAGGAATATCAGAACTTGTTGTGTAGTGATATCCATAAAGTAAATCGGTATTTTCAGAAGCTTTATATCTGATCTTCTGAACCAGATTGAATTGGTTGTAGCCTGATTGTTTTTGGGATTTAGGTTCAGAGTTAGTGATTATTTTGTCGGTCCCATTATCTATAATAACATATTCATTTCTTAAATACTCATCAGGACCATGGCTACCCATTTTTTGGTCATCAAAATCACAGTAAGTAACGCTTCCGGCATAACTCAAACGTTCTTTCCCAATATTATATGATACATGGTTCATTACTTCGTTATTAGCAGATGAATAACGGTTTTTGTATCTTAATTTGGTGTTGGTTTTTCCCGAGGTTGAATAGAGTGGTTTTATGGTATGAAAATCCATAACACCACCAATTGCATCGCTACCGTATATAATTGAACCAGGTCCTAAAATAACTTCTGCAGATTCAAGACTGTTGGCATCAATACTTATGACATTTTGCAGGTTGCCACTTCGGTAAATTGCATTGTTTAAACGAACTCCATCTAAAACAAGTAAAACTCGGTTTGCAGCAAAACCTCTAATCATTGGACTGCCACCACCTAACTGGCTTTTTTGAATATAAATCTGATTGCATGATTTTAACAAGTCGGCAGTTGTTTGGGAGTTAGTATTTGAGATTTCTGCTTTGTCAATTTTATGAACTTTTAAAGGTACTTCTTTGATATTTTGTTCCCATTTATTTGCAGAAACTACGACCTCTTGTATTGGAAATATATTGGAATGTAATTTAACAATGAAATTTTGAAGTTTAATATCGTTAAAATCTTTTTCTAAGTTCTGATAAGATGGATGCTGAAAGTGTAAAAGCCTTTTTTCTTTAAATTCTGATAAATCAGCAATTCCAAGTTCATTGGTTAGTATGGAATTGTAATTGTCAAATATGTATACATTCTCAATTGGCTTATTGGATTCTTTATCAACAACTTTAATTTGTTGCGAAAAACTTAAATTTGCAATTAATACAAGTAAGAAAGAGCTTAGTAGGCGAAACATATATTATGAATTAAATAGAAAACTCAAATATATGATTAATATTTTATTTGGAGTATAAAAAAGGGCATCTCTTGGATACCCTTTAAAAAATACTTGTTCAAAGCAACATTACTTTTCAGCAATTATTACTTTTTCTCCTTGATCATAAGTTAAGTCTTTAGGAATTTTTGCACGTTGAATTCGATATAAGTCTTGCAATAATTCATTTCTGATATACCCTTTATCCTTTATAAGTTTGTCAGCAGCTGCGTAATCACCATTTCCTTGAATTTCAAGAACCATTTGGGCAAGAGATTCAATTGCTTTCTCCATTTTGTAATCATTGATTTTATAGGTCCCCGTATTCTTATGGTATTTAAAAGCTTCATGTTCCTGGAAATAATAGAAACGTATCATATTTGCTACACCTTGAGCGTCGGTAACACCAAATCGAATGGATCTAAATACATCAGCCATATAGGTTACATAGTTGTCGAGCATATCTATTTCTTCTATTTGCCTCATATCATGAACCTGATTTAAAAGATACATTCTTAGAACATCATTTTTTAATTCATTGATTACATTGTAATGTTCTTTTAAGGCATCTTTAACATCTCCATTTCCATTAATTGTGTTCGTGATATCAATGCCACTAGTAAGCTCAAAGAAAATGGTATTTAAGAAAAACGATTCAAAATTTACATGTTTGCGTTGCTTTTCATCTATTATCAATTTACTAATTGGGTTCAATATTTTGTTGAATTTAGCTTGCATTACATTTTTGAAATATACTCTTTTTGCATCTGATGCATTTTGAAGCCCCACAGGAAGATTTAAACCAATTAGTTTATTACCAGCGTTGCAATAACCTGAGTTATATAGTACATTATAAATTGATAGATTGGCCTTGCTGCTTACAGATTCGGCTTTAAGTTTTTCATCGACAGGTAAATTTTGTTGTAAGAATGGTAATAAGGAAGCGTATTTGGATACATTATTGGTACATTCGTTATCTCTTAGAAGAATGAATGCACCGTAGGAGTATTTTGTCCAAATTAAATGATCTTCTGTATTTACAATTGGACCTGCAATAAAATCAAGTTGGTTGTTGCTAAGATCTAGCCAAAGCTTATCACTTTTTGTAAAGTTATCAGAAGTAAGATCATTAGCTCTTTGAATTAAATATTGCTTGAAATCATCAGATTCAGCAAGCTTAGCGGCTTCTTTCAAATGATCTGAAGCCAATTGCAATTGAGAACTATAAGCAATATTAAAAGGTACGACTTTTAATTTGCCATTACCATCTCTTGTAAGGTTTGTAAATGCACTGTATTTTTCATCATTGTTTAGTTGAAAGAACTCTTCCTGATTAATATCAGCAGGAAAAAAACCAATGCCTAAAGGTCTTGGAGGAAAGTCTTCTGTAAATGGTTTAAATCCATCCAATCTGTCCCAAGGACCATAATTTATCTTGGCATACTGTTTCATGTCAGGATCTTCAATACCATTTAATAAGGCATTTTTATCTCCATAGGCTTGCATCCAATAAATATCATCAATTGCATCAGCAGCCTTTATTAGATGAGAGAACAATTTTATTTGTTGGGAAGAGAGGGAGTTTAGATCTGCAGATAGCTTAACTTCTGCATAGTTGGCTAATTTTCTTTGTATCACTGTATCGCCAGTTTTTTTGTCTTCTGCCTTTTTTTCAGGTTGGCAAGACACTGCAAATACCATTGATACAATCAGACCGAATAAAAATATGCTATTCCGTATCATAATAGTAGGGTTTTGGGTGAAGATTAAGTAAACAGATGGTTTTACATCAAATAAATTTCACATGAAAAATTAATATGTTTTGTGTGAAGTTGGTCACATTCTATAAGTTACAAAAAATAGAAATGGGAAAAAAATTGAGTTTTCAGAAAATTGAGATGTAAATATCCTCGGTTAGAAAGAAGAAAGCAAGTGATAACAAATCACTGGTATGATGTAATGAGTATGTAGATAAAAAGTAGTATTATACACTAATATTTTACCGCTTCCTGATGTAAAAGCAATATATTATAGCTTTGCCGTTTTATTTTTAACAGCTGTTAAAAATATTTATAACATGTGTTAAAATTTAATTTAATGCGTGTTATAATTTGAAACTGTAACTTCATATATAAAGAAACCAGCTTAAGTAGTGGGTTCTAACTAAGCTGGTTCTTATAAATATTCAAGCCAATTAGTTCTTGTTTTTTATTTCTTTAGGGTATTCAATTCTCGCGTGATACGCATTTATCAAGTTATTTGTAAAAATCTCTTTTATTTCATTGATATTCCTAAAAGTGATATCCGCATTGGCAAAGCGATTTTCTTTCACTTGTTTGTCAATGATTTTATCGATTAACTCTCGAATGGTTTCCGAAGTTTTTTCCTTCAAACTTCTCGAAGCAGCTTCAATACCATCAGCCATCATTAAAACAGCGGTTTCTTTGGTAAATGGGTCTGGTCCTGGGTATTGGAATTTCTCTTCGTCAATCTCTTTATCGGGATACTTGTTTTTAAAGGAAGTGTAGAAGTACATCACTTTACCTGCACCATGATGAGTTTCAATAAAGTCGATAATTTGTTGAGGCAACTTGTGTTTTTTTGCAATTTTCACTCCAAATTTCACATGGTCAGTAATAATTTGAGCACTTTTATCAAATTCAAGGTCATCGTGAGGGTTTTTGTTCGACATCTGATTTTCGATGAAATAAACAGGATGTTTCATTTTACCAATATCATGGTAAAGTGCACCAGTTCTCACTAATAATGGATTACCGCCAATTTTATTAATTGCAGCTTCGGCAAGGTTGGCAACCTGTAAACAGTGCTGGAATGTTCCTGGCGATTGTTGAATTAACTGTCGCAATAGGGGGTGATTTTGGTTTGATAATTCAATCAATGTAACATCAGAGAGGAATCCAAATAACTTTTCGAAGATGTAAATTAATGAATATGAAAAGGTAAGTAGCAAGCCATTAATAGCAAACCATACAAAATTGAACCATTTAATCTCTTCGATGCTACCTTCTTGCGTAATCGCGAAAGCGAAATAAACAACACTGTAAGTTAAGAATGTAATAATGGCAGTTAATACAAGCTGACCACGTCTCTCAAGTCTAGGCAAGCTGTAAATGGCCATAATACCTGCTGCCAGTTGAAGAAATACAAATTCGAAGCCGTTAGGGGCTAGAAATCCAGTAATTAAAACCGTAACGATAAAAACAAACAATGCTGTTCTACTATCCATTAATGTTCGTACCACAATTGTAATAAGTGCAAACGGGATAATGTAGATGTTTACATCTACGTTTTGGTTTTGTAGTTTTAATATCAGAGTTGTAAGAGCAACGAATAGCAAAACCAACAGAAAAATGAAGAGAAGCTTTTTATTATCGTGTAAAATTTGTTTTCTAAAGTTTCGTAGGTATAAGAACAAAAGAACAATACAGGAAATGATCAATAAGGCTTGACCTCCTACAATTAGGTAATGATTTTTTGATGACCCTAAAATGTTTTCCTGCTCTTTTTTAAGAGATTCCAATATTAGAAAAGTCTCATCGTCGATTATGTCTCCAACTAAAACAATTCTAGTACCTCGGTCAACTTTCCCTTTTGTAAATGAAATATTCGAAAGCATGCTGTTTTTAACCTGATCGGACATTGTTTTGTTGTAAAACAGATTTTGAGTCAGGTAAGAGTCAAGGTTTAGATTCTGAAGAAAGCTTTGAAAAACAGGATTGTTGTAATCGGATTTTAAATTCGAACTAATGTTTTCATAGGCAGTTCTTGCTGAATAGATTTTATCGGTAAGAATTTTTTCATTAATGTTATTTACTGACTTGTTGATTGCTTCAGTCAGTTTGAAGTTATACTGTAATTTCTCATTTTGAAAATCAGCAATACCGATATTGTAATAATTTTTAAGGTTGGTTTTAAGGTAATTGTAACAAAGTAATTTTTCGGCATCCGATCTCTTTTGAGAATAGTTTAGTTTTTTATAAGCTGATGACTTCTCAAATTTTCTCCATTTTTTCTCAAAATTCTGTTCAAACCTTTCTATTATTGAAGGATAAATGGAAGTGTCAACTTTAAAATAGGGGCTGAATCGGCTCAAAATACTATCTCGATTCTGATTCAATTCCTGTTCTGTTTTTAAGATAGAAAAATCAAAAGGAGCAATAAGGGTTTCATGCATCCAAGGTTTGCCTTTCTGATATTCATACTTAAAGTTTCCCGTATTCGGGAAGAGTAGCATAATTAGTACAATGGTAATTGTAGTAATAGTAAAGCGATAAATGTTACTTAAGTTTTGTCGAATTAACCTAAAGTATTTATTCATTCTAAATGTAATTATAGGAGTGTTGAAATTCTTTTTATAAAATTAGTTGAATATTTTTTGGTAAAAAATATTTATTCATTTCTTTTACCTGCGATATACACAGCAAATATATCAATGCAAATGTAAAAACATAATTATATTTTTTATATTTGATTGATAACAATCATTAAGCAACCAATACATGAATTACGGAATTTCCGATTTAAGTATCATCCCTGTACGAAGCGAACCTGCTGAAAAAAGTGAAATGGTTACCCAAATTTTATTTGGAGAGCATTTTGAAGTTATTGAGGATGTTGAAAACTGGAGCAAGGTACGATTAGCCTACGATAATTATGAGGGTTGGGTTGATACTAAAATGATAAGTGTTATCAATGAAGAGTTTTATAATTTACTAGCTATTCAGGCACCAGCGGTTGCGAATGATACTTTTAATATTGTTTTTCAAGAGAAAGATTATTCAAACAAACTAATTGTACCTGGAAGTTCGTTCCCCTTTTGTGATCGAAAAGAGAAATCTTTTAAAATAGGAGAGAAGAAGTATTTCTACCAAGGAAAAGTTACTGGAAATGGTGATGAAACGAATGTCCGAGATTCCATTATTGAAGCAGCTTTAAAATATTTCAACGCACCTTACCTTTGGGGAGGAAGAACTCCCTATGGAATTGATTGTTCTGGCTTAACGCAAATTGTTTACAAGCTGAATGGAATTAGTTTACCTCGCGATGCCAGTCAGCAAGTTTTGGTGGGCGAACCATTAACTTTTGTAGAAGAAGCAATGCCAGGTGATCTGGCCTTTTTCGATAATGCCGAAGGTAAAATTACACATGTTGGTATTATTTGGGACAGACACAAAATTATCCATGCTTCCGGTAAGGTGAGAATTGATAATGTCGATCATCAAGGAATTTTTAATGTAGACACCAAATGTTACACGCATAAATTAAGAGTAATTAAGCGAATTATTGCACAAGTCTAATTTATTTTACTCATTCACTCATTCACAAACTACATCATGTATACATACGAATATCCACGTCCGGCATTAACTGTTGATTGTGCCATTTTTTGTAAATGTGAAAGCAATCACTATGTGTTGTTAATTGAAAGGGCCAATAATCCTTTCAAAAACAAATGGGCTTTTCCTGGTGGTTTTGTTGATATGGATGAAGATTTGGATATTGCAGCATATCGTGAGTTAAAGGAAGAAACCGGTTTTGAAGGAGTTTCTATTTCGCAGTTCAAAACATATGGTGCAGTAAATCGTGATCCTAGAGGACGTACGGTTTCGGTTGTTTATTTGGCTCAAATGGAGGCAGAATGCTTACCACAAGTTAAAGGTGAAGATGATGCATTAAAAGCTCAATGGATTGATGTTAGCAAATTACCAGCCTTGGCGTTTGATCATGATGCAATTATGCAAGATCTTAAAGATCACCTTTCATTACTTTAGGCATGATTCCAAATAGTACGAGCTATCAGGACCTAAATTAAATATCAAATCCAAAATGCTTAGGTTGGGAATGAAACCATGTTTATTGCCAAAAACTTGAGTGTAAGTTTGTGGGTTAAACGCGGTATCATTTATTTCTTTTGAAGGTTTTGGATGAATAACATTTCTAAAATCAGCAATGTTAGGAGTGTTTACAGGAATAAAATCATCGGTTAAGGAGTTCTTGTTTTCTATTTCAAGGATTTCACAAATCTCGGATTGAATTTCAATATTAAAATCTAAAAGGAAGTCCCACTTTTGGTTGAAAAATCGCTCCAAATCATCGATGTAATATTCGTAAAAAGGTGATGATTTGTAAGCAGATTCTATACCTTTCCAATGTAGCTTTTGCCAGTTGGTGTCGTAAGAGATCTTAACATCTTTGGTTAATACCTTTTTATTGGTAGCCTTTACTACTGGGACAGAAATAGCCAATGCTCCATTTGCTCCATAAATATTACACCTGTTGCGGTACGATTGCTTTGAATAGTTTTCCCATTGTTCAATCAATACATTTGAGTACTGAATCATTTTGCAATAGTACTGAATTGGTGCAAAATATGCTGTTGAAAGTAGAGCTGTGGTATTTTCCATTGTTCTTCTGTTTGGACTGCGAAACTATAAAAAATATAGATAAAAGAAAAAGGCATCTTTGCAGATGCCTTTACATATTTCGATTTAATAACTTAGTGTATCCACTTGAAAATTCTATCCCATCTGATTTTTTCAAAGCCGCTTTGGTCCTTATCAAGCGATAGCCAGATGAATGAAGCTTTACCTACTACATGGTCTTCTGGAACATATCCCCAATAACGAGAATCTGCTGAGCGGTGACGATTATCACCCATCATCCAGTAGTAATCCATTTCAAAAGTGTAAGAATCTGCAGCTTTCTCATTGATGTAAATGATAGAGTCTTTTACTTCCAAATCATTACCTTCATAGGCGTTAATTGCTCTTTCATACAATGGAAAAGTTTTTAAATTCAACTCAACAGTCTGGCCTTTTTGCGGGATTACAAGAGGTCCAAAATTATCTCTGTTCCAGTTGTAATGTTCGCTAAATGGGAAAACATCTTCTGGAGTGCCCACCCCATGAACCATTTTCACCATTGATGATACATTGCTTAGCTTACTTAGTTTATCCGCTTTTTCTTTGGATAAAGGCATGTGATAAACTGAACCACTATGGCTAATCTCGTCTTTAGCAATATTCATATCCTCTAATTTTCGAGGATTGATCATTGTTCCATTTGTACGGATTTCATAATTGTATTGCACTTCTCCAACTTTATCTTGAGCTTTCCCATTGATGTATAGCTGACCATCTATACTAGAAATGGTATCTCCTGGCATGGCAACACATCTCTTAATATAGTTTTCACGTTTATCAACTGGACGTGTATCAATTTCCATGTTTTGGGCGAAATATTTACGTGCAACTTTCATATAGGTTTGATCAGATTGAAGGGCACGTCCTCTTCTCATGTCATTCTCTTTTATGGTTGCAGTAGCTGCTCTTAATTGAGAATAGTAATCTGGGTTTTCGGCTCCTACAACAATGGTATCTCCCGCAGGAAAATTGAATACCACAACATCGTTACGTTTTATCTCATTCAATCCACCAAGACGCTTGTAAGGCCAGTTAATCCATTCCAAATATGATTTGGTTTTGGTTGTTCCTGGCATGGTATGGTGTGCAAAAGGGAAGGATAGAGGTGTGTTAGGTACTTTAGGACCATATGCTACTTTACTAACAAATAAATAATCGCCAACAAGTAATGATTTTTCCATCGAGCTTGTTGGGATTGTGTAAGCCTCAATAAAGAACATTCTAATGATTGTTGCAGCGACTACTGCAAAAATAATGGCATCAATCCATTCAACAGCTGTACTTTGTTTTTTAACTCCTTTTTTCTTCCAAAAGGCCCAATGCACCCTTTTGCTGATATAAACATCAAACAGGATAGGTAATCCTAATAAAAGCCAATAATTGCCAATCCAAATAATCATTAATAGAGTAATGATTAGCGCGATTGAAAATTTAAACCATTTGTTTCTTAAAAATTCCTTCATAAGGTATGTATGTTTTTTATAAGCTTAACTTTAGTTGTTGCGAATCTACAAAAATTATCATTTCCATTTAAATGATAAAGTAGAGGTAACAATTCTTTGTGCTATTTTACACTCTTAAAAAATCTATCCCAGCGAATTTTATTAAAAAAGGATTTATCCTTGTCAAGAGATAGCCAAATAAATGATGCTTTGCCTACGATATGATCTTCTGGAACAAATCCCCAATAACGCGAATCTGCTGACATGTGTCGATTGTCACCCATCATCCAGTAGTAATCCATTTTAAAAGTATAAGATGTAACTGGCTTATTATTGATATGGATTTGGTCATTTATTACTTCCAGCTTGTTGCCTTCGTAGGTTCGGATAATTCTCTCATAAAGAGGTAAATTATCTGTTGTGATCTCCATAGACTCACCTTTTTTAGGCATTACAATTGGACCAAAATTATCGCGATTCCAATTGTAATTAGGGCTAAAAGGAAACACATCTTCCCTCTTACCTTTTGGTGATAATACTCTTGTTATGGATGCTACGTTATTGAATTTCTTTAGAATCTCTACTTTTGCAATGCTTAATGGAAGAATATAAGTATTGGAGTTTCGTTTTTTTCTATCAGCCTTCGCGATATTTAACTCATCTAATTTTCTAGGATTAATAGTAGTTCCATTTGTTTCAACAATGTAATTGAACTGCAGTTCTTCTGGATTATCCAATGCTTTTCCGTTCACAAACAATTGTCCGTCTCTAGATGTTAGTTCATCTCCAGGTAAAGCTACACAGCGTTTGATGTAATTCTCACGTTTGTCTACAGGTCGAATCTTAATTTCAGCTTTGCTTTCAAGAAGCTGATAAGCCATTTTGTTGTAATAGCTGTTTGATTGAATCTTGTTTTGTTTTTGCTTATCCTCATTGCGAAAATGACTGCTGTGAAATCTTAACAAAGAATATATATCAGTCTGCGTATTTCCCATCCACACTGTATCACCAGCCGGAAAATTGAAAACAACTACATCATTGAGTTTTACTTCTCCAAAGCCTCCCAATCGTTTGTATGGACGTTTTATTAACTCTGAGTATGAATTTGTTGATTTAGTGCCGGGAAGAGTGTGATGAGCAAAGGGGAAAGACAAAGGCGTATTCGGCATTTTTGGCCCGTATGCTACCTTACTAACAAATAAATAATCACCAACCAACATGGATTTTTCCATGGACGATGTTGGGATTGTATACGCTTCTATAAAGAACATCCTAATTATAGTAGCAGCAACAACAGCAAATATAATGGCATCAATCCATTCAATAGTTGTACTTTGTTTCTTAATGCCCTTTTTCTTCCAGAAAGTCCAATGTACTTTTTTACTGATATATAGATCGAATAGGATTGGTAATCCTAATAAAAGCCAATAATTGCCAATCCAAATAATCATTAACAGAGTAATGATAAGAATGATTGAAAATTTAAACCATTTGTTTCGTAGTATCTTCCCCACAGTTTATTTTAAGGTATTGATTTTGTATTCTATTATAGTTGAAGCAAATCTTTCATGCCATAAAATCCTTCTTTTTTCGGCATAAACTCGGCTGCCAGCACTGCTCCCAAAGCAAATCCTTTTCTACTGTATGCTTGATGTTGAATCATAATTTCATCAACTTCAGAATGCCAGGTAATGGAATGTGTACCAGGAACTGCACCGTGGCGTTTGGCCAATATGCTAAGTTCATCTTCCTTCATGCTGGTTGCTTCAATCCACTTTTCCTTTTTAGGATGATTTTCAATAATCCCATCAGCTAATGTCAAAGCGGTTCCACTCGGAGAATCCAATTTGTGAATGTGGTGAATTTCCTCCATATCTACATTGTATTCCTTAAATGGAGCCATTAGTTTGGTTAGCTTCTTATTCAATTCAAAAAACAGATTTACGCCCAAGCTAAAGTTCGATGCATAAAAGAAACCTTTGCCTTCAGCACATTGTTTCTCAATCTCTGGCAGTTGATCAAGCCAGCCAGTTGTTCCGGATACAACAGGAACATTAGCTTCGAAGCATTTTAAATAATTGCCAAACGCCGAATCTGGATTCGTAAACTCAATGGCAACATCAATATTTTGTAAATGATCTGCACAAAGATCTTTTGGATTGTGCTGATCGATAATTAATCCGATTTCATGGCCACGATCCAGAGCAATTTGCTCTATTTCTTTACCCATTTTTCCGTAGCCTATTAATGCAATTCTCATTTGTGGTTTATTTAGTGGGAAATTGGTTTGGTTAATAGCTTTCCCTTGTTATGATTTCAAAAATAGTAAATCCAAAGCATAATAATGTCAAGCATTGCAGCTATTATTATGCTTTTTCGATAATGTACTTACTGAGGGCAATAAGTACTAATTATTAGGAGTTGAAACGTAAAAAAGGGATTGTGAAACACAACCCCTTTTCAAAGTAAATAATTTATAGTACTATTTAGCTGCTTGTGCTTTACCCACTACAGCTTTAAATGCTTCTGGATGATTTACAGCTAAATCTGCTAAAACCTTACGGTTAATTTCGATGTTAGCTTTGTGCATCAAACCAATTAATTGTGAATAAGAAAGACCTTCAAGTCTTGCTGCTGCGTTAATACGCTGAATCCACAATGCTCTAAAGTTTGATTTCTTTTTCTTTCTATCGCGGTAAGCATATTGCAAACCTTTTTCGAAAGTATTTTTGGCTACTGTCCAAACATTAGCTCTTGCTCCAAAGTTACCTCTGGTTTCTTTTAAAATTCTTTTTCTTCTAGCTCTTGAAGCTACAGAATTTACTGATCTTGGCATAATTCCTAATTTTTGAATGTTAGCGTTCCATTTAAGGACTCTTTGGTGCTAACCACTCGGTTAATAACTAAAAAAATCAATAACTGATTCTTACAACATGTTAAGCATTAACTTAACGTTTTTCTGGTCTGCTTTATTTACAGTACCAAAGTAGGTAAGATTTCTCTTCCTTTTAGTGCTCTTTTTAGTCAAAATGTGACTTTTAAAAGCGTGCTTTCTTTTGATTTTTCCAGATGCAGTCAAAGTAAATCTTTTCTTTGCACTGCAATTTGTTTTCATCTTAGGCATTGTACAAATTTAAAAATTAATGTATATATAAATTATTCTACTTTTTCTTTGGAGTAATGAACATAGTCATACGCTTACCTTCTAAACGAGGCATTTGTTCAACTTTTCCTAATTCTTCAAGATCTTGAGCGAATTTTAACAATAAAATCTCACCTTTATCTTTAAATAGAATTGAACGTCCTTTAAAGAAAACGTATGCCTTAACCTTTGCTCCTTCGTTAAGGAATTTTTCAGCATGTTTCAATTTAAAGTTGTAATCGTGTTCGTCGGTATTTGGTCCGAAACGAATTTCTTTTACAACAACTTTAACCGCTTTAGCCTTCATTTCCTTTTGTTTCTTTTTCTGCTGATAAAGAAACTTTTTGTAATCGATGATCTTACAAACTGGTGGATCGGCTTTTGGTGAAATTTCAACTAAATCCAATTCTTGATCTTCAGCAAATTTTAATGCTTCTGAAATTGAATAAACTCCTGGTTCTACATTGTCTCCCACAACGCGAACAGTACGGGCTCTAATTAACTTGTTAATTTTGTGTTGAGCCTCCTGAGGCTTTCTGGGTCCTCTGTTTCTGTGATGAAATCCAGCTATGGCTAGGTCCTCCTATTTTAGTTAGTAATTTTCGATAGAAGATAATTGTCCTTCTACCTCTTTATTAATAAATTCTGAAAATTCTGTAATAGTCATAGATCCCATATCACCTTCTCCTTGTTTGCGAACCGAAACAGTATTTTCTGTAGCTTCTTTCTCGCCAACTATAATTAGGTATGGGGTCTTTTTCAACTCGTTGTCACGGATTTTTCTTCCGATTTTCTCGTTGCGATCATCTAATACGGCGCGAATATCGGAATTATTTAACGAATTTAAAACTTTTTTTGCATAATCGTTATATTTTTCGCTAATCGGCATGATAACAGCTTGTTCAGGTGTTAACCACAATGGGAATTTACCACCTGTATGTTCAAGCAATACAGCGACAAAACGTTCCATAGATCCAAACGGTGCACGGTGAATCATAATCGGGCGATGTTTCTGATTATCACTGCCTACATATTCCAATTCGAATCGCTCAGGCAAGTTGTAATCAACCTGAATTGTTCCCAATTGCCATTTACGTCCAATTGCATCCTTAATCATAAAGTCAAGCTTTGGGCCATAGAATGCAGCTTCCCCGTATTCCACTACAGTGTTCAAGCCTTTTTCTTCTGCCGCTTCGATAATTGCTTTTTCAGCTTTATCCCAATTTTCTTCAGCACCAATATATTTTGCATGATTTTCTTTATCACGAAGAGATACCTGAGCAACATATTCGGTAAAGTTCAATGCTTTAAAGATGATGAAAATGATATCGATTACCTTTTTAAATTCATCTTTCAATTGATCTGGAGTACAGAACAAGTGAGCATCATCCTGAGTAAAACTACGAACACGAGTTAATCCGTGAAGCTCTCCACTTTGCTCGTAACGATAAACGGTTCCAAATTCTGCAAAACGAACAGGAAGGTCTTTATAAGAACGAGGTTTGAATTTATATGCTTCACAGTGGTGAGGACAGTTCATTGGTTTTAGCAAATACTCTTCTCCTTCTTGTGGAGTTTGAATTGCCTGGAATGAATCTTCACCATACTTGTCGTAGTGACCGGAAGTTTTGTACAAATTAATGTTACCAATGTGCGGTGTGATAATTTGCTCGTATCCAAATTTCTTTTGAACTCGCTTCAGGAATGATTCCAGGCTTTCGCGCAATTGAGCACCTTTTGGCAACCAAATTGGCATCCCCTGACCAACATTTTGAGAGAAAGTGAACAATTCCATTTCCTTACCCAATTTTCTGTGGTCACGCTTTTTAGCTTCTTCCATCATTACCTCATACTCGTCAAGGTATTTTTTCTTTGGGAAAGTAATACCATAAACACGAGTAAGCTGAGGGCGTTTTTCGTCGCCTCTCCAGTAAGCACCAGCTACCGAGTTTAGTTTGATAGCTTTGATGTAACTTGTGTTTGGCAAGTGTGGTCCTCTACATAAATCGGTAAATCCCCCTTGTTGGTAAAAGCTAATTGTACCATCTTCCAATTCGTTGATCAACTCAACTTTGTACTCCTCATTTCTTTCACCGAAGAACTGAAGAGCTTCCTCTTTTGTTACATCGGTTCTTTTATATTCGTTCTTGCTACGTGCAAGTTCAAGCATTTTTTGTTCAATCTTAGGAAGATCTTTGTCGGTAAGTACCGTACCATTTCCTAAATCAACATCGTAGTAAAAGCCCATTTCAATTGCTGGACCAATACCAAATTTTACTCCTGGGTACAATACCTCTAAGGCTTCAGCCATTAAGTGAGCTGAAGAGTGCCAAAAAGCGTGTTTCCCTTCTTCATCATTCCAAGTGTGAAGCTTAATACTTGCATCTTCGTTAATCGCACGTGTAAGATCATACAACTGATCGTTAACGGTTATCGACAAAACTTCTTTTGCCAATCGACTGGAAATGCTTTTCGCGATCTCGATACCGGAGATGCCATCTTCAAACTCTTTTACTGTTCCATCTGGAAATGTAATTTTAATCATCCTATTGTTTTTAATTTTTATTCACACCGCTACAAACCAGCATGATATACTTAAATAGAAAATATGAATTTCGTGTTAATATTCAGTTGATTGAGATAATAAATCAACCATTTTGAAATTCAATCCACAAAGATATAACTTTCTGTGCAAATAGAACTTTAAATTGTAAGCAATATTTAGCATTTCAATAGATTTGGCAATTTCTTAAGATAAGAGGTTATTTTAAGAGGGGATTGGGACTTGTATTGCTTGTTAGTGCTGATTTATATCAGGATTAAAAATTTTTCTTTTTTCTAAAAAAGTAGAATCTTTGGACTTTGTAAATACAACCTATACAAATTGTAAATAATTCAACAAACATGAGGAAAATAAGATTGATTTTAACATCAGCTATCGTGATGTGTTTCTCACTTGTAGTTCTTGCGCAACAAGAGGTGAAGAAAATAAGCATGGAAGATTTGATGCTAAATCGCACATTTGGGCAAAAATCGGTGTATGGCTTGCGCTCGATGAATGATGGTGTACACTATACTACATTGGAAGGTAATGGAACTAAAATTGTGAAGTACAGTTTTGCAACAGGTAAAGTGATTGAAACTCTTTTCGATTTAAGTGAGATGAAGGATACTGAGTTAAAGTATATCAGTGAATATACATTCAGTAATGATGAGAAGAGGCTGCTTTTGACAACTAATCAAGAAAGAATTTACAGAAGATCGTTCACGGCAGATTATTACGTTTTTTCGTTTAAAAATAAAGAGTTGGTTCCGCTTTCGAAAAATGGAAAGCAGCGATTGGCAACTTTCTCGCCAAATGGAAACCGAATTGCTTTCGTAAGAGATAACAACTTATTTATTCATAATGTACTTTTCGGATCGGAAATTAGGATTACCAAGGATGGTGAATTCAATAAGATTCAAAACGGTACACCAGACTGGGTTTACGAAGAGGAATTTGAATTTAATAAAGCATTTACATGGTCGCCTGATAGTAAGTTTCTTGCATATATGAAGTTTGATGAAAGCGAAGTGAAGGTGTTCAATATGAATAAGTTTGAAGGTTTGTATCCACAAGTAAAAGAAAATGCTCTTTATCCTGAAAACTATACTTACAAATATCCTAAAGCAGGAGAGAAGAACTCTGAAGTAAGTGTATGGGTATACAATGTTGAAGATCGCATCACTAAGAAAATGGATGTGGGAGAGGAGAAAGATCAGTATATTCCAAGATTGAAGTGGACAAAAGATCCTAAGAAATTGACCATTTTCCGTTTGAATCGTCATCAGAATAAATTGGAGTTTTTGTTAGCTAATGCCAAAACAGGAGAGTCTGATGTAATGTATACGCAAGAAAACAAGTATTACGTTGAGGAGCGTAATTTTGATTTTCTAACTTTCTTGGATAATGGAAATCAATTCATTTATGCTGATGAGAAAGATGGATTCAATCACTTGTATTTATTTGATATGATTACTGGAAAACCTGTTAATCAAATTACATCGGGAGATTGGGATATGACAGATTTTCTAGGTTTTGATGAAGCGAAGAAAGTGTGTTATTACGAATCGGCAGAGGTTTCGCCAATGGACAGAAATACCTACTCTGTGAAGCTTAATGGAACTGGAAAGAAATTGATTACTCCTGCTAAAGGAACCAACAGAACTGTATTTAGTAATGGTTTTAAATACTATATCAATTATTTTTCGAGTGTTACACAGCCAAATACAGTTAGCTTGTATAACTATAAAGGAAAATTGATTCGTGTGCTGGAAGATAACAAGGCTTTGGTTGAGAAATTGAAAAACTATCAGTACAATCCGAAAGAGTTTACCATGTTGCCAGCAGCTGATGGCATGACCATGTTGAATGCCTGGATGATAAAGCCATTCAATTTCAATCCTTCTAAGAAATATCCGGTTGTAGTCACTCAATATAGTGGACCAAATTCACAAAGTGTTGAAAACAGATGGAGCTTTGATTGGTATCAATATCTAGCTCAAGAAGGATATATTGTGGTTTGTGTTGATCCTCGTGGAACTGGTGCTCGTGGTCAGGAGTTCCGCAAGTGTACCTATATGCAGTTGGGAAGACTTGAGTCGGACGATATGATTTCAGCGGGCAAAGCATTATCCGAGGAATCGTTTATTGATGAAAATAGAATTGCAATTTGGGGATGGAGTTTTGGTGGATTCATGTCATCGCTTTGTTTAGAAAAAGCTCCTGATGTTTTTGCTGCTGCAATTGCTATTGCTCCGGTAACCAACTGGAGATACTACGATTCGGTTTATACAGAGCGTTTTATGAGAACTCCTCAGGAAAACCCTAAAGGTTACGACGATAATTCTCCAATTAATCATGTAGACAAATTACAGGGAAGCTTATTGCTTTGTCATGGAACGGCAGATGATAACGTTCATGTACAAAATGTTTATGAGTTTGCTGAGCGATTGGTTCAAGCTGACAAGCAATTCGAGATGCAAATTTATACCAACAGAAATCATAGCATTTACGGAGGTAAAACCAGATTGCACCTGTACAAGCGTTTCAATAAATTTTTAAGAGATAATTTATAAGCACGATTTAAGCTGATTTAGATAATAAAGGGAAAGAATTGAGAAATTTTTTCCCTTTTCTTTTGTGCAAACACTCAGAAATTTAGGAGGACGATCATTATTTTTTTGAAAAAAATACTTGCGAAAACCTTGGGAATATCTATATTTGCATCGCAAAAGTAAGAACAAGGGTTCATTACTAAATGCGAGAATAGCTCAGTTGGTAGAGCATAACCTTGCCAAGGTTAGGGTCGCGAGTTCGAGTCTCGTTTCTCGCTCAAAACGGTTTTTCTTTTCCGTTTAAATAAAAAAAAGAAAATGCGAGAATAGCTCAGTTGGTAGAGCATAACCTTGCCAAGGTTAGGGTCGCGAGTTCGAGTCTCGTTTCTCGCTCGAAACGGTTTTTCTTTTCCGTTTAAATAAAAAAGAAAATGCGAGAATAGCTCAGTTGGTAGAGCATAACCTTGCCAAGGTTAGGGTCGCGAGTTCGAGTCTCGTTTCTCGCTCTTTTGAAGAGATTTCCTCTTAGGAGGATGTTTTACTGTACAAACTAGCATTACTAAAGCTGTTTCATTTTTTGGAGCAGCTTTTTTTATTTCTTGAATCCACTAAAAAATACCTTCTTTTCTTAGGCTAGCATATCAAAATTTTAAATATTCTGCCTCTGGCACAATTCAGGATATAATTTTTTTGCAAATCGATCACCTGTGTCGAGCCAGATGATCAACTTTTTGTTCGGCGAGAGTCTGACTAGTGAGAAATAATGCTAAATCCCTCTTTCAAACCTACTTCATAAAATAGGAAAGGAGTCCTCTTTTAAGCAAAAAAAGACCCCCCTTTGGGAAGTCTTTTCGATATATCAATTAGAATGTGAATCCAAAATTAAGGCTCACTAACCAGGCATTTAAGCCATCGCTTCTGTCGTAATAAGCTGTTCTTAGGCCTACGCTTTTAAATTGGGCAACTTTTCCCTTTCTAAATGGCGATTTAAACTTACCAATTCCCATAACAGGCGAATATTGAAAACCAACACCAACTTTATAACTGTCGAAATTCGAAAGGTCGTAATCTGAAGTGTAAAATTCAGGTGTGTTGGTAGCACTTGCCTGACCGAATTCATAAAAATCATCAGCAGCAGTTTGAGTGTGATACCTGAAAAATGGTGAAATAATGAATGATTGAGAAACCATCATTGGCAATTCAACGCTAGCTGTATGAGCTGATATTCCCCAGCTGTCGGTATAGAATCGGTAGAATGTTTTTAAGCGTACAAAGTCACTCAAATAATAGTTCCAGCGCATAGAGATTGGAATTTTTAATCTGCTATCATCCAATTGCTCCACATGACTTAATCCTTTTAAAGTAGCCATATCATCATTGCTGTTTGCATCATCAAAGAATACTCTATGGAATGGAGTCGATAACAATCCGCTTTGCGATACTACTTCGGCTGAAAACAAAGCTTGCAGCCTTTTGTTGATTACCTGAGAGTAGGACAGTCCAAATTTTAGAGTTGTTCTCACGTCATCTTTCAACCATTCAGTACCGGTTCTTAATTCGGTTGGATAAAGTAAATTCCAGCTGTCGTTCATGAACAATGCATCAAGAGTTAGCGAACGATTTTGATCCTCAGAATTGAAAGTGTATGATCCACCAAAATTGAATGATGTAACATCGTATTCGCTTGAGAATCCACCTAAAAAACTGTATGCATTTCCTGATTTGGCTAAAGTATGAGAGTAAGCCATATTGATATGAGCTCTTGCATCTTTACTCGAAGCCGATGATTTATCAATATCAAAATAATCGATATTATCAGTTGATGCTGATGAATAAATGTCTACTCCAAAGTTTAAATCAAGAGCCGATAAAGAATCCAAAGGAACATGAACTACAAAACTTGGCGCGATATTATCCAATTCTTCGGTTCCTATACCACCAGTAACTGGTGAGTGATCTCCATCTTGTTCGTAATAGTTGAATAAGAAGTTCACTTCGGTGTCTTTAAAATCTTCAGGTGATTTCTTTGTTTTGACCTTTTTGCGACTATCTTCTTGTTTATCGTCGATGCTGTTTTTATCCGTTTGAGAGAATCCTGTTATGCCAATTCCTAGTAAGAATAACAGACTTAATAGAGTTTTTAATTGCATCCGCAACCTCCTCCCGATTTTCCACCATTAGCACCAGCAGCACCTTCGCGGTAGGCCTGGAAATTGGTTTCGTAAACTTCTAGTTTTTTTGCTTGCAATGCCATTTCAGCATCGTTAAGATATGCTTTTTGATATGCCGCCACCGAAACACAACTGTTCATGGCAACTACAGCAAGCAATCCAAATAGCATTAATTTGATTTTTCTTTTACTCATTGAATTTTCCTATTTGAATTTGATGTGAGTTATTTTTATAGCTTGTTTTGTGATATTCTAATTTTAAATTGGAAGAGGTAAGCATTTTCTGATCATCGGTAACCAAAATACATTCAATTCCATTTAGTTTGTTGATTAATTGTAAGCCACTTTTTGCTCCTAATACAAAAATAGAAGTAGCAAGTGCATCTGCTAATTCGGCATTCGGACAAATGATGGTAACGCTACTTAATCCACTTACCGGATAACCTGTTCTTGGATCAATAATGTGTGAATATCTTATTCCGTCAAAGGAGACAAATTTTTCATAGTTTCCGGAGGTTACAACTGCGGTTTCGCCAATGCTTAACCAGGAAAAAATCTTGTCTTTTTCTTTGGGGTTTGATATTCCAATTTTCCAATCTTTGCCATCTTCATCTTTTCCCCAGGTAATTAAATCACCCGAAGCATTTACCAAAGCACCATTTAATTCCATTTTCGACATCACCTCAAGTGCTTTATTGGCCGCATATCCTTTACCGATTGCTCCAAAGCCAATTTTCATACCTTTTTTCTTGAGAAAAACACTTGTATTCTCGCTGTTAAGGATAATGTCTTTGTAGTTTATTTTTGATACGGATTTTGCTACGCTGACCGAATCTGGCATTTGAGTCATGCTGCCGTCGAATTTCCAGATTTTGTCCATTGATGCATAACTAATATCAAAGGCGCCATGTGTTAAATGGGATATTTTCTTACATCTTCTAATTAGATTGAACAGTTCACGATCTACCTGCACAGACTTTATGCCTGCATTGCGAACAATTGCTGAAGTTTGTGAATCGGAATCCCAAGAAGAAATCAATTTTTCAATCCTTTTGATTTCATTTATTCCAACTTCAATTGCCTTATTTGCTTTTGTTTCATCCTCCGAAATTGCTGTAATTTCGAATCGAGATCCCATCAAAAGTAGAACCTTTTTGTGCGACTTGTTTTGTCCGTGTGAGATACAACTCAGGCCAAGAAGAAATGTTATTATCAGTAATCGTCTCATTCTTTTATTTTAAGAATGATTTAATGTGATCAATGTATTGATTGGTATTGAGTTTTTTGTATCCGGTTTTTCCCAACACTTCACCTTCTTTATTCAGAATTACAATGGTAGGAAACTGTCCTTTTTTATTATACTTTTCGGCAAGGGCCTCGTTTATTTTAATTTGTTCTTTGCTTAGTTGGTTTTTCTTTGCGCGAGGGAAATCAACATTTAATATGACAAGCTCATTCTTTGCAAAATCTTTAAACTCATCTGTGTTTAAGATCGTTTTTTTTAGTATGATACACGATTTACACCAATCGGAACCAGAGAAGTTCATTAAAACAATTTTGTTTTCTTTTTTGGCTTGATTCAAAGCTTGGTTTAAATCGGTTTGTGCTTGAATTTCAGTTGTAGCAAATAATACCACAAACAGTAAAATTATTGATTTTGCAATGTTCATTTTAGTAAATAGTTTTTTATTGTCAAAAATAAATTCCAAATCAAAACTATAAAAAAATACTTTGCGGTGTTTAATTGTTGTGTTAAAAGATGTAAAAATCTAGATATTTGTACAATTATAGGAGTTTCTTTATTAGAACTGGACTCCATTGTTGTGAAGTATGCTAATTACTTCATTGCCTAGTTGAGGTTTTATTGCTCTTAGCATTTGATTGATTTTTTCATTCTCGATATCAGTTAATCCAAGAATGATATAGGCTGAATTTCTATCTTCTGGAGCATCTTTAATCAATTCTAATAGAATATTTGTTCCTGAATGGAATTCTTTATTTGATAAAACAGAAAGGTTAACGAAAAATTGACTGGCAGTTCGCACAATTTGCCCATCGGTCTCAACCTGAATAAAAGGAAACAAAGCCATAATCGCTTTCGGATTATTTTTTCTGATAACAGAGCTTAGGGCTGTAAGTAGTTTTGTTCGTTCCTCGCTCGTAGTGTTTTCAATTAAATATTCAAACATGCGAAAAAGAACAGGAATAATATTTTTGTTACGACTTTCACCGTATAAAAAACAGGTTCTAAAAGCCATTACTTGCAATTCATTCTTATTCAATTCATCCCATTTATCTGCCTGCAATGCAATTTTATCTAGATAGGAGTAGTCTTTTTTCTGTTCAGTCATAATCAATTCTTTATTTGGCGCAAAGATATAAACAAGAAGCCATTCTCCAAGACACATGCTGTAGATTTAGGGGGATCTGATTTTGAGATAGCATAAAAAATCTTTTGCAATTATTTCTTTTTTGTTAATTTTGCTTGCACTTGCCCAAGTGCTGGAATTGGTAGACAGGCATGGTTGAGGGCCATGTGTCCGATTGGGCGTGCGGGTTCGACTCCCGCCTTGGGCACTTTTATTAAGTACAATAAAAACTAAATGCGCTTATTTTCAACGAAATAAGCGCATTTTTGGTTTTTGAAAATGTCAATTAAAAGCATCTAAATACATATTTAGGAGGGACCATAAAGGGACCACACCAAAATTTCACATTTTTGGTCCCTTCTATTTAACTGATTGAAGGTTAGTGTTAATTGGTTCGTATTAGTCTTGTTTGACCTTCTCTAAATGAAACATATTGCGTAATTTTTATATGCGAATTTGCATGTAGTTGAGTGTTAAATTTAAATTTATCATTGATTATGAGGATGTTTGTGAGTTTTATTTTGAGAAAAAATAGAGGAAATAAAGAAGGAATAGCCCCTGTTTATGTGCGTTTTACTATGAATGATCGTAGAGTTCAGTTATCAACTGGAATAAGTGTTGATTCATCAAAATGGGATCCAAAACAACAAAAATGTATTGGAAGGAGTCGAGAAGCTCAAGTTTTGAATAATAAAATTCTAAAAGTGAAAACGGATTTGTATGATATTTATAATCAGTTATCTGCTTTTGAGGAGGATTTTGATGTTTCTGATATAAAGAGTAGAATGCTCAAGGTTAATGAAGGAAAATATATAGGTGTCATAAGTGTTTTCGATTATTATCTGAATAGTATGAAAGACAAACTGCACAAAAGCTTTTCCATTGAAACATATAAGCATTATAAGTCATCGAAAGGTAGAGTTGAGGAATTTATTAAATCACAATACAAAATTAAAGATTATCCGGTGGGGAAAGTAGATTACAATTTCCTGGATAAATTTGATCGCTATTTAAAGTCAAAGTATAAAGTTCATCAAAATACCGCTTGGAACTATCACAAGCATCTAAGGCGAATTGTTAATTTAGCGATTTCATTGGAGTATATTGAAAAGAATCCTTATGGCAAGTATAAAGTTCGACAGGATCCTACTAACAGAGAATTTCTAACTCTAGATGAGTTAGTAAGGATAGAGGATAAATTATTTACACTTGAAAGGCTTAATTTGGTTAAGAACATTTTTGTTTTTGCTTGTTACACGGGATTGTCATATTCAGATATTTCCAAACTACATCAAAGGCATCTAGCAATAGGTGAAGATGGAAATGAATGGTTGGTTATTGATCGAACCAAGACAAACAATCGGTGTAGAATTCCTTTGCTTCCAAAGGCAAAGGAAATATTAGTTTACTTTAGGGATTACCCTTCTATCTCTGGAACAGGGAAACTGTTACCTATTTTATCAAATCAAAGGTTGAACAGTTATTTAAAAGAAATAGCTGATGCTTGTAAAATCAGTAAAAATTTATCCATGCATATGGCGCGTCACACATTTGCTACCTCTGTAACTTTATCAAATGGAGTTCCAATTGAAACTGTATCAAAAATTTTAGGCCATACTTCATTAAAGACTACTCAGATTTATGCTAAAATCCTAGATAAGAAGATTTCTGATGATATGAGTGATTTACAAATGAAATTGGATCAAAAGAAAAAGTCGAGAGGAGTTTAAAGGAGGAGTAATGTTTTATTGAATTTGATAAAACCAGTGTATTGATCAAATTTTTCTATGAGATTATGTTTTTGATCGTGGCAATATGCTGTGCACAACGGAGTTCTTTTTAAATTGATACAATAAATATGGGACTCTAAAATCTATTTAAGTTAATTTTACTCAAGTCTTTTGGTGTGTATAGTGTGGAAAATAAAATATGGTGATTAGACTTTTTACATCAGGAGTTTGCAAAGGATATTTATATAAAAGGTATATATTGAAAGTTTGCAAATGACTGTATTAGAGCGGATTAATTAATGCAGAAATATGTAAAATAAATAAAAATGTAATAGATTTAAAATTAGCGAGGTATTGTTTTGAATTTACAAATAATGTGGATTTCTTATTTATTATAATTGGTTACTAAAATTAGATCAAGCTAATCGTACCAATAGTCCCAATACTCCAATAATTAAGCAAAGAGGAGAAAATAAAATCGAATCTGAATTTGCGAATTGGGTATGTTTGATTAATTTAAAGAATCCTATGTAATTAAAATCCCCTATAGCTCGTAAAATAAAAATTGTAGGAATAATCCAGTATCCATAATCTGTAATCCAAATCGGAATGTGAATAGTTATTAACCCAGATTTTAAAAAGTAAAGTCATCCAAATAATGATAATACCAGTGCTACTAATAAGGTTGCAAATTTTGGAATTGGGTGAATATTATTTTTATCGTCTTTTGTAGGAATAACCTTTTTTAATCCCCAACGCCCTCCAATTAACCAGTAAAAATGGAAACTAGCAAGTCCTGTGAAAATTATGAAAAGAATTATTGATAGAATTGAGATATACATTTTCTAGGAATATTATTTATTTTTTTTTCACTCATTGAAGAAGTTATTAATTAAAATATGTTAATTAATTTCTGTATTGGAGTCCATTTTTTAATAAGTATAAATAGTTGGTTGTTCGGTGGTCTGGTATTTATTTATTTGCTTGAGATTTCATATTGGAGTTTTATTTAATTTTAGATTGGTTTCAAGATAATAAATTCTATCGTCTTTTTATTTCGTGTCGCTCATCATTTTTACCATATCTATTTGCAGAATGATCCTAAACTTGGAAATGTGATAAAATCAGTTGGATTGATAAAGTTATTTAGGTGCTGATTATTTTATAGTAATTGTAAAAAAGGGGAAACTTGTATAAACTGTAATACTAGTATGTTTAAAGAATTAAAGTAAAAAACAGGCTGAATAAATTAATTAAACTCTATCAGGTAACCTCTTTTTTATATCTTTGAAAACTGAAAATAAGAAAAGGGCAAGTATTTATTTAATTTTTAATTAACTGGGATTATGCAATCGTTGAAAAAGTTGTTTAAAATTGGATATGGCCCATCAAGTAGTCATACAATTGCTCCGGGAAGAGCAGCGGAAATATTTTTGAAAAGGCAGCATGTAGTGAGTTTTTTCAGGGTTACACTCTATGGTAGCCTTGCAGCCACTGGAAAGGGACATGCAACGGATAAAGTGATTGAAAAAGTGCTTTCTCCATATTTAGTTGAATTTTTGTGGAGACCTCTCGAAGAATTACCATTGCATCCAAATGGAATACGTTTTGAATGTTTCTGCGAAGATAAATGTGTTGATAAGTGGGAAGTTTATTCACCCGGAGGGGGAGATTTAATGGATAAATCAGGCAATCTTAATCAGGAAGATAATGTTTACCCTCTTTCTCAACTAACTGAAATAGTTCAATGGTGTCAAGATGAAGGCAAAAATATTTGGGAATATGTAGACCTTTGTGAAGGTGAGCAGATATGGAATTATCTTGATAAGGTTTGGAGGGTGATGCAAGAATCCATTCAGAGAGGTTTAGCAAAGGAAGGCGTGTTACCTGGCACTCTTAAACTAGCACGAAAAGCAAGTGCTTATTATACAAAAGCTCAGCAGATGAGTGATTCCTCAAATAACCTTGGGATAATAATTGCTGCAGCATTAGCAGTTGCTGAAGAAAATGCAGCCAATGAAAAAGTTGTTACAGCACCTACATGTGGCTCAGCAGGAGTGCTTCCTGCTATTTTATATTTCTTAAAAAATGACAGGAAATATAGTGATGAACGATTATTAAAAGGGTTAGCAACTGCTGGTGTAATTGGAAACATAGTTAAGACAAACGGTTCAATTTCAGGGGCTGAGGTTGGGTGTCAAGGTGAATTGGGCACTGCCTGTGCAATGGCAGCAGCTGCTTTTACGCAGCTAAACGGAGGGACACCTCACCAAGTGGAATATGCTGCAGAAATGGGCTTTGAGCACAATCTTGGATTGACTTGTGATCCAATTGATGGTTATGTTCAAATACCTTGTATTGAACGGAATGCCTTTATAGCACAAAAAGCTAGAGAGTGTGGTGTATATGCCTTATTATCAGATGGACGCCATAAAGTTTCTTTTGATGAGGTTGTTGAAGTTATGATGCAAACAGGGAGGGATATGCAAGCTAAATATCGAGAGACAAGTCTTGGAGGTCTAGCTTTAATCTTTAAACCTACGGTAATTGCTCACAAGAAAAAGGTATCCAAATAGTTTTTGTTTTGTAAGTTATAAGATTATTTACCTATTCATTTATAATAATATTAAATGAGTATTATGGAAAATTGTAAACTCTATTGTAGAATTACCAGAAGAACACTTTTAGTTATATTTATAATCGCCGTCTCTATTGTTGGATTACAGGCAGGAGAAAGTGTAGTTGAAACAACAGGCTCAGACATCCTGTATAGCACTTTACAACAAATAGATAAATACAAAGACACACAGCCTGATAGAGCTATTGGGATTGCTAATGAGTATATTAAAAGTATTGCTAACGAAAATAAATCCTATGATGCAGGGATGGTGTATTTAGTAATGGGTAGAATTCATGAAAATAAAGCCAAATACTTGATTGCTTTGAAATATTATCAAAAAGCATTGTCCATATTTAAACAAATAAAAAGTCCCTCAAATGTAGCTGAAGCAACTTTTCTTTTAGCTAAGATTAATAAAAAAATTGGATTATATGAAGAAGCTTTAGTTCATTCATTAGATGCAATAGATCAGTTTGAGAAAAGATCTGATAGTCTTGGACTAGCTGGTGTTTATAATGTACTAGGCAGTATATATAAATATCAGGATGATCATTCTAAAGCTATTGAATATTATCAACGCTTTCATGATATTTCAATAGCTAGAAATAACCAGCGTGATGTGGCAACAGCTTTAAATAATATAGGAGTCGTTTATGATGATATCGGCAATTTTGAGTTGGCTAAATGCTATTACGAGCAATGCATTGTTATTAATGAGAAAATAGGGAAGGAGTACAAGTCAGGAACTTATTATAGTAATATTGGTGAATTATATCTCGCTGAAGGAAACTTTGTAAAAGCCAAAGAATGTTTCGATCAAAGTTATGTGTTCAAAAAACAGGAGATGGATATTAAAGGAATAGCTGTGGCTTTAGGTGATTTGGGAAAATATTATTGGAAAGTTGACAGTTTAACAGAGGCTTTATCTAACTACGAAGAAGCCATTAGGTTACTAAGTGAGAGTGGTTCATCTGTGTATTTAAAAAACTTATATTATGGACTGCATAAAGTTCATTTGAAAAGTGGAGATTATCAAAAGGCATATGAGAATTATAAACTATATCATGAATTATCAAGTAATTTGGTAGATAATGAGGTGGTTAAGAAACTTTCATTTTGGGAATGGAACCAAAAAATGGCAAGGCAAAAGGAAATTGAGCAGTTTAAAAAAGAACGTAATCGTCTGATTATAACTGTTGTTCTGGTTGTTTTAAGTCTTTTAATTTTGTTTATACTTACACTTTATCAACGCCAAAAAAACAAGTATAACCAGGCTGTATTAAAAAGTGAGAACGAACAGTTACTTAAAGAAAAGGTTGAAAATAAACTTGAAATTAAGAATAAAGAACTTACAATCTATTCTTTACAAGTGGCTAAAACTGGCGAGATATCCAATAATGTAATCCAAAAATTGGAACGAACTAAGTATAATCTTAAGAAGGATGATAGATATGTAGTTCAATCTGTTATTAATGAACTACAACTGGAACTAAAACAGGATAAATGGAAGGAATTTGAAATTTGCTTTTCGGAAGTATATGATCAATTTTATTCAAATTTAACTAATGTATATCCTAATTTAACCCCAAAGGAGATAAGGCTTTGTGCTTTTCTTAGAATGAACATGTCATCAAAAGATATAGCATCCATTACAGGTCAAACTCCACACAGCATAAATATTGCTAGAACACGCTTAAGAAAAAAAATGAATTTAACTGGACAGGATGTGGATCTTGTGTATTTTCTTGCTCAATACTAGATTTTTTAGTTAGACTACATTTATGCTGTCGTATACAATTAGTACAAATTCAATCAATTAGATCTTTTTGTATGTGAATTGTATTATAGCTACATGTAGTTGAGTATAATTAGTATGGTTAATATTGTTATTCTGCTATCTCACGACTGTTATATTTGAATTGCATTTATGGTAAGCGGTTTGAGAAAAGTTTACTAATTAGTTTTTTATTTATTGACTACAAAGAAAATCTAGTATTGATGAGAAAATTTTTAAGTTGTTTATTGCTTTTGACTATAGTGTATAGTTGTTCTAAGGATGAGGATAAAGAAGAAATAGAATCACAAGAAGTGTTAAGTAGAAAAATTGATGGACCTTATGTTATGCATGAAGGTGAACAAATGTGGACTTATCGAATTAATGATGATGGTGGCTTGAGTGTTGAGCAACTAACAGAAAAAAAGAGTGTTGAAGTTGTGGCTCCACGAATGACACCAGAAAGGTTTACTTTTGATATTCAACAGGAGTATTCAATACCTTCTTCGGTTACGGAAGGAAATCCAACAATTTTTGCTACGAGCGATATTGAAGGTAATTATCATGCATTTACTAAGTTGTTAATAGGTAATGGAGTGACTGACGAGAAATTGAATTGGTCTTATGGGAGCAATCATTTAGTTTTAGTTGGTGATATGGTTGATCGTGGATCGTTTGTTACTCAAGTGTTGTGGTTGATTTATAAGCTTGATAAACAAGCCGCTTTAGTTGGAGGAGAGGTGCATTTTATTCTCGGAAACCATGATATAATGTGTATGAAAGGTGATGATCGATATGCTGCTGATAAATATTTGGATGTAGCTAGACTAATGAAAATTAGTTATAAGGATCTTTTTGGAGAGGATGCTGAAATAGGTCGTTGGATGCGCACAAAAAATTCAATTGAGAAGATAGGTGATTATATTTTTGTTCATGGAGGTATAAGTACGGACGTTTTAAATTTAAGTTTATCTATTGAAGAATTGAATGAGAAGGTAAAGCCTTACTATGGATATGATAATTTAAATACAGCACCTTTGGACGTTAGGATTCTTTATGAGACCTCAGGTTTGTTTTGGTATCGAGGCTATGTTAAGGAAAAGGAAGGAGCATATACCAAAGCGACTTTAGAGGAATTGAATAAAATACTCAAATATTACGAAGCCAAGTCGATAATTGTTGGACATTGTGTTGTTGATGAGATTGGCACGGATTATGAAGGTGGTGTGGTAACAATAGATGTGTCTCATCCCGTTGGTTCATATTCCAATAAAGCTTGTCAAGCTTTATTGATAGAGAATGGAGTGATGTATAAAGTTAACGAGAGAGCTAAGCGCGTTCAATTACGAAAATAAATTAATTCATTATTTGAAAGAAATCTTTGACGGGTTTCTGATTGTGTACCCAAAAAGATCAAGGTGATTCCTGTTACAGGAATCACCTTTTTGTATTCCGTTTATCAATCGGTAGAGATAGAGTAATCCAAAAATCTAAAGTACGTTATTATATGCCTATACCAGTTGAAAAGTTCTTACATAAATTTATTACAAACTTTGTGAGATTTTAACAATTGTTCTGATAATTTTCAAAAGGATCTAAGGATAAATCTAATCCTTTGGTGTTATTCTAACATCCTTTTTAAACAATATTCACATATAATTATTCTTGTGGGTTAGTTATTAAATACTCCTGTTATTTACGGTTTGCTTGTTTGAAAAAAAGACAATTCAATCAAGAGGTTTTAAAATATAAGTGCTGTTTTATCCTTAGATAAGGTGTATGTTCAATGAGCTGGAAATGAATCAATAGGGTATGGGTGTATGTAAGTAGTATGCTCGTTATTTTGTATCGTATGTGGAAAGTATGTTGTGTTTTCTAGGGAATTAAGCTTATCGATTGTTGATTTGAATATGCAATTAGTCTAAAACATTATGCTGATTGCACCTATAGCCCTTTTCTTATTTTTAATCCAAAATGTAATTTAATTTATGAAAAGTTTATTATTGACAATTTCTCTATTCGTTTATTTCCAATTTAGTTGGGGACAAGAGATTACGGTAAATGGACACGTTACCGGAGAGAAAGATGGTCTCCCTATACCAGGGGTGACCGTTTTGATAAAAGGTACCAGCAATGGAACCATAACAAATATTGATGGGGATTTTTCCATTAATGTACCTAATCAGTCCTCGGTTCTGGTTTTCTCTTCAATAGGGATGAAGACCCAGGAAATAATCGTGGGAGATTATACGGACTTGAAAGTTCTAATGGTTGACGAAGTGATTGGAATCGATGAAGTAGTTGTGGTTGGGTATGGTGTTGAAAATAGAAGAGATGTCACTGGGTCAGTTGCATCTGTTACATCGGAAAGCTTCGAAAAACAGCCAGTTCAAAGTCTTGAGAAAATAATCCAGGGGCGAGCAGCCGGAGTTCAAGTAACATCTGAGTCAGGTGCACCTGGTAGTGGAATAAGTGTTCGAATTCGTGGAATAGGTTCCATTAATGCTGATAATTCACCACTTTATATCGTTGATGGTATACAAATGCATCCATATGATTTAAATCCTAATGATATTGAATCTATGGATATTTTAAAAGATGCAGCTTCGGCGTCAATTTATGGTGCACAAGCTGCTAATGGAGTCGTTATTATTACCACTAAAAATGGTAAAGAGGGTAAAACCAAATTTAATTTTCAGGCATCTGAAGGTGTCACAAAAGTGATTCGTCGTCTTGATATATTAAATAGTGCTGAGTTCATGGAGCTCTCCCTTGAAGCAATGGAAAACTATGTGAGAACCTATCGAGGAGACAGGGAAAAGTATTACGATCGTTATTATTGGCCTTTAGTTAAAGATTTTGAGGATTATGGGCTCGTTGTTAATGAGGATGGCTCATTTGATTATTCTGAAGTTGATAACTATGATTGGCAGGATGAGGTGTTTAGAACTGGACGTCTTCGGGATTATCAATTGGATATATCAGGAGGAAATGAAAAAACGAAGTTCTTTGTTAGTGGATCTTATCATAAGACGGAGGGACAGGTGATTGGAAGTGAGTATGAACGATATACTTTGAGATCTAATATTAAGCATAGAATTTCAAAGAAGTTAGACTTTAGTACGCGTATATCACTAAGTAACTCCGATACTCATGGTGTGTCTGAGGCGACTGCATACTCCAATCCATACAGAACTGCCATGTTAATGGTCCCCTTTAATTCCCCTTACAATGAAGATGGTTCCTTTAATGAAGATAAGTTTTATGGTAATTATGACCATAATGTTGTAATGGAGGCCACTTATAATACTCGTCAGAAGGTAAGTAACCGACTAAGTGCGAGAATGGAGTTTAACTATGAAATTTTGAAGGATTTAATGTTTCGTTCTACCTATTCTGTTGAATATAGTGATAGGAGGTATAAGAAAATTTATGATCCCCGTACTAAAGATGGAAGGGCTGGTAATGGAAGTGTAGCTGTTGATAATGGCCGTACTAAAAACTTACAGACTGAGCAAACTTTAAATTACATAAAACAAAAGGATAAGCATAAAGTTAATATTTTACTTGGCTTTAGTTATCGTCACGAAAGTAATTTGTGGGACGGAGCTTATGGAAAAGGCTTGCCTAATCATCATTTTAAGTATGTAAGCTCAACAGCTATACCAGATGGTGTTTCAGAAGGTGAAAATGACTGGAAAATGGCAGGTATGTTTTCGCGTGTGAATTACAATTATGATGGTAAATACATTGTAAATTTGACCTTAAGAAGGGATGGGTCATCTCGATTCGGTGAGGAAACCAAATGGGGAATATTTCCTTCTGCTTCGTTTGCTTGGCGATTATCCAGTGAGTCATTTATGAATGATATAACTATTTTGGATGATTTGAAGTTAAAAGCCAGTTACGGTGTTACTGGTAATACAAGAGGGATTGGTGATTATTCATGGCGTAAGCTGTATTCGGCTGGAGGTGCTTATTTCGGGCAACCGTCCATTGTTCCAACATCATTAGGCAATGCAGAATTGACTTGGGAGCAGAATAAATCATTAAACTTCGGCGTTGATTTTAGCTTATTTTCTGGACGTTTAAGAGGGGGAGTTGATCTATATCAGGCCATACGTGATCAATTACTTTATACCAGACCTTTACCATTAACAACAGGATACGGAGGTAGAACCGAAAATGTTGGGAAAGTTGAAAACAAAGGTTTTGAAATTTACCTAAATGCAATAAACCTAAGAAAAGGTCAATTTGAGTGGGGCACTAGTTTTAATATTTCGCACAATAAAAATACTGTCAAAGAGTTGATTGATGGTGCAGATGAAATAGGTAATAGTTTAAAGGTTGGTGAACCGGTAAATACCTATAGAGATGAAAAGTGGGCGGGTGTTAACCCTGCTGATGGTCGTCCAATGTTTTATGATAAAGATGGGAATATTACATATGAGCCCAAGGATGAAGATCGTGTCTGGGTAGGGAACATGGATCCAACTTTTATTGGAGGCTTTGGAACTGATCTTACCTACAAAAACTGGTCACTATCAGCATTATTTCAGTTTCAGTTAGGAGGTAAAGCCTATAGTAGTGATTTTTATCGTACTGCTCGTTCTGGTAATTCAATTGATAGAAACCAGTTACAAAGTCAGTATGATGAGAGATGGCAGAATCCTGGGGATATAACATGGGTTGCGATGCCTAATCGGAAAAATTATTATTATGATGATAATCAAAGTACAAAACCTTATTCTTCAACAACTAGAAACTATTTGAATACTGACTACTTGAGAATGAAAAATATCATGTTAGTCTATAAAATACCTAAAAAAATTACACAACGTTTTAAAATAGATGGCTTACAAGTGTATGCTCAGGCGACTAATCTTTTCACTTGGACGACATTTAAGGGGTGGGATCCTGAATTTACAGGATCTGACAGAGGAAAATATCCTCAAGGGAAAAATTATTCATTAGGTGTAAAAGTTTCTTTTTAAGATATTAAAATACAAAAAAATGAAGAAATATATATTATTTATAGTTTGTGCACTACTGTTAATTGGTGGAGAGTCTTGTGATGACCTGCTTGATACTAAACCAAAATTAGAAGTCAGTGAAGATATTGCATTGGGAGATTATTCCTCTTTAAGTGCAGTTATGATGAGTTGTTACGATGTGTTGCAAAATACCTCCTATTATGGCCGGGATTTCATGGTAATTGCTGATATGTTAGCTGACAATTTGGAATTAGCAAATATTAACTCAGGGCGTTTTCAAGGTCATGAAAGCAATGATGAAGGTGATCATGTTAATATTTGGGGACAGGCCTATAGTATTATATCGCGTTGTAATAATGTCTTAGCAGCTATTGATAACCTAGAGGATGCTACAGATACTGAAAAATCAAAATTAAAGGGACAAGCATTGTTTATGCGTGCTTTTGCTTACTTTGATTTGCTAAGAGTTTATTCACGCGAACCAAATTATGTTGTAAATGAGTTTGATTTAGCATGCCCACTAGTTTTACAACCATTTAGCTTCGATGATAGTGAAGTTTATCCAAAGCGTAATAGCGTTAACGAAGTGTATACTCAAGTGGAAAAAGATTTAGGCGATGCTATTCTTCTTTTAAATAATGAAGAAAGCTTTCCTTATTTTCCCTCTAAAATAGCGGCAAAAGCGCTAAAGGCACGTGTCCTTTTATACCAAGAGAAATGGATTGAAGCTGCAAGTTTAGCAGATGAAGTGATTGAAGAATCACCGGTAATACTAGCAGCAGCTGGTAGTTATATTGATGCTTTTAAGCAGGGAGTAGAATCACTGTTTGAAATGCCTTATGCAATTGATGAGAGTTTATCTCACAATTCGTTACAGTCCATTTTTATGGAAACAGAAACAACACGTACAGGTTATGGCGATGTTATTCCAACTGAAGGATTGTTGGAAGAATTGACTGAAGATGGTGATCGTATTACAATGTTTCGCCCAGCTCTAAAAGGGAATCAAGACGTTATGTACATTACAAAATATAATGGTTATGGCGGTTCTTATGGTGTTGATAATATTGCACTTATTCGATTGTCTGAAGTGTACCTGATTAGTGCCGAGGCACATGCAGAATATAATCAATCAGGCTCTGCGGAAAAAGCTCGCATGGTTTTAAATACTTTAAGAGCAAACAGGAATCTTTCAACAGTTGATCCTGCTCTTGAGGGACGAGAATTAGTTGAATTTATTCTTAAGGAACGAAGATTGGAGTTAGCATTTGAAGGGCATCGTTTTTTCGACCTTAAAAGAAAAGGGAATGATATTCTTAAAAATGATCAGGATGATAATTTAGATTGGGATGATTACAGAGTTGTTGCGAAAATTCCGACAACTGAGATTGACGTAAATACTAGCCTGGTACAAAATCCAGGTTATTAAAAAAGAATAAAAAAATAAGAAAATGAAAAAATATATATTGGTAATATTTTCAATTGTACTATGCGGAGTCTTTGCAATTTCATGTGAGGATGATTTAACTTACAAAGGATCTGCGCTTGTTGAGTTTTCACCATACAGTGGCGTTTTCGGAAACGTACAGGAGTTTGATGATGGTCATTTTATGTATGAAATTGATGGTGGAGATATTGATAGTATCCAAATCTCCTTAATTGCACCTCACTTTGATCGTGATATCAAAGGAAAATTTATTGTTTTAGAGAAATTCTATTATATAAAGGCAACAGGGAAAGTACTTACTTCTTTGCCAGATGGAATAGAAGAGGGTGATTATGACGAGTATGAAACCACTGCAGAAGCAGGGGTTGATTATGAATTTCTTAATGATGTCGGTGGTGAGTTCACAATTGAGGCAAATAGCAGCTTTGGTTTCATAAAAATTAAGACTTTTAAAGTTGAAAATGACAAAGATTTATTGTTGATGTTGATTCCTTCGGAGGATGTTGAAGTAAGTGAAAATTATAAATACTTCTATTTAGAAATAAAAGATTGATGTTAAACTAGCTTGAAGGTTGTATTAATACTACGTTTTAATATTTCAGAAGATTATAAACCTAATATTCCATTTCCTTAGTTTATAAAAACGGAGTATTAATCAACCTTTATGAGCTTAAAAAATATTTTATGAATCCTATGTTAACAAATAATATTTTAAACAACCATTAACACTAAGTTCTGTTGATTTCATTTTATTGGAATCAACAGAACATCCCAAAATTACTACATGTCAAATTTTCATTATGAAATTATAACAATATCATAATTATCAGAAAGTAGTTGAAATGTTTTTTATGGTTGGTTTGGTAATATGGTTATATAATGTCATTAAACATTATCCCTAAGGTTAGCAGAATTTAATAACAAATAACATCGAATGATTAAGAATAATTTAAAATATTTATCCTATTTGCTATTTATCATACTGGTTGCGTGTAATTCACAAAAAAGTAATGAAGAATTGCTTCACGCAATAAGAAATAGAAACTTTGAGGATATTAAAAGCTTGGTTAAACAAGGAGTGGATCTGAATAATTTAACGGAAGATGGGACTGCTTTACATTTAGCAATCAAAAACAGGCAAATTACTACTTCAATTTTATTGATTAAAAGTGGAGCTGAATTAAATACTAAAGATTCTGATGGCCTTACACCATTGCATTGGTCTGCTAAACGTGCTTTACCTGAAATAACAAAGGCGTTGATTAAATATGGATGCGATATAAATTGTAAGGACCATGATGGATATACTCCTTTAAATTATGCTATTAAAACTTATAGTCAAGAAAATATCAATATTCTCTTACGGAATGGTGCTTTAGTTTATAAAAAGGATGTATCAAATTTATGTGATGGTCCATTTGTTGATTGGACTGAAGACGGAATGTATGCATATTATTTGAGGCAAGATTCTATTTCTGGGACAGCCTTTATGTCTGGTAAATCTTTTGATTCCAATACTAAATCATTTGATGGATGGGAAGGTGATACTTGTTTTTATCATATACCGAATATGGAAATTCCTAGAGCAAAAATCAATACTAATGAGCCAATTTTTGTGCTGGGTGATATTCATGGTCAGTATGATAGAATGATTAGTAATTTAAAAACTCACGGAGTTATAAATGATCAATTAAAGTGGAGTTGGGGCAAAGGACACCTTGTTTATGTAGGAGATATATTTGATCGGGGGTTAAAAGTAACCGAATCACTTTGGCTGATTTTTAGATTGGAACAGGAAGCTAAAGCAGCCGGAGGCCAGGTTCATTTTGTTTTTGGAAATCATGAATTAATGGTGTTAGAAAATGACCTCCGCTACATTGCTCCAAAATATGAGAAGCTTTGTGAAAATTTGGGACTCAATTACACTAACCTGTTTCATCCAAATTCTGTTTTAGGGGAGTGGTTGCGATCTCAAAATTCGACTATTCAGATTAATGATGTATTATTTGTACATGGTGGTATATCCCCACAGCTTGTAGAATCGGGTATTACATTAGATGAAATAAACATATTGACACGAAAATTTCTTGTGGCAGGAACAAATCCTAACAATGAAGAAAAATATGATCAGATTATGAGATCTCATGGTCCATTTTGGTATAGGGGATATTTTATGTCTAGAAAACAGCGTTACGATAAAATATCAGAGAACGAACTTGCTCACGTATTAAACAAAATGAATATTTCTACTATAGTTGTTGGACATACAGAAACAGACGAATTAAGCAGTTCGTTTGATGGTAAAATAATTGATGTAAATATACCCTTGGCCAAAAAAGATGTTCCAAACCAGGCTTTATTAATCAAAGATGGTAAATTTTATCATCTCTCAGAGAATAATAAAATAATAGAAATAAAATAGTAAGAAAAAAATAATATATAACTTTTAGGTTAGTTGGTAAGTTGGCCCGTATGATATTAAGAAATATCTGGGCTAACTTATTTTAAGAGTTAGCAGATAGAATTTTCTGTAAGTTTAGTTAGTTGTTGGTGAAAGCCTTAAGGATATAATCTTTAAGGCTTTCTAATTTGGTTTATAAACAAATTCTAAAAATCAAAAGTTTAATCGCAGTTGCGTTTGTTTAGATTCTTTTATTTAAAAAACCTTAAGAACTTATATGTTTAAACAGCATTGTTTTATCGAAGTATTTTGCTGTTCTCAATGTAGGCTGGAAAACATCAGTTTAACAGTTTTGGTTTAAACAGCGCTTTGAATTTAATATTTGTATAATAATTAATACGCACCTGAATTTAAATATACATATGGTTTATGTACGAAGTGTTTTCAAACTCTGCGATTGTAAGATTTGATACATGTTTCTACCTATATTGGGACGGTTCAGTATATCAGTTAGATAGACCTTTTCTCCATAATATTGCAAATATGATTATACAGTTATTAAGCAATAGTCCAGAAGTAAACTTTTGTTAGTCGTTGTCATTACCACAAGAATAGATTTTTTCAAATTAATGATTTTTTAGTGTTCTATCAATAATGAGTTCTATTATTAATAGTGCAGGTCATTTAGTTGTAACAACTTTGTAAAATCTGGGACGTTATTCGGGGGTATTCTTCATCTTGTTTCCTATGTGTGACTGTGTTTAATGTCATATTTACAGATATTTAATTGTTATTATTGTGTTTGTTGTTAGAATTCATAAATGAATACGCCACCCTCTTTAAATGATAAATTTACCCCCCTAAGTATGCACAATAAATCATTTTTGAAGCGTAATCGTTTGAAATTATTTGGTTAGGCTCGTTGCTCGCTGTTTAAGGCCAAACGCTTGATAATATTTTAACTAAAAAACCTATTTTGTATGAAAAGAAAATTTATCTTACTCATGATGCTTTCGCTAATTTGGGTAATTGGAGTCAAGAATGCAATGGCTCAGCAAATCGATGTGTCTGGAAGGGTGACAGATATTTCTGGTGAGCCACTTCCTGGCGTTAGTATCGTTGTTAAAGGAACCATTCAAGGTGTTATTACAGATATTGATGGGAACTATATTTTAAATGGTTTACCTGATGATGCAACCCTTGTTTATAGTTTTGTTGGAATGAAGACACAAAGTGTATTGGTGACTGGGCAGACTGTTATCAATATTATGATGGAAGTTGATGCTGTGGGGCTGGAGGAGGTTGTGGCTGTTGGTTATGGATCTTTAAAGAAGAGAAATGTAACAGGATCAATTTCTAGTATCAAAACTGATGAATTACCAATATCTGCTGCTACATCAATAGAAAATGTATTGCAAGGAAGGGCTCCTGGATTAAATTTATCTTTAAGAAGTGCACAACCAGGAGGTGCTTCAAATGTTAATATTCGAGGTAGCATTTCGCCGAGAGGAAACAATTCTCCTTTGTATGTTATTGATGGGGTTCCTATAACTAATAATAGATCACCGGAACCTGGTATCATGGATGGTGACCTAGGATACAGCGGAGGTGTTGACCGTAATCCATTAAATACAATTAATCCTTCAGATATTGAATCGGTAGATATTTTGAAAGATGCTAGTGCAACTGCTATTTATGGTTCTGCCGCCGCAAATGGTGTAATTTTGATAACAACCAAAAAAGGTAAAGCGGGCGATGTAGTTGTAGATTACAGGGGTAGCTATACTCATCAAAGACCCAAAGACTATTTACCATACTTAAATGCTAAAGAGTTCATGAGTCAACACAATAGGATGGCGAAGGAAAGGTATTTGTTTGATAATAAGATTGGCCCATATGGTAATACCGACCCTTCAAGTGTTAATCCTTTTGTGCCAAGATTCACGGACAGCGAAATAGATGAAGCTGGTGTTGGAACTGATTGGCTAGGGATGTTAATTAGAGATGGCCATATCCATGAGCATAATGTTTCGTTAACCGGAGGTACTGAAAAGACTCGTTACTATGCCTCTGTAGGATATTACGATAATAAAGCCATACTTGAGAATTCAGATTTTAAACGATATACTGGTCGAATTAATTTGGATCAGAAGATAGGAAAGAAAATCGACTTTGGTGTTAAAATTACTTTTAGTCAGGTTAATAGTAACAATGCATCAACAGGTGCAAATGATGGAGGTTCAGAAAAGTTTAATATGCTACAGGCTGCTTATAGTTTTGCTCCTAATATTGATATTTATGAAGAGGATGGTAGCTTTAGTCGTACATATAATGGATTAATAACTAACCCAGCTGCATTTTTGGTAATGAACGATAAACTCAGAACAGGTAGATTTTTTGTAACTCCCAAAATTGATTTTAAAATTTCAAGTGAACTAAAACTTACAGCAGTAGGAAGTTTAGACAGAAATACATCTTCACGAAAGTTTTATTTACCTACAATTGTGGAAAATGCACAGTTACCTGAGGGGATGGCACAGCTTAATACTAATAGAATTGATAATTATACGGCAGAAAGTTTTTTGACCTATAATAAGACATTTGAAAATAGCAGTTTAACTGTTGTTGCGGGAGCTGGTTTTTACAAAACAATTAATGATGGGTTTGGCTTGCAAGCTGTAGGTTTTTTTACTGATGCTTTCGAATACAATAATGTTGGGGTGGCAAGTGAAAGATTGAAAAATATTCAGAACTCATATAGAGGGGAAAGAACCAAAGTGTCACAATTTATGAGATTGAATTATTCGCTATATGACAAATACATTTTTAGTTTTGTTGGGAGACGAGATGGTTCAAGTATTTTTGCTGCCAATAAGAAATATGGATTTTTCCCAGGGGCTTCAGTTGCTTGGAGAATAAAAGAAGAAAAATTTATGCAGAATTTGGATTTCGTGACTGATTTTAAAGTTAGAGCAGGTTATGGTACCTCAGGTAATGAAAGTATTCTATCTGGAAATTCATACCAACTTTACAAATCTGGTTTTACATTTGGTATTGGAGAAACCGTATACAATGGAGTAACTCTAGGACAAGTTGAAAACAAAAATCTAACATGGGAAACTAATATTACAACTAACGTTGGACTGGATTTTAGTTTATTTGACAATAGGATTAGTGGTAGTCTTGATTTATATCGTAAAACAGCCAAAGATTTACTTGACTATAATAAACTTCCTTCAAATAATGCTGTAGGCAGGGTTGCCGCTAATGTTGGTTCCACTAGAAGTGATGGATTTGAAATAGCTTTAAATACTGAAAACATTAAGAACAGTGATTTCCAATGGACAACTAATTTTACACTTTCGAAGTTTAAGGCATATTGGGTTGAAAGAAATCCAGAGGTTGCTTTACCTGAATTCGTCGATGAGAAGGGCGGTCTGCGCGATATTTACGGATGGGAAACAGATGGAATTATTAGGAACGAGAGTGAAAAACCATCGTATATGGCAGATGCTTTTGTTGGTAATATAAAGTACGTTGATAAAAACAATGATGGGATTTTAGATAAGAAGGATGTTGTTAAGTTGGGTAATTGGGATCCTGAATTGACTTTTGGTTTTGGTAATTCCTTTGTTTATAAAAATTTTGATCTTAATATCTACCTTTATGGTGTAATTAATAAAACAGCCACTTACGGATTTTGGCCAAGAAGTGGAGCAATTTCAGGAGGTTCTCCAGAGAATTCCCTAAATACCATAAAAGATGTTTGGACTTCAGATAATCCAACAGGAACATTACCTGGAATTGCATCAAACCCTTATTCGGGGTTTAATCCTACCGGAACGAATGATTTTAAGATGATAAAAATGAGTTTTGCCAGAGTGAAAAATATTAGCTTGGGGTATCAGTTGCCAATTAATAAGCTATTTAATGGATCTCTGTCAAAAGCTAAAGTTTTTGTCGATTTTCAAAATATTGGTCTTATCACCAATTATGAAGGTTTTGATCCAGAATATTCAGGAACAAACCCTTATCCACAAGCTTTTTCTACTACAGTGGGTGTTAATTTAACTTTTTAATTATAAGTTAGTTTTATTATGAAATCAAAATTGATTATTAAATATTTATTGGTTTTTGTGTTGTTAACGTCATTAGCCAGTTGTGAAGATGTACTTGAACCAAAAATTTATGGGGATCTTACTGAGGATAATTTTTTTAATACTGAAGCAGACTTTAATGCTGCGGTTGTAGCTCTTTATAATCCGTTTTCAATTGATTGGGGAAAAAGTGATCCAGGTGTTGGAGTATGGTATGTTTCATTGTATAATGCAAATAACAGATCATATTTGATGAGGAGTATGCTTTCCAGTGATATACTTTGGAATGATTGGGATCCAAATATTCTCAATTTTACATGGGGGCCTTCTACATTTAACAGTAATGGAGCAGAAGGATCTACTTATGCAAAAATTCGTTTTGTTGCGAGAGCTACAGATGTAATTGACAAAATATCAAAATCTGACGTTAATGAATCTGTTAAAAATAAGTATATCGCAGAGGCAAAAACATTGAGAGCATGGCTGATGTATATATTGTATGATTTTTTTGGCCCTGTAAATGTTAAAATAGATGCAGAAACATTAAGTAATTCTGAAATAACACCCCGTTTATCAGATGAAGAGTATACAAAAATTATAGAGCAAGACTTGCTTGATGCTATTGCTACGCAAGAAATTCCAGATTCTTATAACAATAACCTTGCTGAATGGGGAAGAGTTTCAAAAGGAGTAGCTCGTATGCTGCTTTTAAAACTTTATATGCACAAAAAGGATTGGGAAAAAGCAGAAGTTGTTGGAAAAGAAATCATGAATATGGAGTATTCTTTAGATGAGGATTATGCTAATATATTTACCGAAAAAGCAAATTCCGAAATTATTTATGCGATTCCAAGTAATGATGCGATGCCTAACTGGTATATGCAGCATCTGTTTCCTGGTGATTATGCCAAAGGAAATGCTGGTAGTAAAGTTATTGAAAGAGGCGGAGGATGGTATGGTTACGCAATGCCTTGGGATGTTTACGATAAATATGAAGTGGGTGATCTGAGGACAAATACAATTATTACCGAATATGAAGCTGATTGGGGAGGAATGGTCGATCGAAATTCATCTTGGTTTAAGGGAGCTATTCCATTAAAATATACTGGTATTCAAGGAAACGGACCAAGTTATGCTATTGATTGGGTTGTTTTTCGTTACGCAGATGTTTTACTTCTAGTTTCAGAGGCAATTAATGAACAAAGAGGGCCAAACGATGCATACCAGTTTGTAAATCAAGTTAGGGAACGAGCAGGAGTTGCACCGTGGAGTGGAATGACAAAAGAGCAATTTCGGGATGCTATACTTGAGGAAAGAGGAAAAGAACTTTTTGGAGAAGGTGTAAGAAGGCAGGATTTAATTAGACATGGAAAATTCATAGAAAAGGCTATTGAAAGAGGAGTCACAAATGCAAAGCCACATCATGTATTATTTCCAATTCCTGAAGATGTTATCATTGAGGGGGAAGGTGTTGTTAAACAAAATAATGGTTACTAACTCTTGAGAAAGGGGGCATATGTTTAAATAATAAGTATGATCTATGGACTTTTGGAAATATCAAAGTCCATAGATCCTTTTTAATATTCTATTGCATACAATTTAAATACTACTTCAAATGTATTTTTCAATATTCTATTTTTATTATGAAGGCTTTTTTTTCTTAACTGCATAATTATCATTGTTTTGGCCTTTTTTTTTAATAGTTGCAACAATAAAGGAGATTCCACTAGTAAAAGTATTGACACATGTTCTTTTGCAAAAGGTGCTGATATCAGTTGGTTGCCCCAAATGGAGGCTTCTGGTTACAAATTTTACAACGATAATGGGCAGGAAGAGGATTGTTTAAAAATACTAAAGGATCATGGTATCAATTCAATTAGGCTTAGAACCTTTGTCAATCCTTCGAATGATAAATTTAGTGGGCATTGCAGTAGAGATGAGACAATTGCAATGGCTGTTCGTGCAAAAAAGTGGGGAATGCGGATTATGATAGATTTTCATTTCAGCGACAAATGGGCAGATCCCAGTCACCAAAAAAAGCCAAAGGAGTGGGAAGATCTTGAATTTCCGGATTTACTTGATGTACTGTTTAACTATTCATTTGCTGTAATGAACGGACTTAAACAAAAAGGAATCACTCCTTGTTGGGTTCAAATTGGAAATGAAATCCCTGGTGGAATGATTTATCCTGAAGGGAGCACTTCAAATTGGGATCAATTGGTGAAACTAATTAATAAAGGTTATGATGCAGTTAAAGCTGTGAGTCCGAAGTCAAAAGTTATACTTCATGTTGATCAAGGGAATAACAATGAGCGTTTCAGGAGGTGGTTTGACAATGTAAAAAACAATGGTGCAAAATATGATGTTATAGGTTTATCCTACTATCCATACTGGCATAAAGGAAGGCCAGACTTTACACTTTCTATCAATGATTTGGGTGCAAATTTAAAAGATTTGGACCATCGTTATGGAAAAGAAGTGATGGTAGTGGAAGTAGGAGGAGAAGATTCAAAAGAACAAAACACTTATGATATGTTGGTAGCAGTTCAGGGAAAAGTAAAGGAGGTTCCTGATGGAAAAGGATTAGGAGTTTTTTACTGGGAGCCACAGGGGGCTAAAGCTTGGAGCCAATACCCATTAAGTGCTTGGGGAGAAGATGGAAAGCCTACTAAAGCCTTGGATGCTTTTTTAACAAATCTTAATTAAAAATAATTATAAAAAGATGACTTTAAAGTTTTCATTATACTCATTGCTTATCCTATTTCTTGTAGGTTGCAATTTAGACAATACGAGGAACTCTGTTGGTATAAAAAAAATTAATTCTGGTTGGGAATTTACTACGGATAAATTTGATCCAATTTATTTAGATTCGTCCGTAAAGAAATCCAATCAACAGGTTACTTGGCAAAAAGTAAGTTTACCACATACAGCCAATATTGAACCTGCCGTAATTACAGGACAACAATGGCAGGGTACTTGCTGGTATAGAAAGAATTTTACAATTCCAAATTCTTTCAAGGACAAACATGTTGCCTTCTACTTTGAAGCTGCTATGCAGGTGGCAGAAGTTTGGCTCAATGGCAAAAAAATGGCGCAGCATTATGGAGGGTATCTTCCTTTTTATGTTGAGCTCTCAGACGAACTTAATTATGGAGAGGAAAATTTAATAGTCGTAAAATTAAATAATGAAGATAATCCTCAAATCCCTCCTGGAAAATCAATAACAGGTTTGGATTTTAATTGGTTTAGTGGTTTGTATCGAAATGTATACTTAATTGTGAAGGATAATATACATATCACACATCCAACTGAAGTTGACATTGTTGCAGGAGGAGGTGTTTTTGTTAGAACTTTAAAGGCTGACTCTAACGAAGGTGTAATTTTGGTAAAAACAGATATTTCAAACCAAACTAACTCTGCTGCATCAATAAATTTGATAAGTACTGTATATGATATGGAAGGAAACGAAGTAAGTGTTACTACCAGTCCAGATAAAATTATAAATGCTTCGGAAGTTAATAGTGTTGAAATGAAATTGAAAATTTTAACCCCAAAACTTTGGTCTCCTGAAACGCCCAACCTGTACAGGGTTAAGATGGATGTTATAAAAGATGGTAAAGTGATAGACTCAACCACAGAAAGATTTGGATTGCGTTCCATAAAATTTGACAAAGATGGGTTTTATTTAAATGGGAATCCCTATAAGCTAAGAGGAACTAATAGACATCAGGAATATCCGTATATTGGCTATGCTCTTTCCGATAATGCACAGCGTCGTGATGCTTGGAAAATCAAACAGGCAGGATTTAACTTTGTACGATTATCTCATTATCCGCAGTCAGAATCCTTTATGAATGCATGTGATGAATTGGGTATTTTTGTTATGGATGCCATTCCCGGTTGGCAGTTTTTTGGAGATTCCTTATTTCAAGAAAGGTGTTATCGCGATATTCGTCAGTTGGTTAGAAGGGATAGAAACCATCCGTCCGTTATTCTGTGGGAAGCGTCTCTAAATGAATCTGGAATGTCAAAAGCTTATATGAATAAATCCCATGCTATTGTGCATGAAGAATTTCCTGGGAAAGAAGTATTTACCTGTGGATGGATAGATTATGCATACGATGTATTTATCCCTGCTAGGCAACATGCAAAAGCTCCTGATTACTGGAAAACATATTCAAAAGATAAACCTTTGTTTATAGCCGAATATGGCGATTGGGAATACTATGCTCATAACGCTGGATTTAACCAAACAGCATTTTCGAATCTGATGCTGGAAGAGCGCACTTCACGTCAATTAAGAGGTGATGGTCAGGTGAGGTTGGCCCAACAAGCTTTAAACTATCAGGAATCTCATAACGACAATCTATATAATAGAGCTGCAGGAGATGCAAATTGGTTAATGTTTGATTACAATAGAGGCTATGCTCCCGATATAGAAAGTTCTGGCATTATGGATATTTTTCGATTGCCCAAGTTTGCATTCCACTTTTTTCGAAGCCAAAAAGACTTAACATCAGGTGATACTGTCTTATTTATTGCCAATTATTGGGATGATCCAACTTATAATGACGTAAAGGTTTACAGTAATTGCGATGAAGTAGAACTGTTCTTAAATGGAAAGCTCATTGAAAGGCGACAACCCGATACTGGACCAAATTCCACTATGCTTCATCATCCACCGTTTACATTCGATAATGTTCCTTATCGAACAGGTGAATTAAAGGCTAAAGCTTATTACAATGAAGATCTTGTTGCTGAGGTGGTAAGAACTACACCTCTTGAACCGGCAAAGGTAAAACTCTCGGTTGATGAATCAAATACTCCTGTACAAGCAGGCTGTAATGATGTTGTATTCGTGTATGCAAGTATAATGGATGTAAATAATAATCCTGTTCCTCTTGTAAGTAATGAAGTAAGGTTTAAGGTGGAAGGATCTGCTGAATTGATAGGGGATAATCCTGTTAAATGTGAAGCAGGTGTTGCTACAATATTAATGAAAATTGGAGAAGAGAGTGGTGTAATTAAGGTCTCTGCAGCGGCAAATAATTTGGAGAAAGATTCAATACAGTTGGTAATAAAATAACACAGATCTAATCTTCACACTAGAATAATTCTTTAAATTGCAATGCGCAGTGGATTATAAGCAATAAGATATTAATACTGAAGCCAAATAATTACTCTGATGTATAATCAGAATATGTTTGAAAAAGATTTATAGCTAATTTATTATACTATTCACAAAAACCAAGATTAGGCATTGTCAAAGTCAAAAATAATGTTTCTGGCCCATGACAATGCCTATTTATTTTAATAGCTTGTTTAAGGAATGATAAAAAAATGTTTATTCAAGACCGACTTAGAATAAATGCAATCGCTTTAGTATTTAAGATTTTTATGTAGCACTTGGACTTTTTGGATACCTTTCGAGGTAATTTTATTAATCAATGAGTGTAGTTAGTACATAATTAAACATGTGCATATAGGTGTTAAAAAATTATATTAAGAAAAAGATCATTATAATTTAATAGATGTCGATTTTCCACATAGGTTGGAGATAGCAATATCTGGATTATCTCAATAGCAAAGTTAGATTTACTCTTATTAATTTTCAATTAAGCTCTTGGTAAAATTTTACTATAAGATCATAGATTATTAAAAAGGAAGGAATATTGACGAATCAGGAGCAATAAAATTCTCAAAAATCTTTAATTTTACGATAAAGAAATGCGAAATTAAGTGTGTGTGGATGAGGACAAATGAATTACTTTTATTTTTATTGATGTTATTAAATTGCCATTCTATTTATGGAAGGCAGGATAATAGTAGGGTTTATTTTTCTGAATTGAAGAATGCTACAAGCTTGGCTAATACTGATATCTATTCAATTACAATGGATAATGTGGGCTTTGTTTGGATCGGAACTGAAGATGGTCTTTTTAAATATGATGGATACCAATTGAACCAAATTAGAGATATTGGAATGCTAGAAATAACATGTATTATTCCCGATTCAAAAGGAGGACTTTGGCTTGGAGGAGATGGATTAAAATACTTTGACACACGTACCAATAATTTTAAAAATATAGATTTGAAAGGAAACCTAGTGGTGCGCACATTGTACGACGATGGGAATTATCTTTGGATAGGGACAGAAAGCGGTTTAGTTCGATTAAATAAGGAGATTGAAGCAATTAAGTTATTTACCAACAAAAATAGCAAACTTAGTAATAATATTATAAGGACAATCTACAAGGACAAAAAGGAAAACTTATGGGTTGGTACTTCCGATAGATTAAATAAATTAGAAAGAAAAGCAACAACATTTGTATCCTATGATTTAAAAAGAAATTATAAACCTGAAATTATTTACAACCATATTTTAGATATAGAGCCTTATTCTGAATATTGTGATTCGTTGTTATGGGTTGGAACTGAAACAGGTCTATGTCTTTTTAACATTGATAACGGCACTTTTATACATTATAACGAAGAAAATTCAAATATTAGCAATAATGCAATAAAATGTATTCATAATACGGGGATTGATAAATTATGGCTTGGGACTGATTTTGGGTTGAACCTGTTTGATATTAAGTCTGGTAATAATGAAGTTTATCTTCATCAACCTGAAAAACTGATGTCTATTACAAATAATGTCATTTGGACTATATATCAAGACTCTGGTGGAATTCTTTGGTTTGGTACTTCAAATGGGTTGAACAGAATTATTACGGGGCAAAATAGATTTGAATATCTACCGGTAAGGACTACAATAAATGGTTTTGAAATAGGAGAACAAGTAAAAGATATTGTTCCATTAAATAATGGAAGTGTTTGGGTAGGAACAAATCATGGGGCATATTTATACAATTTTGGAGAAGGTATTGTTGAATCTTTTAGTGGAGAAAGAGGTGGAGAAAGAAATCTTGGCTTTGATAAAATACAAGCTGTACATACAGATGATTTAAATCGCTTATGGATTGGTTCTGTTGGAGGTATTTTTATTTGGGATAATACTTTGAGAAGAATGTTTAAAATTACATCTGAGAATAAGAATGCTAAGGAGTTAAAGTCTAATTACATCAATAAATTCATTCAAGCCAACGATGGTTCTTTTTGGCTTAGTGTATGGCAAAATGGTTTTTATAGAATTTCCGGTGATTTTATGGATCCTGAACAATTAAATATCCAATTGATTTTAGAGGTCAATACAGATTTAATTGTTGCAGGGGAGAAGTATATTTGGATAATTGATAATAATAAACTCTTGCGATTCAACCCGAAATATAATAAGGCTGAACCAGTGGATGTTGTAAATCAAATTATTGATAAAGATTATATTCGGTCAATTTATTACTCATCAAGTGGAAAATTATGGTTGGGTGGGGAAAATGCGATATTTGAGTACCATTCAGGTCAAAATGAAATTATTCGTCATGAAATAGAATCACAACAAGGAATTAAGATTTTATCAATTGAGGAGGATGTTGAAGGCAACCTCTGGATGTCTTCACAGAATTCAATATTATGTTTCAATATTCAAGAGAGAGAAACTCAAATTTATGTTTTAGGTAATGAGTTTTTGTTGAATGGATTTATTTCTGGATGTTCGGCCAAGATTAGTAATGGAAGGATACTTTTTGGTGGTAATGATGGTATGATAATGTTTGATCCTTCCGAAATAGAAAAGAATACTTATTCTCCCAATTTGGTCATTTCAAGCTTTAAAATTTACGATAAGGATATAAAGTCTGGTGACACAATACACAATAATAATATTCTTAAACAGAATATTACATTCCTTAAAAAACTTGAAATACCTTATGATTTACGTTCATTTACTATATCTTTTTCTTCATTACATTTAGGATCACCAGAGAAAAACGTTTATTCTTATAAGTTAGAAGGCTTGGATGAAAGGTGGCATACTCTAACAAACAGTAACGAAGTCACTTATTCTGGCCTGCCCCCTAATAGATACACATTTAGAGTAAAAGGTACTAATAACGATGGTATCTGGCTAGATAAAGAAGCAAAAATTGATATCCAGATTCTTCCTCCATTGTGGAGGCGCTGGGAATTTATTACAGGCCTAGGAATAATTATATTTGGGATTCTGTTGACTATATTGCATTTTTTCATTCAGAAAAGGAAATTGGCAAGAAAGATTGAAGTTGAACAGGCAGAGAAGCGTAATATTGCATTGTTAAATCAAGCTAAGATTCAGTTTTTTACCAACGTTTCACATGAATTCAGGACACCTCTTTCATTAATTGTAGGGCCAGTAAAAAAACTATCTCAAGATAGGGGATTAAATGAAGAGAACAAGCAACTGGTAAACCTTATCAGCAAAAATGGAACAAGGATGTTGCACCTTGTGAACCAGCTAATGGATTTCCGAAAAATTAGCAGCAATGTTTGTAGTATTATAAAATCAGAGTCTGATCTGATTCTTCTGACCAAAGAATCTTTTGAACTATTTGTTGAGAATTCAAAAGAAAAAGGTCTCATATTCATATTCCAGTCAAATTGTGAGAGTCTTAAACTGAAGTTTGATAAACAGAAAATTGAAACTGTACTATTTAATCTTCTTTCCAATGCTTTCAAATATACGTTAAAAGGGAAAATTCTTCTTGAAGTGAATTTGGTTCAATCAGAGGATATTAAGGGGCCGTTGGAAATTATAATCTCTGATACTGGAGTTGGAATCGAGAAAGAAAAATTGTCACATATTTTTCAGCGATTTTACAGTAGTGTGGGATCAGTTCAAAATGAGATGGGTACAGGAATTGGGTTAAATATTGTTAAAGAATATGTTGAGCTGCATAATGGAAACATTAAAGTAGCAAGTATTTTAGGAAAAGGCACAAGTTTTAAAGTTACAATACCATTAGAAAACGATCCAATCGAATATAAGCTTGGTAAGTTTGTAATAGAAGTTTCTCCAAAAATAAAAGTGCCAATTGATAAATTTGAATCCCAGGATAGGAAAGTTATCCTAGTGGTGGAGGATAACCCTGAAATGGCAACGTTTATTTCAGAATGTCTGAAGTCTCACTATACAGTTCTTGTTGAATATAACGGTGCAGATGGAAGGGAAAAGGCTGAACAATTATTACCTGACCTCATTATAAGTGATATAATGATGCCCTTAAAAAGTGGTACAGATCTTTGTAACGAACTCAAAAGTGATATTAAAACTAGCCATATACCAGTTGTTCTGCTAACCGCACTTCAAGCTGTGGAGCAACAAAAAGAAGGTTTTGATATAGGTGCAGACGATTATATTTTGAAGCCATTTAATGAAGAATTGTTATTGACAAGAATATCTGGAATTCTAAGAAATAGGGAACTGTTAAAAAAGAAATTCCAGTTGGATCAAACAATAAACCCTAAAGAACTATCCATTAGTACTCCAGATGAAGATTTTCTGAACGCTATAATGCAAAATATAGAAGATAATATTCAAAAACGGGATTTAAGCGCAGCTTTTCTTTCTCAAGAGTTGGGTATGAGTCATTCCTTTGTTTATAAAAAACTTAAGTCACTAACAGGACAATCTATAGTTGATTTTATCAGGGATTTTAAACTGAAAAGAGCTGCACAATTATTGAGTAAACATGGTTTTTCCGTAACTGATACATGCTATGAGGTAGGGTTCTCAGATCGAAGATATTTTACAAGAATATTTAAACAAAAGTTTGGAAAATCTCCTTCTGAGTATCGAAGGGAGATTAAAGGGGAAAATAGGAAATATTGAGTTAATTCGAATTATAAAATAATATAAATAGAATTGCTCAAGCTACAAGTGACACTGTCCCACAAAGTGTGTAAATGAAATTTAGAGGGTTAGACGTTCAGTCTGACCCTTTCTTCAAATATAGTTAAAAACTGATTTAAGATCACTCCCCAGTTTCTGATTGGCAAGGTCCATTTCTTTGTAGCTTCCCTGGTAGCCAGGTACACAGACTTCATTACCGCTTCATCAGAAGGAAAAGAGTGCTTGTTTTTCGTGTATTTCCTGATTTTTCCATTCAGGTTCTCAAACAGGTTGGTTGTATAAATGATTTTCCTGATCTCGATAGGAAATTCAAAAAATACGGTCAATTCTTCCAAGTTGTCTCTCCAGCTTTTAACAGCATAGGAATACTTGGAGTTCCACTTGTTTGCAAAGTCCTCTAAAGCAGCTTCGGCAGCTGATTTGGTAGGTGCATCATAAATACATTTCATGTCTGTTGTGAACTCCTTTTTGTCTTTCCAAACCACGTATCTGCTGGAGTTCCTGATTTGATGTACCACGCAAATCTGCGTAGTAGCCTGAGGAAAGACATTTTTGATAGTATCGGTAAAACCATTCAGATTGTCCGTTGCTGTGATCAGGATATTCTGGACTACACGAGCTTTCATATCGGTAAGTACACTCATCCAGTAAGAGGATGATTCATTCTTTCTTTCCTAACCATAGTCTCAGAACCTCCTTTTTACCATCTCTGCGAAGCCCTACGGCAATGTATATGGTTTTATTTACCACCTTTGAGTTCTCCCGAACCTTAAATACCATGCCATCCATCCACACGATCAAATAAACTGGTTCCAATGGTCTGTTTTGCAAACAACAATATCATCTGTGATTTTACTGGTTATACGGGAAATGGTACTGGTGGAAATATCAAAGTCATACATTTCCAGGATTTGCTGTTGGGTATCATTATTGCTCATTCCTTTGGCGTAGAAAGACACAATGATATTCTCAAGCCCTTCAACCATATTGCCACGTTTGGGAATAATCATGAGATTAAAACTGGCATCCCGATCCCTGGGAACCTCAATTTCTGAATCTCCATAACTGGTTTTTATCTTCTTCTTTGAATAGCCGTTACGTGAGTTGCTTTCTCGTGATTTCTGATTCTTTTCATAGCCAAGGTGATCATCAAGTTCACCTTCAAGCATCTTTTCAATGCCTCGCTTCTGAATCTGTTTTAAAAAGTCATTTAGCTCTTTGCCTGTCTTGAATTGTTTGAAAAATTCATCCGACATTAAATCTTTTGCATCCATAATGTGTGATTTAAAAGTTTGACTTTCAACCTAAAGTTATTTCCGATTTTTTTCTTGAGCTAATTTTGGGCTCAGAAAAAATCAGAATAACTTTAGTTACACACTTTATGGAATACTATTCTACAATAATCTTGAATTTACCTTTGTCTACTCTTTTTAAGAGAAAAGAAAAGTTTAAGTAAGAAGGTATTTGTATATAGCGATTTGTTTGTTAATAATATTTAGACTCAATACTTTAAGAATCTACCTTAATTAGTAGCTAAATCTTTTTTATAAAAGACCTTCATATAAATTCTTTAGTCTATCTATTCCGGAAATATTAAACGGTATGAGATTGAGTCCACTTGAACTACACTCCTGTAGTTAGGAGTGTCTTTAAGAAAGGCCTAGTTTACTTTCGGAAAGCAGTTTTTATTCACAAGCAATGTTTTTCTATTCTTACAGTTTCTATCAGAAATAATATAAATGTTAATATAAAGATTTTTCGATATAATTTTCGAAAGGGCAATCATTGATTCCAACATCTCATCTTTACCTTCAAGCCTATTAAAGAGCACTAAATTTAAATGATTGATAAAATAAATCTTGAATGAGTTTCTGTATGATTACAATAAAAAAATGATGAATTACGACAAGTTACTTCGTTTTCTTTGAGTTCATAGTTATTAATAGTGTGAATATGTAAGATCATAACAATAATCGGTAAGAAACAATCAATACTTTGTTGCTGGGGACTTGTATGTTCATGGCGTGTAATATAACTAACAAGTAAAAGATCATTGTTGATGAGGAGAGAATTAGTTTTTATGTTTGCATTGATGGCAAACTTAGTTTGTCTGGCAAACTCTTGTTCAAAGGATAATTCCAGTGAAAGAAGCAATAAATCATTGGAACAAGAAAAAATAGAATTTTTTCGAGGAGTCGATTTGAGTTATGTCCAACAAGTTGAAGATAAAGGGGGCGTTTTTAAGTTTGAACAATCAGAGGTTGATCCATATGCCTTATTTAGAGAAAAGGGAGCCAACATGGTTCGGTTACGATTGTGGCATAATCCTACCTGGATAAAAGATGTTTATGGGGATGAAACAAAAATATATAGTGGTTTTGATGAAGTGGCCAAAGGGATTAAACGCGCAAAGGAAAATAATATGGCCGTTAATCTTGATTTTCACTATTCTGATATTTGGGCTGACCCGGATCACCAAAATCCACCAGCTGCCTGGCAGGATATAACTGATGTAGATGTTTTATGTGACTCGGTTTATAATTATACTTTCAAGGTGCTCGATGAGTTGCGCAATAGAGATTTGTTGCCTGAGATGGTTCAGATTGGTAATGAAACTAATTGTGGTATGATGCATACTAATATTAAAGCCGAATTTCCATGGCTTTCAGTGTGCGATGGCAACTGGAGAGATTTAGGAAAAGTATTAAATGCAGGAATCAAAGCAGTGAGGGATATTGATGGCCTTTCTGGCGAAACAACCAAAATTGCTTTGCATGTAGCCGATCCTAAAAATCTTGAGTGGTGGTTTTCAAATATTCTTAGTAAAGGGAATGTTACCGATTTTGACATTGCCGGTTTTTCCTATTATTACAAATGGCATACAACAATAACTTTTAATGATTTACCCAATGTGGTGAGAAGGCTTAAAGCTAAAATTAAAAAAGATGTTGTTGTCCTTGAAACAGCTTACCCCTTTACCACAGCTAATAATGATTCATATGGAAATCTATTTGGGGATCAGTCACCACTTAATGGCTATCCCTATACTATTGAAGGGCAAAAGCAATATATGATAGATTTTGTTCAGAATATGATGGATGCTGGGGCAATTGGTGTTATGTACTGGGAACCGGCTTGGATTTCTTCTGATTTGAAGGATTTGTGGGGAACCGGTTCTTCTTGGGAAAACTGTGCTGTTTTTGATTTTTCAGGAAATGCAACGGATGCAATAAATTATCTTAATCACGATTATGCATTATAAGAGTGATTTACTGTTTTGCTTTTAACTTGACAATTTGCCTGGAAAGTTATTATTAGATGCTGTTAAAATTAAACCATTTTAAAACTTAGATAATATGTATAAATTTTTTGTGTATAGTTTACTAGGACTTTTGGCTCTTAGTGCTTGTTCTGATGAGGAAAGGTTGGAATCGAAATACCCTATTCTTTCTTTTGATATTGGTAATGAACCAGTTGTTCTATCAGCCAAATCTGCTGATATGACATTCGCCATTTTTTATTGGACAAGAGCGGAATTAGTGAATTCATCAGCTTCACCAGAATATGTCCTTGAGATGGATTTTGCTGGTAATAATTTTACTAATGCGGTTAGTCTAATTAATACTAACGATCTGAGTTTTATGCCTAGTAATTCAGAACTCAACCAAGCATTGATTGATTTTGGAGTTGTCGCAGGAGAAGCTGTTGATGTAGAGTTCCGTATAGCGTTTTCAATTAACGGACAGTCGTACACTTCAGATAATGTGCTTTCGGCGAATATTACCCCATATGAAATCATTGTGTCATATGCAAAGTTATATGTTCCAGGAGATCAAAACAGTTGGGGATTTGATGATGCTAACTTGTTATATTCTGTATTCAATGACGGGATTTATGAAGGTTATTTATATTTGGATAATGGTGATAACTGGAATTCATTTAAAATGTCATACCAACCTAATTGGGATAGTGCAGATGCTATTATTGGTGATGCAGATGCTAGCGGTACATCTGGTGTTCTTCAAGTTGGGAATTGGGGAGGAAATAATGTCTATGCTACTGACGGGAAAGGAGTTTATTATATTCAGGCTGATATTCCTGGATTAACCTATACAATCTATAAAACTGATTGGGCTATGACTGGCGATTTTAATAGTTGGGGATTTACAGACATGACATACAATATCGACACTGATAAATGGATCTTAACGGCCGATTTGTCTGCTGGTGGTTTTAAGTTTATTGCAAATCAGGATTGGAGCAAAGTAAAAGGTGATAATGAGTTGGATGGTATCCTTGATAAAGGGACGGACGAGAATAATATTAAAATTGAAGAGGATGGCAATTACACAATAACACTTGATTTAAGTCAGGCTATATATACTTATTCAGTGGAGAAAAATTAATCAGGGAGTGATAGAAAACCGGATGCTGCGTTGAAATAACGCTTATCTGGTTTTCGTTTTGCCTTTTATGGATGTAGCTCAAACTCCATTGATAATTAATCCACTTGCCTGAATTCGTGGGTTTTATTTTGTCTTATTCTTTGTGCTGTTAGAAGACAGACTAGATAGATAATTGACATAGATACAAAGGAAATTAAAGATGATAATTTATATCAAAATATTTGGTATGTACCGTCAAAAGAAATCAAAGCTGAATAAAATAGCAAAAATCACTAAAACGTTTTAGTAACAGTTCTATCCAAACTTAGAAAGAATATATGTTAGTAATTAATATTGATTTTTATGTGTAATGATAGAATTAAAAACCACACTAACTATTCGAAGAGTAATTAAGAAATTAACCGTGCTTAACAAGTCTAACTAAGTACAACCAAATTGTTATCTTCTAAAGTAAATATTTATGAAAAAAAAGCAAGTTTATCCGAATTTAAATAATCGGAAAAGTAGACCAGATCAACTTTTATCGAGTTCTGGTAGAGTTATAGTATTGTTGAGTATGTTTTTACTCTGCAATTTAATGGCTTATGCGCAAAGTTATGAAGTGAAAGGTGTTGTTACCGATACAAATGGTGAACCACTTATTGGTGTAAGTGTATTTGAACAAGTAAACCCAATAACTGGTGTAACTACTGATGTTAATGGATTTTACAAAATATTGGTGGGAGATGAAAATGCAAAAATTACCTTTTCATATATTGGATTTTCCACTAAGATTGTTGAAGTAGCTGGCCAAAAAATTATTGATATAACTCTTATTGAAGAAACTACAGGATTGGATGAAGTCGTTGTAGTAGGATATGGTACTCAGAAAAAGGTGAATGTTACAGGATCAGTATCTGCCGTATCCTCTGATAAAATTGAAGAACGACCAGTACAAAATATGTCTCAGGCTTTACAGGGTATTGTACCGGGATTAAACTTAGTGTCTTCGGGTGGAGGAGAACTAGATAACCCATTACGAGTAAACATTCGTGGTACTGGTACTATTGGCGATGATTCTAATTCAGGTCCACTTGTCTTAATTGATGGAATGGAAGGTGATATGAACTCAATTAACCCGCAGGATGTTGAGAGCATATCTGTGTTGAAAGATGCTGCGTCATCAGCTATTTATGGATCTAGAGCTCCATTTGGTGTTATCTTGATCACAACAAAACAAGGTAAGGAAGGTCGCATGAAGATAAACTACAATAATAGCTTTCGTTGGAGTAGTCCTTTATTGAAGCCTAATATGCTAGATTCATATAAATTTGCCATGTATTGGAATGATGCTAGTATAAATGCAGGACAGAATCCACCTTTTAGTGATGAGGTTATTGGGCGTATTCAAGCATACCAGAATGGGGAAATTAGTAATGAAACAGTGCCAAGTAAATGGGGGAATTGGTGGGAATCCTATACTGGATCTCATGCTAATACTGATTGGTTTAAAGAACATTATAAGTCATGGTCTCCATCTCAGGAACATGCCTTAAGCATAACAGGTGGTAGTAATAAAGTTCAGTATTACTTATCTGCTAATTATTTGGGACAAAATGGTCTATTGCGTCATGCTGATGACACATATGATCGCTATACCCTTACAGCTACAATTACTGCTAAACTTGCAGAAATTGTTAATATTAGGTATAATACCAAGTTTATTCGTTCTGAATACGAAACAGCAACACATCAAAATAGTTTGTTATTTCACAATATCGCACGTCGGTGGCCTACAAACCCTGTTCGTGATCCTAATGGTTATTATGCAGACGGGGCTGAGATTATCCAATTACGTGAAGGTGGTAGAGAGTCATCAGAAAAAGATAATCTATACCAACAATTCAAACTGGATATTGAACCTGTAAAAGGATTAAAGTTTATTTCTGAACTTAATTACCGCACTAAGACTAAGTTTAATGGAGGTCATACTCTTCCAGCCTACGCTCATGGCGTTGATGGCAATCCATATGCAGTTGCGGTAGGTTGGAATTCTGCAGGTAGTACAAGTGCTTGGGAATACGCTTCCAAGTCAACCTATTTCAGTCCAAATTTGTATACGCAATTTACTAAATCGTTTGATGAACAACATAACCTTACCGCTTTGGTGGGTTTTCAATCTGAAGAGTATAATACCAGGGATATTGGTGCCTCTAGAAGAGATCTTATTACACCTGATTTGCCAACGATTGAAACAGCAACTGGTGTTGATAAAATTTCTGATGGTGGATATGCTCACTGGGCAACAACAGGTTTTTTTGGAAGAGTCAATTATAACTTTAAAGAAAAGTACCTGATAGAGCTGAATGCACGTTATGATGGAACGAGTCGCTTTTTAAAAGAAAAGCGTTGGAATTGGTTTCCATCAGTTTCTGTGGGTTGGAATTTAGCCCGAGAAGGTTTCTGGCAACCGTTAGAAGATAAGGTCAATACTTTTAAAGTTAGAGCTTCATGGGGTGAATTAGGGAATCAAAATACAGATAATTGGTATCCATTCTATAACACAATGCCAATTAGGATTGCTAAAGGAAAATGGTTAATTAATGGTAAACGTCCTAATAAAGTAAGTAGTCCTGATTTGGTAAGTTCATTGTTGACATGGGAAACAGTACGTTCGTGGAACATTGGCTTAGATGCTGGAATGTTTAACAATCGACTGACATTAGTGTTTGATTATTTCAATCGTTATACTGAAGGAATGGTAGGACCTGCACCAGAATTACCTAACATTTTAGGTACAGATGTGCCTAGGATCAATAATGCAGATATGAAATCGTACGGTTTCGAATTGGAAGTTAGTTGGCGCGATAAGATTGGCCAGGTATCTTATGGAGTTCGAGGTGTATTAGCAGATGATCAACAGGAAGTTGTTAAATATCCTAATGAAGCTGGATTAATTGATGATGGGATATGGTATAGAGGACAAAAACTTGGAGAAATATGGGGACTGACTACTAAGGGTATAGCAAAATCTGATCAGGAAATGGCTGATTGGTTGGTAAAACAAGATCAAAGTCTTGTAGGTTCAAATTGGGCTGCTGGCGATATTATGTATAAGGACCTTAACGGTGATGGAGTAATTGACTGGGGAAGTAATGTTGTTGGCGACACAGGTGATAATAGTATTATTGGCAATAGTACACCTCGCTATAAGTTTAGTCTTGATTTGGATGTTGCATGGAAAGGGCTTGATTTTAGAATGTTATGGCAAGGAGTGGCTAAACGTGACTATGCATTAGGTGGACCTTATTTTTGGGGAGCAAATGATAATATGTGGCAGTCTGCAGGTTTTGAAGAACATATGGATTATTTCCGTCCAGAGGGACACAAGTTGGGCGCCAATTTGAATGGTTATTATCCACGCCCAATTATGTCATGGGAAGCAAAAAAGAATACTCAAACACAAACCAGGTATCTACAGAATGCTGCTTATATCCGTTTAAAGAATGTTCAGTTGGGCTATACCATTCCTCAGGAATTTACAAAACGATATGGTATTCAAAAGTTACGATTCTATGTTTCAGGTGAAAACCTGTTAACCTTTACCAAAATGACAAAAACATTTGACCCTGAAACGATTGATGGAGGTTGGAGTGATGGTAAAATTTATCCGCTTTCAAAAACAATATCAGGTGGCGTTAGCCTGACATTTTAATTAAAAATGTATGGTAACGCATAGATAATAATAATTTGACAAAGAAAATGAATTTTTAAGATCAAGTATAATGAAAAATAACAATATAAATGTAGTTATTTACGCCATTGGAATTCTGTTCATAGGGACATTATGTGGCTGTAATGATTTTCTTGATAGAGAACCACTGGATGAAGTAACACCCGATGTCTACCTTAATACTGATGTGCAATTGGCAGATTATGCAATTACGTTATATGATTTTCCAACACATAGTGGTTGGGGTAATGGAACTTTTAATATTGATAACCATACCGATAATCAAGCCACATCAGAGTATAGTAAACGATATATTCCTGGCACCTGGCGTGTAGATCAAGACGATGATGATGATTGGAACTTTGAGGATATTCGCGAATGCAATTACTTTTTAGAACAAGTTCTACCAAAATGGAAGAATGGAGTAATTTCCGGAAATGCGAATGATATCAATCAATATATAGGAGAAGTATATTTTTTGCGTGCCTATCAATATTTTAATAAAGTAAAAATTTTTGGTGATTTTCCGATTGTCAGAAGCACTTTACCCGATCAAAAAGAAGACCTTGTTGAAGCATCAAAAAGAAGACCAAGAAATGAGGTGGCTCGATTTATTATAGCTGATGTAGATTCTGCCATTATGCTGATGAATAATGCACCAATTGGTGGTACAAACCGATTAACAAAAATGTCAGCTCAGTTATTCAAGTCTCGTGTCGCATTACATGAAGCTACTTGGTTAAAATATCATAAAGGAACAGCTAGAGTACCGGGTGGACCCGGTTGGCCTGGTAATGATGTGGATTATTTGAAAGATTTTAAGATAGAAATCGATGCTGAAATTGATTACTTTTTGAATGAAGCTATCATTGCATCTAAAGAGGTAATTGATGAAATTAATCTGGTGGAAAATAGTGGTGAATATGGAGGTTTAGATGTGTTTGATAATCCTTATTATTCAATGTTTGCCTCTAATGATATGAGTAATTATAATGAAGTGTTATTTTGGCGTTCATTTGATATTGATGAAAACATTTATCATCATAATCAACACTATCTACAGAATAATGGTGGTAACACAGGGTTTACAAAAGGCTTTGTAGAAAGCTTTTTAATGGATAATGGACTTCCTATTTATGCTTCTGGTTCAGGGTATCAGGGCGATGCAACAGTGAATGAAGTAAAAGTGTCACGCGATGGTCGACTTAGGCTATTTATGAAAGCTCCCGGAGAGCAAATTACCGAAGAAAGGACAGAACAATTTCCTGATATTCTTGCAATTCCAGAGGTAAAATATGTAACTGGTTATGCTGTTAAGAAAGGTGTTAATCCGGACGATTCACAAGGAGGTACAGGAGGAAGCTATACGGGATCTATTGTTTTTAGAGCTGTAGAAGCTTATTTAAATTATATAGAAGCTTCTTATGAACTGAATGGATCTTTGGATGCAACTGCAATTAAATGTTGGAAAGCTATACGTGAACGAGCAGGTGTTGAGACTGATTTCAATTTTACCATTGCAGCAACGGATATGAGTATTGAAAGTCTGGGAGATTGGGGTACTTATTCCGCGGGTTCGTTGATTGATCCAACTCTTTATAATATTCGCAGAGAGCGTCGTTGTGAATTAATGGCAGAGGGACTGCGTTTTATGGATTTAAAGCGATGGCGTTCACTTGATCAGTTGAATAACTATCAGATTGAAGGTTTTAACTTGTGGGGTGGAGATATGGAAGATTGGTACGTTAGTGGAAACACCGGTGAATCGAAGCTTATACCAGAAGGTACTTCTGGTAAGCAACCTAATGTTTCCAATCCTTCAAATAGTAACTACTTGAGACCTTACCAAATTATTAAAGATAATAATTTGGCATATGAAGGATATAATTGGCACAAAGCACATTATTTGTCACCGATTGCCTATGAGCATTTTCTATTGACAAGCGACGGAGATCCAACAAGTTCGGTTATTTATCAAAATCCAAATTGGCCTGTTCAAGCAAATGGTCAACCGATTGACTAAAGGACTGGTTAATTTAATTATCTATAGTTCAGACTACCTCTTACGAGGTAGTCTTTGTTTTGTAATATAAATTGAATTATGCCCTTGATTCATTATGCGATTCATGGTATTGATGCTTATGAAAAAAGAGAGATTAAAAGTTAACAATAAAAAAGTTATCACTATATTCATCTATTTTTTATTATTAATATCTGTATTGTTTTGAGAGGGTATTATATTCATACACCTATGGGGAGGATAATTTACACGATTATTTCTCAATAATTAAGAATAATTTAAATGTAGAATTTATTATAGAAGTTAAAATTGTAAAAGAAATTGAAATGAGAAATACAGCTATTATACGTATACATTGTGGCGACCAACGTGGATTGATTGCAAAAGTTACCGATTTTATTCACCGAAATAGTGGTAATGTATTAGCTTTAGATCAACATACAGATCAGGAAGAAGAACGTTTTTTTATGCGCGTGGAATGTAATTTTAAAGGAATCATGCTGGATCAGGATAAAATTAGAAAGGATTTTCAATTGGAAATAGCCGATCCCCTCTCTATGGTATGGTCAATTCAGTTTTCTGATCAGCTTTCTCGCATGGCAATATTTGTCAGCAAAGCATCACACTGTTTATTCGATCTTCTAGCTCGATATCAGGCAGGAGAATTGAATGTGAAAATTCCTTTGATTATTAGTAATCACAAAGTTTTAGAAGGGATTGCAAAGAAGTTTGGTATTCCATATTATCATTTACCGGTAAATAAAGAAACAATGGAGAAAGTTGAATCGGATATGTTGAAATTATTAAGGGAATATGAAGTTGATTTTATTGTATTGGCTCGATATATGCAGATATTAACATCTAATTTTATCGATGAGTATAAATATCGAATAGTAAATATTCATCATTCTTTTTTACCTGCATTTGCAGGGGCCAAACCCTATCATTCAGCTCATGCTCGAGGTGTGAAAATTATAGGGGCAACAGGACATTATGTTACATCTGATTTAGATGCTGGCCCAATAATAGATCAAGATGTTATTCGAATTTCGCACCATGATACAGTAAAAAGCCTTGTCCAGAAAGGAAAAGATATTGAAAAGATTGTACTTTCAAGGGCTGTGAAGGCACATGTCGAAAACAAAACAATGGTTTACAAGAATAAAACAATAATTTTCACCTAATATAAATATGTTGTCTAAGATAACAACTAGTTATAAGAAAAATTAGCTTTGAGTGTATTGAATAGTGAATGTAAATCAAAAACTATGTGTATTACTAATTCATAAAGATATTTGTTAACAATGTTAGTTATCTTTTCAAGAGAGGGGCTTTAAGCAGGGCCCCCTCTGCATTGCTTAGTCCAGAATTGGGCTGATATAAAATATCAAACTTCAGTTATAAATAATGATAGGAATAATAATGCTTACTTAAAGTTTTTACCTGGCTTTGACTTAATGTATTCTGTAGGCGATTTTCCGAAGTGAGATTTAAATGCTTTTGAAAATGTTGATAAGCTTGAAAAGCCAACATTATACATTATTTCTGTAATATTTCCTTCTTTATTTGAAAGCATTTTAGCTGCTTTCTCAAGTCTGTAGTTTTTAATAATATCTTTAGTTGAATAACTTGTAATCGTCTTTAGTTTCCGATATAAGTGAGTTGTGCTCAGGCCTATCTCATCAGCCAGTGATTCTACCGAAAATGAGGTGTTGGTTATATTGTTTTCAATGATCTCCATAACTCTCTTTACAAAAATAGTATCTTGATTATTATCTTCTATTAATTCATTGCTTGGAGATATTGAAATGATATTCCGGGCATATTGAAGCAAATACTCATCACGTTTAAGCACATTATTGATGCAAGCGGTTAGGTATTCAATTGTAAAAGGTTTGGTAATGTAAATATCGGCCCCACTTTGCATACTCTGTATTTTATCTTCATCTAAGATTTTTGCTGTGAGTAAAATAATTGGAATGTGCATTGTCGTGGCATTATTTTTTAATTTACGGCATAATGTGTTCCCATCAAACCCAGGCATCATTACATCTGAAATAATTATTGAAGGATGCTTTTTTATTGCTTGCTCCAATCCTTCTTCACCGCTATTTGCGCGTATGATTATATATGTTGGGGATAGATTAAGTTCAATAAAATCAAGGATGTCCGGATTGTCATCAACAATTAATATGGTGCGTGCATCTTTAGGTATTTGATCGGTTTGGCTTATCCTTGTTGTTTGCAACTGTTCCTCTTTACTGGAATTAATTTCAATCAACTCCTCGTTATCCTTTTTTAAAGTATCAGACACTGGCAATTGAAGTGTAAAGCAACTGCCTTTACCAACTTCACTATTAATTTGAATGGTTCCCTGGTGCAATTTGGCATATTCCAGGGATAAGGTTAATCCAATACCTGTTCCAGTGACATCTGTTTTATTATTGCCGGTTTGATAAAATCGTTCGAATACTTTTTCCTTCTCCTTGATATCAATACCTTTACCGCTATCAGATATCGATAATTTTAGTTGTTGATCTTTTACTTCAATTTTTAATTCTATAGAACCATTTATAGGTGTGAACTTAAATGCATTGGATAATAAGTTGAATAGTATCGTTTTTATTTTTTCCTGGTCAATTAGTAGCAGGGGACCCGATTCTTTAGAAATGAACTTGTAATCTATTTCGTTACGACTGGCTAAATCTGAAAAAGACTCAAATATATCTAATGCAATTTGATTGATATCTGTCTTTGACAGGTCAAGACTTAAATCGGTTGTTTCGAGTTTTCTAAAGTCCAGTATTTGATTCACCAGTTGCATAAGGCGATTTGAATTTTTATGGGCTAATTGAAGCATGTGTCTGCTTGTTTCGTCAATTGCCCCTGTGATAAGCACCTGTTTTATTGGTGGGTTAATTAAGCTGAGGGGTGTTCTGAATTCATGCGAGATATTTGTGAAAAATTGCTGTTTCGTTTTTAATAGTTGGTCAGAGTGCTCTTTTTCTAATTGAGTTATTTTAAGTTGGTTAGTGATTTTGTTTCGATAGCTGTAAATTTTGAATATTATATAGGCTATACTAAGGAAAATGAAAATATAGAGTACAATAAAGCCATTACTCAACCATATGGGGGGATTAATTTTAATTTGTAGCTGTGCTGTGTTTTTACAGACAATTCCTTTGTGGTTGAACCCAATAACTTCGAGAGTATAATTTTTAGGTTTGAGGTTTGAATATATTGCAAAATTTTTATCCCCACTGGTATACTGCCATTGGTTTTCATAGCCTAATAAACGGTATTTGTAACTGTTTAATTCTGGGAGCCAGTAGTCAAGGTTAGAGAATTGAAAAGTTAGTGAATTGTTATTATGAGTCAAGGAGAGGTTGTTATGATAAGTAATATCGTTGGGTAGGAGTTGGTTTTTGTCGTTTGGCAGGATAACCTCATTGTTGATGGCTAGTCCACTTATATTCGTTTCAATTTTCCTGCCTGGTTTAATTTCAAGGTTCGGGTCAACTTTAATATAACCGTTGTGACCTCCAAAATAAAGGCTTCCATCATTTGCCTGGCAACTGCTTTGTAATTGTAAGTTTTTGATAGGCGCATTACTATTAAGTGGAAGGGAGAGTATTTGCTGTCCCAATTGGTTGAATTTGAGTATGGAGTTGTGAGTAGATGCCCAAAAATTTCCATTCTTATCTACTTCAATACTCATTATTTGTGAGGTCGGCTCTTTAAAAGGAAAATGTTCCAATTTATCTTCAATGGTCCGATATCTAATCAATTCATCTTTAGATACAATCCATAGGTTATTGCTAGAATCACTTTTTAGATTAAGAATGGTACTTTCATGAATTGTATCAATAATAATTTTAGATTTTTTTGTAAACGGGTTGTATTTTATTAGTGATAGATTGCTTGTATAAAAAAACTTGTTTTTTGTAAAGCAGGCTAGAGCTTCACCATCACCCGTAATTTGAGTAAAAGTAATTTCTGGTGTAATATTGAAATGCCCATTAGTTTGAAAAAGACCTCCTTCCCAGGCACTTACCCATATTTCTCCATTAGGAGATTTAATAAAGTCTTTGATGTAATTTGAGGTGAGTCCATTGTATTTATTGGCGGTGATGGCATACATCTTTTTCTCAAAAGGGTTCCATATATTTATTCCTCCTGCAGTTCCGATCCAAATCTGTCCGTAATTATCAATTTCTAAAGCATAAACATTATCAATAAGTAAACGCTTTGATAATTCACTCTCAGAGGTAAATGTTTCGCGCTTACCATTCAATTTTTCGCAGATAACGCCATGGTTTGTTGCAAGCCATTTAGTGCCATTATCTTCAATAAGCAAATCACGAACTTGATTACCAATCTTAATGCCGTCAACTTCAAAGATTGTTTTGTGCAATGAATATCCCTCACCCATTTGCTCCAGTAAGCTAATACCATTTGATGTAATAAACCATAGTATGTTGTTTTCATCTTTGAATATTTTCCAGATAACATTGTTGCAAATGGTATGGTTGACAAGTGGGTTATGAAAATACGATTCGATTGTTTTGGTACGATAATTAAACACATTTAATCCAAAGTCTGTACCTAGCCATAATTTATCTTGAGTACAGTATATACTTTTAATTACTTCATTACTAAGCGAACTGTTTTGAGAATTGTAACATTTGAAGTTCTTTGTATGCCTATTAAACAGGCATAAACCAGTTTCGGTGCCCACCAATAGTAGAGAGTCAGACTGTACGTTATCCTCTATCGCTAATATAAGGTTATTAGTAATTGAACTTTTGTAATTGCCTTTTAAATTGAATACTTCAAAATCTACTCCATTAAACTTATTGAGCATATCGTAGGTGCCAATCCACATGTTACTTTCTTTATCCTCACAAAAAGCTCTTACAGTGTTGTGACTTAGGTTACTATTTTTATTATTAAAATGTTTGAAGCTGTTGTTTTCTTTATTATAGATAAACAGCCCACTATTGGTGCCAATCCATATCTTATCATTTCTGTCTTTATATAAAGTTCTAACAGTATGTATTTTAGTTTCATTTATTACATTTATTTCAAAATTCACGGTGTTAATTGTGCAAAGCTTATCCCAAGTACCTACCCAAATCGTTTCACCATCTAACAATAATGCACTTACTTTATTTGATGGTAACTTGTGTGGACTTTCTTTGTTAAAAAGGGTCATATTGTAACCATCATAACGACAAAGCCCGTTTTCTGTCCCTATCCATATAAACCCTCTTGGATCTTGAACAATGGAGTTTGTAACATTTGAAGGAAGGCCATTTTCAGATGTTAGACTTGAAAAATAGTTTTCCGCTCCCTGTAATTCTATGTTAATTAAGAGCAAAATGATAAGTATTATAAAATGAAACTTCATGAAATTGCTTTTCGGAATTAATAATAAAGGTCTGTAAAAATTATGTAAGAGATGAAGCTAATGAGAGTCTAGATTATTCTAAAATAGTCAATGTGTTGATGATCAATTAAACTGACGCCATAAATAGGATATTCTAGAACAAATAAGATATTCCTTTCACTTTGATATAATTATTTTGAAAATGTAAGTATGTGTTATAGATTATTATTTTTTGTAGATGAAATTGATAGAATATATTCTGATGGATTCATTCCATATTCGTTTTTGAAACACTTTCTGAAATATTTTGGATCACTAAAGCCAACAAGATAAGCTACTTCACTAATTCTAAGTTTATTTTGTTTAAGGAGCTGAGTTGCACTTTTTAAACGGTATGTACGAATAAATTTATTTGGAGTCATTCCCGAAATAGATTTTAATTTTCTGTATAAATGGACTGAGCTTAAACCAAGTATATTAGCTAATGCCTCAACAGTAAAATCTGGATCAGATATATGCTTTTCAATAACCTCAACGAGGTCTGTTAATAATTTTTCATCTGCAGAAGTTACTTTCATCTCCTTTGGAGTTGGAATCTTGTCTCCTGAAAATTTCATCTGCATTTGTTTTCTATAATTGAGAAGATTTCGAATGGTTAACTTCAACTGGTTAATTTTGAATGGCTTGGCAATGTACTGATCAGCTCCATGTTCTAATCCTTCAATTTCATGCTCAATTGAATTTTTGGCTGTTAACATTACAACTGGAATATGACTTATATTTAAGTTTTGTTTAAGTTGCCTACAAAAATCCAACCCATTCATTTTAGGCATCATAACATCTGTGATGACAATGTCAGGTCCTTTATCTAGAGCTACTTGCAGACCTTCTTCTCCATTTAAGGCCTCTAATATGTTGTATTGGTCAATGAGAATATCCTTTATATAAGATCTCATTTCATCATTATCTTCAACAATAAGCATACTATGCTCCTTTTTCTTTTTAGTTTGCTCTTCTGATGCATATCTAGGAACATCATTTTCTAAACTTTGTGCTTCCGAAAAAACTAGAGTTGAATTGGTTTCTAAATCTTTAGGTTTTTGCTGTATAATTTCATCTTGATGGTAAAAATTCTTATTGGATGGTAACCAAATGTAAAAAGTACTGCCTTTATCAGGTTTGCTCACAACAGAAATAAAGCCTTTATGTGCTTCAACTATTTTTTTTGTAATAGCAAGTCCAATTCCTGTTCCAGTTTCTGAAGATTTTGAACTTGGAAGTTGAGTAAATCTTTCAAAGATGGTGTTCAAATGAGATTCAGGCATGCCAATACCATTATCTTCAACAGAAATACAAAAGTAGTTTGATTGATTGTTTTTCTCGGATTGTTCGGGAGGCAATGGCATCCCTCCATCATCATGCAATGTTATTTTAATATCTCCGCCATCAGGTGTGAATTTAAAGGCATTAGAGAGTAGATTATTAAGTATTTTTTCAATTATACTTTGGTCTATATAAACTTGGATTTTTTTGGAGAAAGGATAGAATTGAATACTTATATTTTTCTGGCTACTGCTAGTGTTAAATGATTGAATAATTGGCTCGATAACCTGACAAATGTCTGTTTCTTTAACTTTTAGTGCAACTTTATTACTATCTACTTTTCTGAAATCGAGTAACTGATTAACCAATTGAAGTAGCAAGTTTACATTTCTGTCGATAGATTGAAAGTAGTTTTTCTTTTGACAATCACTAAGCTTATTCCCTTCATTAATTAATTTTTGCAGTGGAAGTGATATAAGTGTTAGTGGTGTTCTGATTTCATGTGAAATATTCGTGAAGAATTGAAGTTTGAATTTATTCAGTTCAATTCTTTTTTGATGTTCTTCTTTTTCTCGTTGTAATTCTTGTTTTATTCTAATTCTGTTTTGCAAGTTAGATCCTAAATAATACAGTAGACTAACCAATAAAAGAGTATATAAGGTTTTTGCATAGTATGTTGCCCAAAATGGAGGGGAAATGTTAAAGTTAAGTTTTGCTTCTTCCTTGCTCCATTCTCCTCCAGTATTGGTTGTTTTTACTCGAAACTTGTACTTACCTGGTTTTAGACCAGAATATGTAACCTGTCTGTTTTGGTATCCTGTTTCATGCCATTTGTTATCCACACCATCCAATCGGTATGCGAATTTTATTTTTTCAGGAGAAGAATATTCAATGGCGCTAAAACCAAGATTGATGATATTTTCGTGGTGTTTTAAATCAATATTTTCGATCAGCTGTAAGGCTTTATTAACGGGCTTTCTTCCATTATATTCCTGACCAGAAAGAATTAGTTGATTATTGATTTTTAGTTGACTAATGTAAACATGAGGGAAGTCTTTTCTTTCGTTTATTTCTGTGGGAGTAAAGACACTAACACCATTGTTGCCACCAAACATCATTTCATTGTTGGAGTTATAATAACAGGAAGAAAGGTTAAAAATATCTCCTTGTAATCCATCTTTTTCATAATAATTGGTAAATTTTTTGGTTTTAGAATTGAACTTGGACATTCCTTTTTGTGTACTAATCCAAAGATTCCCTTTTTCATCCTCCAGAATCCCTTTAATCACATTATCAGCCAAACCTTCATTTTCTGTATACCTGATAAAATCATTTGTTGTCTTTCTGTATAGATTCAGTCCACCCTGAGTTCCTACCCAAAGATTATTTTGACGATCAATAAACGTAGTATTTACCAAATCGCTGCTGATACTCCTCTCATTTTCCGGATTGTGTCTGAAATGTTCAAATTTTACATTTTCGGGATAGGGATACTTTTTAAGGTCAAGCTTGTCCAGACCTCCTCCCCATGTACTGATCCATAAGTTATTCTCATTATCCTCGAGAACTGCACGTGTAAAATTAAAACTCAAACTGTTAGGGTGGTTTGGATTATTTCTATAATGGTAGAATCTTTTCTTATTCCAATCATATTTGTCAACACCATTGTATGTTGCTATCCATAAGCCAGTTTTGTCCCTGGTTGGCAGAACAAACCATATGTTATTGTTGCCGAGGCTATTTAGATTGTTTGGGTTATGTTCAAATCTGGTGAATTGGTTTGTTTTTGGATCAAAAAGATTCAGACCTTTTGATGTTCCAATCCATAATCTGTTTAAATAATCAAACGCAATAGATTCTATAATATTACTACTTAAACTATTTGCATCCGATGGTTGATGGATATAGTTTTTATACGTGTTGGTTTTTGGATCTAAAACATTTAAACCACCACCATAAGTACCAAACCAAAAACGACCATCAGAACTTTCTGCGATGGATTTGATCACATTGTTTGAAAGAGAATTCTTTTTAATAGGATTATGTCTAAGATGTTTAAAACGTTGAATATTCGGATCAATTCTATCGATTCCTGTTTCACGTGTTGCCAGCCAAAGGATTCCTTCACGTGAAGAATAAATATTATATATAAAGTCTCGGCTTAGGGATTGATTATTAGTTGGTTCGTGTCGGTAGATTTCATGGGTTTCAAGATCTGGTTTTACATGGATTAAACCATTCCCAAATGTACCAATCCAAATAGCTTTTGCTTTGTCTTGTGCCAAGGAATACACTTTATGCTCTTTGAAATTTAAACGTTCTTCACCTGTTTTAGGGTAATTGTCAAAATGAAATTGAGATCCTTTCCTAACTACAACACTTAAACCATCATCAGTACCAACATAAATTCTTCCGTCTTCAGTTTGACATATGTTGTAGATAATATTATTGGCAATGGAGTTGGTTATAGTTTTTGAATGAATAAAATGTTGAAAATTAATAGTATCATTCTTAAGCTCTTTCTCCTCGATTAAATTAAGTCCGCCACCTTCAGTACCAATCCAAAGATTACCCTCAGAATCTGATGTCAAACAAAAAATACGATTCGAAGAGAGGGTGGAAATGTCGTTATTGATGTGATGATACCTTTTAAAAAAAGGTTTATTCTCATTTCTTTGAGAGAATAGTAAGTTTAATCCGTTAAACGTCCCGACCCATAGTCTGTTGTATTTGTCTTCTGTAATAGATGTAATGGTATTGTTACTAAGTGTGGTTGGGTCTTCTTTTTTAGATAGGAAGAATTTGAATATATCCTTTTGGGGATCATAGCAGTTTAAACCTCTTTCTGTCCCAATCCAGATTTTACCATCAGTATCTTCATATAGGCATTTGATAACACCATTACTGAGTGAGTTGTCCTGATTTTTCAAATATTTATAGGTTTTAATTTGAAAACCATCATAGCAGTTCAAGCCGGCATCAGTGCCAAACCAAAGAAAACCTTGCTTATCTTGTAAAATGCAACTGGTTACATTTGAAGATAAACCATGTTCTACATGTAAGTGTTTAAACTTCAAGTTGGTAATGTGATTTTTCTGAGTGTTAATCCCAAAACTAGAGAATGTAAACAAAACCAGAAAAAAAATAACCATATATCGAATTGTACTTTTCATATCCCATAATTTTAACTTTTAATTTAAGCCATTTTTATCAAAACATCCCTGCTTTTGAATTTAGAACTAAACCTTTTATGTTTTTTCATATCGAGGCTAGATTGATAAAGAATTATTTTTCATAGCTACCAGTGGGTACTGTTCGGGTGTCAAGATAATGAAAAATTTCATTAGAATCCATTGGGAAACTTATTTTGTACACGATTGATAGTTAATAGCCAGAAATATTAGAAAGTCCACCTTATTGTACTGTTTTACCCCCCATTCTTGAAAGATCTTTCCCCCGCTTGAAGATTATATCTTAAATATATTGCCAATGTTTTTCTGCTCCAATATTGGGCAGGAATATTTAAAACCTAAAATATTACATTTTATGAAAGAACTAAGGAAAATTAAATTATTTCGTCAGATAGTTTTACCTCCTAAGGTAAAGTTATTTCTAACGCTTTTTGTTTTTTTGAGCATGCAAACCTTTGCAAATGCACAAGAAAAGAAAGTGAGTGGGCAAATCCTTTCAGAAGATGGTATGCCCATACCAAGTGTAACTATTGTTGTTAAAGGAACAATTAATGGAACAACATCTGACATTGATGGGAAATACTCCATTAATGCGAATGAGGATGACATATTAGTATATTCCTTTATTGGTTTTATAACACAAACGATTCCAGTTGAGGGAAAAGATGTTGTAGATGTAGTTTTGCTTGAAGATACGGAGCAATTGGATGAAGTGGTTGTTGTGGGGTATACTACCCAAACAAGGTCCGAAATGACCACTTCCGTTTCAAAGTTAGACACTAAAGTTTTGGAAAGTGCCCCGCGATCCAATGCGGCCACTGCTTTGCAGGGGACAATTGCAGGTTTAAAAGTTACTCAGACTACTGGACAACCTGGTTCAACTCCCGACCTGGTTGTGCGTGGTGGAACTGACTTTGATGGATCTGGAAGTCCTTTGGTCTTGATTGATGGTGTGCCAGGATCGTTTTACGCCTTAAATTCGGATGACATCGAATCGATGGAAGTATTGAAAGATGCAGCATCAACGGCCATTTATGGTGCAAGGGCTGCCAACGGTGTAGTATTGGTAACTACTAAAAAAGGAAAGGTTGGAAAATCCAACATTACTTTTAGGTCTAAATTTACATCGAACCATCGTCGTAAAGATCCAATGGACTATCTTGGTGCTGCGGATTATGTGAAGTATAATCGATTGGCAGTTAAGCACGCCCAAGATGTGATGGGGTATGCATGGCTCAATCAGTTTCTGACCGGAGGTCATGCGGCTGCTACCGGTAACAATACGACCAACTCCCTTTATACCACAATGGTTTTGTCGGATGATAACAGATATCTTTTAGACTATGAAGGCTGGCAAACCATTGAAGATCCTGTTAATCCGGGAACTATGCTGCTTTTCCAGGAGAATAAAATGAGTGAATTGTTCTATCAAGACAGCCATGCACAAGACTACAGCTTGTCTTTTGACGGTGGAAACGAAAAAGGTACTTATTATCTTGGCCTTGGTTTTTTGGATGATAAAGGATTGGTTTTTGGTTCTGCGTTTAAACGTTATTCCGGAACATTCAATGCATCCTATAAGTTATCTGACGCCTTAAAAGTTTCCTCGAATATTATTTATGCTCATTCGAATCAGAACCTGCCTTATGACAATGAATACAATTTGTTCCAAAGAACAGCCGGTTTAGCACCTACTTCTCGTATTTACAACAATAATGCTGACGGTAGCCTTTCCGACGAATACCAGCCAGGGACTTACCTTGGATTTGGGAATCCCCTCTATTATAGGGACAAATTCGTTCGTTACAATCTGGAACAACGATTAACAGCTTCTGTGCAGTTAGACTATAAATTTTTGAATGATTTTACCCTAACCGTTCGTGGAAGTCATTTTTCCGTTAATGATTCAGATGAAGCCTTTAATAAAGCTTACTTGAATTCGGGAAGATTAAACACAGAAAGGAAAGCTGAAGTAAAACATGGGAGGTGGCTTCGAGACCAATTTACAGCTATGGTCAATTACAAGAAAAGGTTTAATGATAAGCATAACGTTAGTGCATTGGTCGGAGCTGAGTATTTCAAAGAGAAAAGATTTAAATTTAATGCAGGAACCCGCCTTTCACCCACCGATTTAATTTACACCATGAATGTAGGGTCGGAAGCCTCCGGTGTACCTTCTTCCTTCAGGACTGGTTACGAAATATCATCACTGTTTGGGCAGGTAAACTATGATTTTAATTATAAGTATCTGTTAGGATTTACCTTCCGTTACGATGGAACTTCCCGATTGGGTAATAATCAATATGGCTTCTTTCCCGGTGTTTCTGCAGGATGGAATATGCACAACGAAGAGTTTTATAAAGATTTGAAGTTGAGTGGATATGTCAATAAGGTGAAACCCAGACTTAGCTACGGAGTGAATGGTAACATTGATGTGTTGTCTAATTTTGGCGTTTTTGGAACGTACGCAGGAACGGATGTGTATGATACTCAGTCAGGGTATGCGAATAATAGATTGCCCTTGCTTGATTTGAAGTGGGAACGTTCAACTACCGTAAATCTCGGATTGGATCTTGGATTTTTTAACAATAGAGTTAACCTGATCGCTGATTACTTTATCAGAGATGTAAAAGATAAACTGGCTGATCTCACCTTGCCTCTTTGGACAGGTTTCTCTTCGATAAAAACAAATAACGGAACATTGCAAAACAGGGGCTTTGAGCTTCAGGTAAATGCTGATGTAATTAAAACGGATGACTTAACGTGGAATATGGGGCTTACCTATTACTCCGTTAAAAACTACGCCAAGAGTCTTCCCGAAAATGGAGTGGATAAGAACAGACAAGGTGGTAGAGAAATCTACGACCCTTCTACTGGTGAATCAAAGTATGTTGGTGGTTTGCAAGAAGGCGAGCGAGTAGGATATGATCTGATTACCGCCTATGTGTTCGATGGTGTTTACCAGACACAGGCCGATATCGATGAGCATGCTGGTCGAGTTGTAGAATTTGCAAATAAGAAAGATATTCGATTTTTAGGGGATACTCGTTGGAAAGATTTGAATGGAGATAATGTAATTAACCATTTGGATCGCGTTGTGATAGGTAGAACGACACCTGATTTTACCGGTGCGGTGACTTCTAATTTAAGTTATAAGAATTTTAACTTATTCGTTAAAACTGACTTTGCCATAGGACATTATTTGATTAATGGACGAAGAGTTAAAGGTATTGCACAAACTCAGGGGAATCAAAACGGACCACTCGAAATTAGGGATTCTTGGACTCCTGAAAACCCTACATCAGATGTGCCTATTTTTACCTTAGTGGATCGCCAAAGAAATCATTTGGCTGCTGGGGGTGACCAGGGATCAATCGATAATAGTAGCTCTAGAATGTGGGAAAAGGGCGATTATCTTGCGCTGCGTGAAGTGACCCTAAGCTATAATCTCGACGGGAAAATCGTAAATGGTATTTTTGATAACATGAGATTATATGTAACGGGAGCGAATTTGGCTTACTTGAATAGCTTTTCAGGAAGTTCACCGGAAGAAGTTATGGGTTACAATAGAGGACAAGACAGGGGAAGATTCCCATTGCCTAAAACCGTAACTTTTGGAGTCAATGTTACCTTTTAACAATTATATAACAATGAAGATGAAAATGTATAAATATATTATATTACTGCTGGCTGTTACCATATTGAGTTCGTGTGACTTGGATATGCAGCCGGAAAGTGAATTAACCTACAATGGTTTTTGGGACACAGAAGAGGCTGCTCGAGCAGCACACGTTGGGATTTATGCTAAATTTAGGAGATATGATTATACCATTTGGCAAATGGGAGAATTGCGTTCCGATATATGGGGTGGTAATACCATTGAATCGCCTTCTGGGATCGATTTAATCGATAATAATATTAGTGCAACGGTTGTGCATTTTGATAAATGGGCTCAGTTTTATGGACTTTTGCACTACATTAATGATTTTGTAGTAAATGTCCCTAATGTACCATTCGATGATGAAGTAGACCAAAATCATATGCTTGGTCAGGTTTACGGATTGCGTGCGCAAGTATACTATACTATGCTTAAAGCCTGGGGAGATGTACCCATCAGCACTGAACCTCTTTTAGACGTTGATTTGGAAGCCCTGAAGAAAAAACGTTCCCCAAAAAGTGAGGTGATGGAACAAATTAAAGCCGATATCGCGAAGTCTCTTGAATATTTTGGCAGTGATGATGGCCAATGGAATGATAAAAGTGTGTATTGGTCAAAAGCAGCTACTCTTGCACTAAAAGGTGATGTTTATTTATGGTCTGGAAAAGTGCTTGGTGATGGTGATGCTGATTTTAGAGAGGCAAAACAGGCTCTTCTGGAAATCGCTGGCCACGATTTGGTGAGTTATACCAAGCTATGGGGACAGGGCAATGAAAACAATAATGAGTTTATTTTTACTTTCGACTATCAACAAGATCAAAGAGATAATTATTACAACTCATTTACCGGAAGAGCAGTGGATTTTGTAAATCTTTTTGATGAAAACGGAGCCTCCGTGGCTGATTTTGTAGTAAATGGTGCCAGTAGATTTGGTCCATCAGACAAAACACTCTTACTATTGAACGATCAAAATGATTTGCGCAGTAACATCTTTACCCGTTTATATGATGATGGCGCTATTCATATTCCTTATGTAGTGGATAACCCTAATTACAAAGGAGCAGTTTTTAATAAATTTCTTGGAATTATTGGGGATGATGGTTCACGCAAAAACTACAACAACGTGCCACTATATCGTTACGCCGATGTTCTTCTGTTATTGGCGGAAGCCAAAAATCATCTGGGAGAAGATCCATCTGCAGAAATCAACAGGGTAAGAGAAAGAGCCTATGGAGATAACTTTAGTGGGCACGAATACTCGAATGGTTCAAAAGCAGAGAATGCTACGGCTATTCTGAATGAGAGATACAAAGAGTTTATCGGAGAAGGGAAAAGATGGTGGGATCTTGTAAGAGCTGGCGATAATATCGTTTTTGACGAGATTGAGTCGTTAAGTGCTTCAGAAGCATATAAAATCTACTATTCTATTTCTGAGAGTATGCTGGCAAATGATTCAGAGCTTGAACAAACCAATGGATATTGAAAAGGAAATTAATACATTACCTCGATGGAGTTGTTCAATCTATTATTTTATGGTTGAAGATTCTTCAAAGATTGTAATATAATTGTAAACTTACCTGATATTAAGCTACTTTCCTTTCATTAGGAAGGTAGCTTTTTTTATGCAGGCGAGATGAGATATGCATTTGTTGAGTTGGATCTTTCTTTGCTTTTTCTACCTCAATGTATAGGGTAAGTCACAAGTGATTCTTCTGCCTGACCTAATTACACTCCCTACTATTTTCATCGTGTAGATCACTTTTTTGTGAAGTTACCCGTTCTTTCCAATGAGTTTTTTTCTGGGCAACAACATTTCTGAAGGGTTTGAAGGGAGCGAGCTATTTGTCGTTCTTAGGTTTAAGAACTGTGGCGTTGATGGGAATATAACAGATGGATTCCTGTATCGACTGCACCAAATTACCAGATTCTTGCCTAAATAGTTTTTTTTGATGATTGATATCAATGATTTATCCCTAGGAAGAAACGTGGAACAGATCATTAACAATTATTTGAAGATCTACGATAGAATCGAAAAGGGGAGCCCTTTCACCGAAGTTATCGTTCAGAGTTTACTCCCGGTAAATGATGTATACGGCCTTTTCGCGATGCATACCAATAAGGGGGATTTCATCCTTGAGATCAACAAGCCACTAAAAGCGATTTGTACTCAAAGAGGATGCACCTACATGGATCTATTCTCAAAAAAAATGGTGGATGACCAAGGAAGATTACGAAAAGATCTAAGCGTGGACCACTTGCATTTGAATAGCCTAGACTACCAGGATTGGAAACAAGGAATTGAACACCTGATTCGTGTTTATTAATGAAACACGGATTAAAAAAAAACGGATTTCAAAGAATCTGTTATTATCCATAAGTATTAGTAATATCTGTTACATCAATGTTCTTTTCTTTTTATCCCGATGAAGCCATACAGAGCCGCCAGACCTGTAAGAGTTGAAGGGTAGATTAAAGTTCTTTTTTCAAATTGTTGTATTCAAATGATACAATTCAATAAAATACCCCCCTTTTTCGAAAGTTTTTTTCCCCATTTAAAGGGGAGAAATATGGATCTTTGTGTATAACTGAAAAGATTTTAATGTCACATCTATGAAGCAAGTTTTTTTAATCGTATTCTTAATTTTCCTTATTTTTCATAATTTGAGTGCTCAGAAGGAGGATTCTAAGCTTCCTTTGATCCCACAACCTCAAAAAATAGAATGGATCAAGGGGTGGATAACATTTGAAAAATTGAAAGTTGAAGCACCCAACTCTTTTGAAAGAGAACAAGAGGCCTTGGAAAAATATTTCCCACTTGTTACAGGAGAACAAAAAAGAAAGGTAGTAACTGTCCATCTCGTAAAAGGGTGGGTTGAAAATCCGCTTAAAATTAAAGGGGCTTATCTATTGACGGTTGGTGATGATATTGAGATCAAAGCAAGTGATGAAAGCGGAATCTACTACGGCATTCAAACTCTGCGTCAATTGGTCCGGAAAGAGGGGAATGGTTACAAAGTGGCCCGATGCCACATTTCCGACTGGCCGGCATTCAAGATTCGTGGATTTATGCACGATGTGGGAAGAAACTATCAATCACCCCAACTGCTGAAAGAACAGGTCGAAGTAATGGCGGCATACAAATACAATGTTTTTCATTTTCATTTGACTGATGATCCGGGATGGCGTTTGGAAAGTAAAATTTACCCTCAGTTGCAGTCTCCAAAAGCGACCAGCAGAAAACCTGGCAAATATTACAGTCAGGAAGAATTTATTGAGCTGGTGAATTTTTGTGCGGATCGACATATCACACTAATACCTGAATTTGATATTCCAGGTCATTCCAAGGCTTTTCGAAAAGCTTTTGGACTGAAATCAATGAACAGTCCTAAGGTACAAAAGATACTGCTTGATTTGATAGATGAATTGTGTGCCTTGGTACCTGCTGAAAAAATGCCTTACATTCATTTGGGCACTGACGAAGTTCGAAATAAGGAAGAAAAGGTATCCTTTGACTTTCTTGTACCTTTGGTTGAAAGAGTGAAACAGAATAATCGGAAATACATCTCGTGGTGGCATGGAATGGTTTCGCCAGGCGACAACACTTCCGTAAAGCAATTGTGGGCCCAGCACGAACCTCTAAAAGGGCATCCTTTTATTGACTCTCGTGCCAATTACATTAATCATCTAGATCCTTTGGCTGGAATGAGTCGTTTGTTCTATCAACAACCATGTCGCCAAACTTATGGAGATGACTTGGCTTTGGGAGGGATTTTGTGCCTATGGAATGATAATCATGTTGAAGAGGAAACAAACCTACTCAAACAGAATCCCGTTTATCCGGCAATGCTGGTCTACAGTGATGCTATTTGGAAAGGGAAAAAGAATTACGATGGAAAAGAGTACTGGGCTCAATTACCTCCGGTAGGAACACCTCAATACAATGATTATTGTGAATTTGAAGAAAAACTAATTGCGCACAGGGACCTTTATTTTCAGGGAAAAGAATTTCCTTTTCTGAAAAATGCTCATATTCCGTGGAAAATCATTGGCCCCTTTAATCACAAAGGGAAAATGTCTAAAAGCTTTTCGGTTGAAAATGAAATTAAAGATAAGTACCAGATAGATGGCAAAAACTACCATTGGTGGAATGAGAATCTTCATGGTGGAACGGTACACCTGAAACACTTTTTTGGATTTCCATCTCCTGTTAAAGAAAAAAAGGGTACCATATACGCTACAACCAATGTATGGTCTCCAAAAAGTCAAAAAGTATCATTTTGGATTAGTTTTCAGGGATGGTCGCGCTCTGGTCGTCGGGGAGGACCAATGCCTGATTTAGGTCAGTGGCATACAACTAATCCTAAAATTTGGATAAACGATGAAGAAGTTGAACCCCCTGTGTGGAAACAACCTGGTTTGGCAGAAGACACCCATGAAATACCTTTTATTGATGAAGATTATTTTTATCGTGAACCATCCATGGTCCAACTAAAAAAAGGATGGAATAAAATCCTTCTGAAAGTCCCTCATGGTGGGGCTTCATGGAAATGGATGTTTACTTGTATACCTGTTGTGCTAAAAAATGGAAATGTGTCTGAAGTTCCAAATCTTAAGTTTGAGATTTTAAAGAAATAATTGGAGATAACGACTGGCATATAAATTGCTTTTAGTTGATGGAGACAGTTCAGTTTATTTGTAGAAATAGAATTAAAGATTTATATATTATGAAGAAAACAATAGTAGTCCTGTTAGCCCTTATGACATTGGGAGTTAGTGCGCAGGAAAAGAAGTCACAAATTGCCAAAGGTGTAAAAGAGTATCATAGTTTATTTGATACATCAATGAACAAAAATGTTTCTTGCTATCGTATCCCGGCTATTGTAACAGCACCTAACGGTGATTTAATTGCTGCCATTGACGAGAGGGTTCCCTCATGTGGTGACCTGAAGTGGAGTAAAGATATCAATATTGTTGCGCGCAGGAGCTCGAATAATGGAAAAACATGGTCGGATATTGAGATGGTTGTAGATTTTCCTTATGGTCAGTCTGCTTCAGATCCGTCTATGATTGTTGATGAAGTGACTGGAGAAATATTCATGTTTTATAATTTTATGGACCTGGATAAAGAGAAAGACATTTATTACCTGCATGTGGTGAAAAGCACAGATAATGGTAAAAGCTGGAGTAAACCGGAGGATATTACCTCTCAGATTGCAAAGCCTGAATGGCATGGCGATTTTAAATTTATTACTTCCGGAAGGGGAATACAGACTCGTTCTGGGAAGCTATTGCATTGTATGGTAAACCTGAATAACGGCTTGCATCTGTTTGGTAGCGATGATCATGGAAAGTCGTGGTTTATGATTGATACTCCAGTACAACCTGCCGATGAGTCGAAAGTGGTGGAGCTGACTGACGGTACCTGGATGATTAATAGTCGTGCTAACGGAAAAGGTATGCGCTACATACATACTTCAACAGACGAAGGAAAAAGTTGGGAGACCAAGGCAGATCCAGAACTGATAGATCCAGGGTGTAATGCGAGTATTATTCGATATACCGCAATAGAAGATGGTTATAAAAAGAATCGCCTGCTTTTTTCAAATGCAAAAATGAGTAACGGCCGAAAAAATATGACGGTACGCATAAGTTATGATGAAGGAAAAACCTGGTCTAAGGGGAAAACGATTTATACAGAAAGCTCGGCTTATTCTTCTCTAACAATCCTTAAGAATGGAGATATTGGTCTGTTCTTTGAGAAGGATCAACACTCTGAGAATGCATATGTTAGTTTCTCATTGAAATGGTTGACTGATGGTAACGATAAATATAAAAAGCGCAAAAATTAATATTTTACTATAGAATTAATGATTTATCAATGTTCGAATAATAATATGCCTTGTATAAGCATTGAGGAAATGTTGAATAAATGAAAGAAACAAGTTTGTATGTCTGTAATCATGACTAATATGTATGATTGCAGGCATGCATTTTAATGCTGAAGACTAATTGCCGAATTTGGAGAAATATGAGATCTGAAAAGAATAAAACTTTGAGTGAGGGCTTACAAACAGTAACTGAGTTTCTAAGTAGTACAGATTACCTGTTGAATTATAGACAGCTGGAAAAGGGAAGTTCATAAAAGGTGGAAACTGATGGTGAAAGGATATTCACCATTTTTCAGAAATACGATTCAAAGGATGGTTTGGAGCCCGTGTTCGAGGAACACCGAAAATTTATTGATGTGCAGTATCTGCATTCAGGTTGCGAATTGATTTTCGTTTTGGATTCCCCGAAATTGGACGGAGATTACCGAGGATACAGGTGTTGGTGATCCTTCGGCAGCTACAGCTGAGAAAGGAAAAAAGTGTTTTGACAAACTTATCATCAGAATTACAGGATCCTTGGTGAATCTTTGTAATGTGTTGCCAGGTAATATTTATTAATAAACTGAGGTCTACATTGGAGCAGTGTTTTTACCAGTTGGTTCGGCGGTTTTTGGTGTGTTTGAAATTACAGCCTCTAGTAATTAGCCTTTGGCTTTCGATAGCTGTCAGGATAGCTTTTCCCAATAGCCAAAAAGTTGGAGAGTGGAATTATGACTATTGTTGTTTTTATGAAACATAACACGTAATTTTCTAAAAAGATAATACTCTGGTGATAAAATTATCAAGTAACCGATTGTCTTCACGTTGGTGTCCTGGAATGGGGTATATCGAAAGGTGAGCAGAGGGCGTTTTTGTTAGCACTCGTTTGGGAATGCGGGAAATTAAATATGAATCAAAGAAGGACTTTAGTTTGAATGGCAAAGTACATAAGTTCAAAGGAGTTTGTTTTGCAGGATGATATAAATTAAGAAAAAACTTGCAGCTAAATACTTATTTCAATATTAAACTAAGTGGGGTGTTTATTGAGTATTAAAATTTTATGAAATTTAAAATAGATAAGAATAGATATGTAATTGTATTGTATTTTGTTATTGGTGTATTTTTTTGGTTTGCAAGTTGTAAAACAGCCCCTAAGGAAAAGTATCATGAGTATACGGTTGCGATTGAAGCCGATGACGATTCTCTGGCCATTGTTAAGAAGGCTGCTTGTGTGATTCCTACCAGTCGGCAAAAGAAATGGCAAGAGTTGGAATTTACCTGCTTTATTCATTTTACGGTGAATACATTTACAGGACGAGAATGGGGAGATGGTACAGAAGATCCGGCCATTTTTAATCCAACAGCTTTAGATGTGAATCAATGGGTGAAGGTAGCCAAAGAAGCTGGAATGAAATTGATTCTCTTAACTTGCAAACATCATGACGGGTTCTGCTTATGGCCCACAAAAACTACCGAACACTCCATCAAAAACAGTCCTTATAAAAATGGAAAAGGAGATCTTGTGAAAGAACTTTCAGAAGCTTGTAGAAATGCAGGATTAAAATTCGGGGTCTATCTTTCTCCCTGGGACAGGAATTGCCCTGATTATGGGAACAGTCCAGTTTATAATGAATTCCTTCGAAATCAGCTTGAGGAATTACTTTCCAATTATGGCGAAATTGCTGAAGTTTGGTTTGATGGCGCATGCGGTGAAGGCTCCAATGGGAAAAAGCAGGTTTATGACTGGAATAGCTACTACAAGATCGTACGGCAGTTACAACCGAATGCTGTTATTTCAACCATGGGGCCTGACGTGAGGTGGGTTGGTAACGAAGGTGGACTCGGCCGGAAAACAGAATGGAGCGTGTTGCCTCTAGTAGCTGGTAATCTTGAAGATATTACTAATAATTCTCAACAGGATGAGAAGGAGCCTGTTTTCGAACCCAAAGATAGAACTGGTGGGGATTTAGGGAGTCGCCAAAAGATCATGGACGCAAAATCATTAATCTGGTATCCCTCCGAGGTGGATGTTTCCATACGTCCGGGGTGGTTTTATCATGAAAATCAGGATTTATATGTTAAGTCACCTAAGAAATTGGTTGATATTTATTATCAATCAGTGGGTAGGAATAGTGTTTTACTTTTGAATATTCCTCCTGATAAAAGAGGACTTATTCATGGAAAAGATGTTGCGACTCTGCAGGGAATGCGAAAAATATTGGATGATACTTTTAAAGTGAATTTTCTTAGGGGAGCAAAGATTAGCTGTAGCAACGATGAAAATATCTTAGCTCCAAATTGTATTGATAACGATAAGGAAACATATTGGACAACGCAGGAAGGTGTTTTTACTTCAATGTTAAATATTAAGTTAGATCAATCATGTGCAGTTAATGTATTACTGCTTCAGGAATATATTAAGAAGGGACAGCGGATAGAACGATTTGTCCTGGAGTATCTGGAGGGTGAGAAATGGAAGGAAGCCTGCAGAGGGACTACCATTGGGTACATGAGACTGATTCGTTTTTCGGAAGTCCAAGCCGATAAATTTAGGTTGCGAATTCTACAATCGAGAGACTGTCCAATGATTTCAGAATTTGGATTATATAGAGAAAGGTAGATTATTTAACATCAACTCTCAATTCATTGTTTGTTGGAGAATAATATAGGATATGACAGAATTTGGAAAAATAAATGATTTTAGAACAAAAGAGAATCAACTGGAGTGGTTGAAAACTGTGGTTGAATTTCTGATGAATGCAGATCATCAGGAGATCTTTCAGCAACTGGAAAAAGGGGATACCCAAAAGGTGGAGATTGATGGGGAAAGGATCTATGCCATTTTTCAGAAATACGCTTCCAAGGATGGTTCTGAACCCGTCTTCGAGGCGCACCGGAAATTTATTGATGTACAATACGTACATGCCGGGAGTGAATTGATTCTGGTTTCAGATAAGGACGAGGCAAATATTTCTCAAGTTTACCATGAGGAGAATGATTGTGAACTTTACACCTTGCCCAATTGGTCTGATCTTAGTATGAAACCGGGAATGGCCGCAGTACTTTATCCTGAAGATTTGCATGCTCCGGGGATTCAACTCCGGCAATCGGAATTGATTGAAAAAATTGTTGTTAAAGTGTGCCTCCAACAGTAGTTAATTTTAATGGAAAAGTAGAGAAAGAGTTGATCATTGGGTCAGCTCTTTGTTTTGTCAAAAAGTAAGGGGATGGGAAGACCGGATTGGGAAAATTTCGAAGCTGATGGATCTATTCTGATAAACAGCCAGAATATCGATAAATACCGATATTTCCTCCCCTTTTGTAATATTTTTCCCCCTTGGATATTCTCTCTTTTTCTCACATTTACACTGTTATTAGTAAGCCGATATTTCGGGATTGCATGCCTTTGTGGTAAATTTTATAAAAACCTTAATTAACCTGTTTTTTCAGGTTCGTCAAGCAAAAAAAACTATGAAAATAACATCCTATATACTAACTCTAAATATACTGTTTTTGCTAAACTTTACAGGTGTAGCCCAGAGAGCAGGCGATGAGATAAATATAGGCCAGAAAAAAATTAGAGTAGCCTGCGTGGGAAACTCGGTCACCTTTGGAGCTGGTATTAAAGATCGAGAACTAAATTGTTACCCAAGCCAACTTCAAAATCTATTGGGAGATGGCTATGAGGTTAAGAATTTTGGGCACAGTGGAGCCACTCTTCTGAAAAAGGGGCATAATCCGTACTGGACAAAGCAAGAATTTGCCAATGCAAAAGCTTTTCAAGCAGATTTAGTCATCATTCATTTGGGTTTAAATGATACCGATCCGAGAAACTGGCCCAATCACCGGGATGATTTTGTGAAAGATTATTCAGAGCTGATTGAAGCATTTCGTTCTAATTCAAAGGCAGTATCTCCAGAAATATGGATTTGTAAAATGACACCTATTTTTCATCCTCATCCACGTTTTCAGTCCGGAACCAGAGATTGGTTCTGGCAAATTCAAGAGCGAATTAAGACTGTAGCTCAGACAGCTAAAACGGGTCTGATTGATCTGCATACACCATTTTACTCCCGAGCTGATTTGTTTCCAGATGCCTTGCATCCTAATGCAGAAGGGGCAAAAATACTTGCCCAAACAGTTTATGGTGAAGTTAGCGGAGATTATGGAGGTCTTTCTATTCCTGAAGTTTTTAATGATCATATGGTTCTGCAAAGGAATGTTGGTATTCCTGTTTGGGGGACTGCCAATCGCGGAGATCTTATTCAAGTCGAATTGGCAAATCATAAAATAGAAACTCATAGCGATGAACATGGAAAATGGCGGGTAGAATTGCCTGCCCTTAAAGCTGGCGGTCCTTTTCAATTGGTAATAAAAGGAGACAGATCTGAAATCAAAAAAAAGGATATTCTCATAGGAGACGTTTGGCTTTGTTCGGGACAATCGAATATGGCCTGGCGATTGGAACAAACGCAAAGAGCACAAGAGGAAATATCCAAAGCCGATCATCCTCAGCTTAGGCTATACAATATGAAAACAATAGCCTGGGCCGATAATACAGTCTGGACTGAGGATGTTTTGACTCGTATTAATCAGTTGGATTTTTTTAAGGCAGAATGGGAAGTTTGCACACCGGAATCGGCAGCAGATTTTTCAGGAATTGCTTATCATTTTGGACGAAAGTTACATGAGGAAACCGGAGTACCTATCGGACTGATCTTAAATGCTCAAGGTGGTTCTCCTAATGAGGCATGGATTGACCGAAACAGTTTGGAGTTTCATCCGCAATTGGTTGATATTCTATATGATTGGAGAAATAATGACAGAATTATGAAATGGTGTCGTAAAAGAGGTGTACGTAATATCAGTGCATCAGATAATCGTATGCAAAGACATCCTTTCGAACCGGCCTATTTGTTTGAAGCTGGCATTCAACCGATAGCTGGTTTTGCTATAAAAGGTGCCATTTGGTACCAGGGAGAATCCAACGCACACAATGTAGAATTATATGAGCAAGGTTTCCCCCTTTTGGTTAAAAGTTGGCGAAAGGCATGGGGAAATCAGTTTCCGTTTTATTACGTTCAGCTATCCGGGTTGAATCGTCCTACCTGGCCCCATTTTAGAGATGCACAGCGTCGATTGATGACTCAAATTCCTAATAGTGGTATGGCAGTATGCAGTGATATTGGACATCCAAGTGATGTACATCCTAAAAAGAAGAAAGAAGTTGGTGAACGATTGGCTTTATGGTCGCTGGCTAAAGATTATAAGAAACCAATTATTTACAGCGGTCCTTTATTCAAATCCTGTGAATTTCGGAACGGTAAAGCCAGAGTAAACTTTACTCAAGCTAAAAAGCTAAAAAGCAATGATGGAAATGATTTGAAGAGTTTCGAACTGGCGGGAGAGGATTTCATCTTCAAACCTGCTCATGCAAAAATATCGGGTAACACAGTAATAGTTTGGTCCGATGAGGTAGCTCATCCCATTCAGGTGAGATATGGATGGAAACCATTTTCTGATGGGAATTTGGTGAATGGGGCAGGATTACCAGCTTCTACCTTCTCAACAGAATTTGAAGGAAGTGCTCAAGATGCAGAATAACAGATAAAATTAAGACACTAAATAGATAGAAATGAAAAGAATTAACGGATCAGTAGCCGCACCTTTCACCCCAATGCACGAAAATGGGGATGTGAATTATGATAGAATTTCAGATTATGCTGAGTTTTTGGTTAAAAATGCATTGGATGGTGCATTCATTTGTGGAAGTTCAGGTGAAGGAGCTTTGCTAAATGTTGAAGAAAGAATGGCTATCGCTGATAAATGGATAGAGGCTGCCTCTGGAAGATTCAAAGTAATCGTACATACCGGTGGTACCAACCTGAGAGATCAGCAGCAACTGGCAAGACATGCACAAGAACACGGTGCTTTTGCTATTGCAGCTATGGCTCCTGCTTTTTTACCTCCACGAAGAAATGAGGAATTGGTGGCTTATTGCAAAACCATTGCCTCTGCAGCACCTGAACTGCCTTTTTACTACTATCATATTCCTCCATTGAATAATGTGAATTTATCGGTCATAGATTTGTTAAAATCTGCCGAAAAAGAGATTCCAAATTTTGCAGGCGTAAAATATACAAGTGACAATTTATATGAGTTCGACCAGTGTAAATATATAGCCGATGGTAAATTCGAAATGCTTCATGGTTTAGATGAAACTTACTTGTCAGCTCTTGGTTTTGGTTATAAATCTGGTGTTGGTGGAACTTATAATCATATTTTCGGTGTTTATAAACAAATGGCTGAAGCATTTGAACAGCAGGATTTTGAACTCGCCAGAGAGCTTCAACATAAATCTCACCTTTTTATAAACATACTTGCTAAATACAGAGGAAATATTGTTGTCGGTAAACACATGATGAAATTTATGGGGGTTGATTGTGGTCCGAACAGATTACCAATGCAAACTATTACTCCGGAAGAAAGTGTGTTGGTTAAACAGGAATTGGAAGCCATTGACTTTTTTAGTTTTTGCAATAAATAAATATTAAAATCTCCTAAGCTGAGCATCAAAGGCTGCATTCTGATACAATTACTTATTTGTAGATAGGGATAGTCTTTGAGCCAGATTTTAGGGAAATAAGCTGGAAAGCAGAACAAAATATACACATCTAATATATGAGCTATCTATCTTTTATTTTAAAGAGAAGCCCTTTGCTTACACTTTTATCACTTGCTATTTTCACAAATCTCATGTTTGTGGATGATTGTATAGCACAAGATACCTATAAAAATAATTTTGATTGGAAGGAAATTCCTTCTCTTCCTCCCAATACCAATAATAAGGTTCAGCCCGGCTTAGCCAATCCGTTTGCAGGAGATGTTAACGGTTATGTCTTTGTTGTAGGAGGATGTAATTTTCCTGATACTCCTGTTTATAAAGGAGGTAGAAAAGAGTATTATAGCGATATTTTTATTTTGAATCAAAATCAGGATGAAGACTTTAGCTGGGAAATTGTGGGGTCAATGCCTGATGGATTAGCTTATGGGGCTTCTGTTGTCGTACAAGATGGATTGCTTTGTATTGGAGGACGAAATAGTGAAAAACCTGTTAAGGATGTACGTCTGATACGTTGGAATGAGAGTAGCAGACAAATCAGTATAGAAAACTGGCCTTCTCTTCCTTATGGGATGGTGAATATGGGGGCCGCATTGCTTGATAATAAGATTTATGTAGCAGGTGGAACCTCTGATGGTAAAGTTGCTAATACTTTTCTATCTCTCGATTTGAATAAAAAAGGGAGTTCCGGGTTTAACTGGGAAATCTTACCTGATTTTCCTGGACCCGGAAGAGTACAACTTGTTGTTGTTGCGCAAAATGAGGCGGAAGAACGTCATTTATTCATTTTTGGAGGTTCTAGCTATCCTGAAAATCAAGAGTCTCCAACAATTTGTACCGATGGTTTGGAATACAACCCTAAAACAAAGGCCTGGAATTCCTTACCTGCAATTCAGGTAAAGGGTGAAGATTCTAAAACATTGCACGGAGGAGGAGGAATTCCTGTAGGCACTCACCATATTCTTTTTGTAGGTGGAATAAATAAAGATATTTTTAGAAAAGGCTGGGAGCTTGAGCGCAAGCTATCACTGTTAAAAAAGAGTCAGGATACGCTCGGTTTATCACACTTAAAAAAACAACTCTTAACTTATTACACTCAAAAGTCAGATAGCTATCAGTTTAATGATAAGGTGATGGTTTTTAATACCATTACCAATGCCTGGTCAAATGGTTGCGATTATCCTTTTAATGCACCAACAGGAGCTCCTCTTGTCAAGTCGGGTAAAGGGTGGTTTGTAATTAATGGAGAAGTAAAACCGGGAGTTCGTTCAGCAAAAGTGTATTATGGAGAAACTATTACCGAGCCCGTATTTGGTTTTCTGAATTGGTTGGTACTGATTCTTTATATGTTTGGAATGCTCTACCTGGGGTATTTCTTTATGAAAAAAGAAAAAAGTAGTGATGACTTTTTTAAAGGAGGAGGCCGAATTCCCTGGTGGGCAGCTGGGATGAGTATTTTTGCAACTATGTTGAGTGCGATTACTTTCATGGCAATTCCTGCAAAAACTTTTGCTACCGACTGGAAATATTATCCCATGGCACTCACTATTTTAGTCATGGCATTTCCTGTAGTCAAGTATTATCTTCCCTTTTTTCGACGCTTAAAAGTAACTACAGCCTATGAGTATCTGGAGCAACGTTTTAATTATACAACTCGATTATTGGCTAGTAGTTTGTTTATTATTTTTATGGTTGCCAGAATGGCCTTGGTATTATTCTTACCATCCTTAGCCTTAACAGTTGTAACCGGTATTGATATTTATATTTGTATTGTGCTCATGGGAGTCATTACAATTATCTATTGTACCATGGGGGGGGTTGAAGCTGTTGTGTGGGGTGATGTTATCCAGGGGTTTGTGTTAATGGGTGGTGCTTTATTAGCTGTCTTCTTCCTGGCAGGAGGTATTGATGGAGGATGGACTCAACTTATCGATATATCCATTGATAATGCCAAGTTTACCATATTAGACTCCGCATTTGATTTCTCCAGCGCTACTATTTGGGTGGTTCTACTGGGTGGATTAGCCAATAACCTGATTTCCTACAGTAGCGATCAGACAGTTATACAACGTTATTTAACAACAAAGGATGAGAAATCGGCAGGTAAGAGTATTATTCTAAATGGTTTCTTAAGCATTTTTGTTTCTCTGATATTTTATTTTATCGGAACAGCCTTGTTTGCATATTATAGTGAATCTCCTGATCAGCTGCATTATGCTATGGAGAATCCTGATTCCATGTTTCCTCACTTTATCATGACCAAAATGCCTATGGGACTGGCGGGCCTTTTGATTGCAGCTATTTTTGCTGCTACAATGTCTACCGTTTCATCTAATATTAATTCATTATCAACAGCATTTACCGCAGATATTTATCAGCATTTTTTCAAGGGACGTACTGATAAAACAGTTTTATATGTCGCTCGTTTGTCGGGTGTCTTTTTAGGAGGCTTAGGTATTGTTTTGGCTTTGCTAATGGCAACCTGGAATATTCTGTCCTTGTTTGACTATTTCAATTATATCCTCGGCCTTTTGGCGAGTGGATTAGGTGGCTTATTTATGATGGGGATCTTTTTTAAGAGAATACATTCCATAGCAGCTTTAATTGGATTTTTTACAGGTACTGCTACTCTTATTGTATTAAGTCAATATACCGATGTCCATTTCTTATTATTTGGGTTTATTGGCATGTTTAGTTCTCTTATCGTAGGCTTAGTAGTCAGTTTTACAATGCCTGAAAAAGGTAAAGATTTGGATGGATTAACTGTACATTCATTACAGTAAATCTTAAATATAAATGGAATTAAAAGTGTTATACTGATTAATCTGGACATAGAAATATAGTCGTCTTTTTTATGAAGCCACGGGGGTGCCCCCAATACGAAAATATAAGTAGATGAAAAATATAGAAGCGTATATCGAAATATACAAGAAAGGTTTATTGGAAAATATTATTCCTTTTTGGATAAACAAATGTGTCGATGAAGAAGATGGCGGATTTACTTTCTGTCTTGATCGTGATGGATCCGTTATTGATACAGATAAAGGCGTGTGGCAAACCGGTCGTTTTTCCTGGATGTTGGGAACGCTGTACAATGAGGTGGAGCAAAATCCTGAATGGTTAAGCTTGGCTAAGCATGGTGTTGATTTTTTAGATAAGCACTGTTACGATATAGATGGGAAGATGTTTTTTATTGTAGATAAGAAAGGTAATCCGGTTCGAAAGCGTCGCTATGTTTATTCTGAATCTTTTGCGGCAATTGCTTATGCCGCATATTATAAGGCTACCGGGGATGAGAGCTATGATCAAAAAGCACGAAAAGCTTTCGATACTTATTACCTATATAATACTACGTCTGGACTCATTGAGCCCAAATTTACAGAGTATCGTCAGTCAAGAGGGATGGGAACCCCAATGATTGGAATTGTTACCGCTCAGGAGTTGAGGAAAAATCTGGGAGATGATTCCTATACCAGCTATATTGATAAGTGGATTGCCGAAATCAAGCAATATTTTATTAATGATGAATTTAAGGCAATTATGGAAACGGTTGGTCCCGATGGTGAGTTTTTGGACCACTTTGATGGGCGTATGCTGAATCCTGGCCACGCAATTGAAGGAGCCTGGTTTGTAATGCAGGAAGCCAAATATCGTAATAATGATCCTGATCTGATTAAAATGGGCACTAAAATGCTCGATTGGATGTGGGAAATTGGTTGGGATAAGGAATACGGCGGCATACTATATTTCCGCGATGTGAAAGGATTGCCTGTTCAGGAGTACTGGCAGGATATGAAGTTCTGGTGGCCTCAAAACGAAACCATTATTGCCACACTGATGGCTTATGAATTAACCGGTAATCAAAAGTACATGGATATGCATGATCAAATCCATGAATGGACCTTTAAACATTTTCCGGACGATGAATATGGTGAATGGTATGGTTACCTGCATCGTGATGGTAGGATATCGACACCTTTAAAAGGGAATATATGGAAAGGTCCTTTTCATATCCCCCGTATGTATTTAATGGCATGGCAATCATTAGAATCTATAAAAGAAAACTCATTATAGTTAGTGCAATTGTTAGTGGATAATAAGGAGGAATTCTCGAATGGGGAGAATTCCCCTTATGCATAGCAACTGGTAGGTACAAGTTGGGTATTATGAAAGAAATTTATATCTTAGTCCTCACAATTGAATTTCCTTGGATTTAAATATTCGTTGAAATTCAAATAATGTGATTACAATTAACTAGTTATAATGAAGGATTGTTTAGAATAAACACAATAATATGCACTTAAAAAAGAAAATAAAACAAGGAAAATACTTATTATTTCTGATGATTTTTCTATTTGGAAAGATAAGTATAGCAATTGAGAATGAAATTGAGAATCCGCTTGTGATTTCAGACAATAAACTGAAAGCCCATGCTACTTTTTACTCCTTTGATAATGTTGAAGATGCTTTAAATGGTGATCGAAACAAGTCGGCGTACATCCAGATGTTGGACGGTAACTGGAAATTTCATTTTGCTGAAAATGTCGAGAAAGTACCATGTGAATTCTATAAAAAGCAATATAATGCAACAGAATGGGATGATATTGACGTTCCTTCTTGCTGGGAAATGAGGGGGTATGGTACCCCGATTTATACCAATGTAATTTATCCATTTCCAGTAAATCCTCCCCATATTGAAAGAGAAAATCCAGTTGGAAGTTATATTAAGGAGTTTACTATCCCTGAAGGGTGGACAAAGCGTGATGTAATACTGCATTTTGGTGGCGTAAGTTCAGCTTTTTATCTATGGGTGAATGGAGAATACGTTGGTTATAGTCAAGGGAGTCGTTTGCCAGCCGAATTTGACATTAGTTCCTTTTTAAAAAAGGGTAAAAATAAATTGGCAGTGAAAGTGTATCGCTGGTGCGATGGAAGTTATCTTGAAGACCAGGATCATTGGCGAATGAGTGGTATTCACCGTGAAGTATTTTTGATGGCTCGCCCAAAGGTAAGAATTGAAGATTTTGCAGTACGTACACGTCTTGATCAAAATTATCAGCATGCTCAATTTCAAGTTCGCCCGGAAATTGCAAATCCTCATCAAAATGATTTGAAAAACTGGGTCTTGAATGCCCAGCTTCTTGACGCCAATGGAAATAATATACTGTCACAACCTATGCAAATATCTGCCAAACGAATTGTTCATGAATGGTATCCTCAGCGAGATAATGTCTATTTCGGGATGATGGAGCAGGAGGTTAAGAATCCTATGAAATGGACGGCAGAAACACCCAATCTATATACCATGGTTTTGACACTAAAAGATCAGAATGGAAAAGTGATTGAAGCAGTATCTTCTAAAGTTGGTTTCCGTGAAATTGAAAATAAGGACGGAATGCTATTGGTCAATGGTAAAGCTGTGAAGTTAAAAGGTGTTAACCGTCACGACCATAATCAGGAAAATGGTAAAACAGTAAGTCGTTCAGATATGCAGAAGGATGTAGAGTTGTTGAAACAGTTCAATTTCAATGCTGTTCGAACTTCTCATTACCCTAATGATCCCTATTTTTATGAATTGTGCGATCGTTATGGCATTTATGTAATAGATGAAGCCAATATCGAAACTCATGGTGTGGGAGGTTATTTTTCCAACCAGCAGGATTGGAATTACGCTTTTATGGATCGTGTGATTCGAATGGTAGAAAGAGATAAGAACCATCCTTCGATTATTTATTGGTCCTTAGGAAATGAATCGGGTTGTGGACCCAATCATGCTGCTGCTGCAGGCTGGGTAAAGGATTTCGATCCAACTCGACTTATGCACTACGAAGGAGCACAAGGGAATCATGAACATCCGGCCTTTGTAAAACCAGGTTCGAAGAAAAAAGTGGCTTACATGGCCAATCCTACCGATCCTGACTATGTTGATGTTATCAGCAGAATGTATCCAACCCCAGAGCAATTGGAAGGCTTAGCCAACAGTCCATATATTCACAGACCCATTTTAATGTGTGAGTATGCTCATGCAATGGGAAATTCCTTGGGAGATTTGAAAGCCTATTGGGATTTGATCTACGAATATCCCAACTTAATTGGTGGTTTTATTTGGGATTGGATGGATCAGGGTATTCTTCAAACTGATGAGAAAGGCAGAGATTATTGGGCTTATGGAGGTGACTTTGGAGATAAACCAAATGATGGTAATTTTTGTATCAATGGAATAGTGGCACCTGACCAAACTCCTAAGCCAGCACTGTGGGAATGTAAAAAAGTTTTTCAACCGATTCTTACAACTGAGTATGACATGGAAAATTATGAGTTTACTATTTTTAACAGGCATCATTTCACAAATTTGTCGAAATATGATTTGCAATGGAAAATTATGTCGGACGGTAAGACTATCCAAAAAGGCAAGTTGAGGGCTCCAGAATGTTTACCTGGAAATAGTGTAAGTATAAAGTTTCCAGTACAAAAAATAAAAGTGCAACCTGGTAAAGAATATGTGCTGGAAATGAATTATGTATTGAGAAATGCACAGTTATGGGCCAAACAAGGGCATGAAGTGGCATGGAATCAATTCGTTTTACCCATTTCAAGCGCAGACAAAATTGAAAAAAATAAGGGTAAGCTAAGTCTTCAGGATGAAGAAGATATTTGCAATATAGCTGGACAAGGGTTTCAATTACAGTTTAATAAATCAGAAGGTAGCCTGTTTTCTTTTAAACTGAAGGGGAAAGAGATTTTAACCCAGGCCTTAAAAGCAAACTTTTGGCGTGTCCCTACCGATAATGACCAAGGATCAAAGTGGATGGCTAAAGAGGTTTCATCCTGGAAAGAGGCAGCCAAAAATATGCAATTATTAAACTGGGAGTTTAAGCAAAATGGTGAGAGTATTCTTCTGACCGGAAGCTATACGATTCCTGTTGATAGTAGCATCTTAGATTTACAGTATGAGATCAGCCCCAAAGGAAAACTCAAGGTTGACATGCTAATTAAAAAAGAGAATAATATAACATGGCTACCTCGTTTTGGTATGCAATGTGGAGTTTCGAAGGAATTTGCAGACATTCGCTTTTATGGAAAGGGACCTCATGAATCTTATTGGGATCGAAAAACTGGTGTCCGTTTAGGTCTTTTCTCAATGAAAAGTGATGAAGTGGCTTATTCCTATGTTCGCCCTCAGGAAAATGGAAACAGAAGCGATGTTCGCAGCTTAGAATTAATAAGTAAAAAGAATACCTTATTAGTTCAAGGGAAGCCTTCTTTCGATTTTTCTATCTGGCCTTACAGCATGGAAAACCTGGAAAAATCAAATCATATAAATGAATTGGAGAAAGGGGATGCTTATATTTTAAATATTGATTTCAAACAATTTGGTCTTGGAGGTGATGATTCCTGGTCACCGATAGCTGTGGCTCATCCAACTTATCGTTTGACAGAAAAGAGCTATAGGTTGTCATATGTCATAGAAGTTGTTGATTAAATATAAAGAAAAAGGATTTGTATTCCTAATTAATAAAGAATTGCTTTTTCTTTAAATATATCGAAGGAATAAAAAAATAGATGCGTTAGAAGGAAATTGATATGAAACAATGTTGGTAGCTGCTGTTGAAGATCTTTTTCCTTCTTTTTGATTCTAATAAATAATAATTTTTAACTATTAAGAAACCAATTAGGTTGCCCATTTAAGGTTAACCAGGAATTTAACTCAAACATCATGAATCGATTATTAGTCGTATTATCCATTTTCGTACTTTCTTGCTCAAACCCGAGTTTTAAGAAAGATCAAATTGCTATTGTACCCAAACCCAATCAGATGAGTTTGGCGGAAGAGTCTTTTAGGATTAGTTCCGGTACGAAGATTATAGCTCCAGATGATAACCAGCAAAAGGCTGTTAAATATCTTAATGGCCTTTTTGATTCTGCAGCTGGTTTTATTTTAGATATTCAGGAGAATTCAGATCAAAAAGGGATTGTTTTCCAACAGGTTGAAGGTTTGGCGTCTGAAGCTTACCAACTTGATGTAAGCCCTGATAGAATTTTAATTTCCGCCAGTGGTGAAGCGGGGTATTTCTATGCTGTTCAAAGCCTTCGCCAACTTCTTCCTCATGCTATTGAAAGCAAAGAAGTGGTCAGTGCTGACTGGTTGGTTCCCTCAGTGAAGATAGAAGATGAACCTCGCTTTGCATGGAGAGGGATGCATATGGATTTTAGTCGTCATTTCTTTGATATAGATGAGGTGAAAATCTTTCTGGATTATATGGCCTTATACAAGCTAAATACCTACCACATGCATTTGACTGATGACGAAGGTTGGAGAATTGAAATTAAACAATTGCCTTTGTTGACAGAAAAGGGTGCCTGGCGAACAGTAAGCAGACACGATAAGGTGTGTATTGATAATGCCAAGACAGATCCTTCTTATACTATTGATCCGGAAAAGTACCATATGAAAGACGGCAAAAAGATGTATGGGGGATTCTTTACTCAGGAACAGATTAAAGAAATCATTCAATATGCGGATGAAAGGTGTATTACTGTCATTCCAGAAATTGATATGCCTGGTCATTTTAAAGCAGCCATTGATAATTACCCTTACTTGTCCTGCAAAGATAAAGCGGGCTGGGGCAAAGTATTTACAACTCCTGCCTGTTTAGGAAAAGAAACGACTTACCAATTTGTTGAAACGATTCTGGGAGAAGTTGCTGAACTTTTTCCTTCTGAATACATTCACATTGGTGGAGATGAAGTAAATATTCAATCCTGGAAAGATTGTGCTAAATGTCAGGTAGAAATTCGTAAGCATCATTTAAAAAATGAACATGAATTACAATCTTATTTTAATCGAAGAATTGAAAAGTTTTTGAAGTCAAAAGGTAAACAGTTGATGGGTTGGGATGAAATAACCGAAGGTGGTCTTAGTGAAGATGCTCATGTTATGTGGTGGCGAAATTGGGCACCTGAAGCATTATCAAAAGCGGTGACCAATGGGAATAAAATGATAATTACTCCTGGAACACCTTACTATTTTGATGCTAAGAATGAGGTTACCCCTTTGAAGAGGGTTTACGAGTACGAACCTGTACCTTCCAAATTTACTTCGACACAGGAAAATTTGGTAATGGGAATTCAGGCCAATCTCTGGGCGGAATGGATCCCTAATTTTGAGCGACTGCAATATCAGGCATTTCCAAGAATTTTAGCGCTGTCTGAAACAGCCTGGGCGAACAAAGAAAGTAAAGATTATGACGAGTTTAATACCAGGGTTCAATTACACAGCGACCGTATGGATGTCATGAATATCAATTACTATATTCCTTCGGTTGCAGGGCTCAATAAAAAGATTGCCTTTGTAGATAGTGCAATAATAAATTTATCCGTTCCAATGAAGGGATTGGAGATCTATTATAGCCTAGATGGGTCTGTACCAACAAAAGAATCGAAGCTTTACAATAAGCCTATTATTCTTAAAGCGAATTGTGAAATTAAGGCAAGAGCTTTCAAAGGAAATACGGGTAGTGGCTTGGCTAAGGCAGTGGTTGAGAAACAGAGCTTACGCGATGCTCAAACAGTTTCTCCTGAAAAAGGAAAATTGAAGAGATGGGTCGTAAAAAATCATCCTGATGCAGTCAAAAAAGTTGATCTGAATAAATCCAATGATTGGAAATTAGTAAGTCAGATAGGCTTGGAAGAATACAGCAAGGAAGAAAAAATATTTATGGCTTTTCAAGGCTATTTCTATGCTGAAAATGATGGAGTTTACGAATTTTTTACCAAATCGGATGATGGTAGCTTGCTATACATCGAAGATGAAATGGTAGTTGATAATGGAGGTCATCATGCTCCACGTGAACGATCGGGAATGATTGCTCTTGCAAAAGGCTGGCATCCAATTTCAATATATTTTCAACAGGGAACAGGCGGAAGTGAGTTGAATGTATGGTATGAATACGATATGAATAAGAATTGTGAGTTGAAAGGAAATATTGTAGGTTATTAACTACGAAGTTTTAAACAACTATGATTTAGGTTTCTTAGTTGTTGAATAATTGACGGTTAGTGTTTTTGTAAGAATAATAATTCATTGTCCTTTTCGTTCTACTTATGTAAAATAGTGTTGTTATTAAGATTTAGGTACTCTTAACTATTAAGTCTATAGATATAATATTAAAAGAATGAGGAATAACCGGTGTTAGAAAACAAAAAACCTAATTTTAATGGGCAGTTAAATGTTCAGGAAAAATCAGAAAATTGAAGATAAAGTATGAATAATAGAATTCTGTTATATTTGTTCTTTGAACTATTGTGTGGTTTACATGCCTATAGTACCCATGCGCAAAGCAGTGATTTGAAATTAATTGAGAATCCAAAAAAGTTTGATCAGAATAAGGAGGCGGCTCATGCCTCCTTTATTCCGTTTAAAACCATTGGTGCTGCACTAACAAAGAAAAAGCAGCAATCGGTTTATTACAAAAGCTTGAATGGAGTTTGGAAGTTTAATTGGGTTAGAAAACCTGCAGATCGTCCGGTAAGCTTTTACCAAACTTCATATGATGATTCTACATGGAAGGATATCAAAGTGCCATCAAATTGGGAGTTGGAAGGCTATGGTTACCCAATCTATGTGAATCATCAATACGAATTTGCCGATTACAAAGCTCCCGTTTCGGATGAACTGGAATTTACAGAGAAAATTTATCCAAAACATCCGGGGAAAGTTCCTCATGATTACAACCCGGTTGGATCTTATCGCAGAACATTTACCCTGCCTGAAGCTTGGGATGGAAGGCAAATTTTCATTCAATTTGGAGCGGTAAAATCGGCCATGTACCTATGGGTAAATGGCAAGAAAGTAGGCTATTCACAAGGAAGTAAAACGCCTGCCGAATGGGATATTACAAAATATTTAAAGAAAGGTGAAAATGTTCTGGCAGTGGAAGTATATCGCTGGTCGGATGGATCATATTTGGAGTGTCAGGATTTTTGGAGAATTAGTGGAATAGAGCGAGAGGTTTTCTTGTATTCAACTCCTAAAGTTCGCATTCGTGATTT
>Ga0209379_10000067_pt1 | contig 154080 bp, 97 predicted proteins | sample tdDd001_FD_187124 | JGI IMG/M metagenome (GOLD analysis project Ga0209379, IMG submission 187124) | Marine sediment microbial communities from the Atlantic coast under amendment with organic carbon and nitrate - tdDd00.1 (SPAdes)... | ecosystem: Environmental > Aquatic > Marine > Coastal >...
TAGGACCTACTTTGATGTTTGGACTGGCTATTCTTTTCTTAAGAGATTATCCAGAATACATGACAGGACTAATTTTAATTGGCCTTGCAAGATGTATTGCAATGGTTATTGTTTGGAACGATTTGGCCAAAGGAGATACAGAATACGCAGCTGGTTTAGTTGCCTTCAACAGTATTTTCCAGGTTTTCTTTTTTTCAATCTATGCCTATGTTTTCATCACTCTTCTACCGCAGTATTTTGGACTCGAAGGTTCTGTTGTAAACATTACGATGAACGAAGTGGCTGAATCTGTTTTCATTTATCTGGGAATTCCTTTTCTAGCTGGGATGCTAACACGTTACTTACTTTTAAAGAGAAAAAGCAAAGAATGGTATCAGGAAAAATTCATTCCAAAAATTAGTCCTCTTACATTGGTGGCTCTACTATTCACAATTTTCGTAATGTTTTCACTTAAAGGAGAACACATTGTTCAACTTCCATTTGATGTCGTTAAAATAGCCATTCCATTACTGATCTATTTTGTGATCATGTTTCTGGTTTCCTTCTTTATGGGTAAAAAAGTAAACGCAGGTTATGAGAAAACAGCAACCTTATCGTTCACTGCTGCTAGTAATAATTTTGAACTAGCTATAGCAGTTGCTATTGCCGTTTTTGGTATCGATTCAGGCGTTGCCTTTGCAGCTGTTATTGGTCCTCTAGTTGAAGTACCAGTACTAATAGCATTAGTCAACTTATCGTTAAGATTCAAAAAACAATATTTTGGACATAAAACGCTTGTCAAGAAATGTGCAAGTGATATTCATTAGAAAAGCATATTCTATATATAAAGTTTATTCTTACAACTAAACCATTAATAATATGCTTAAAGCCATCCTTAAAAGGATGGCTTTTTTATTTTCCCCACCCTTAAAATTCATTTGAAACCGATTTGGCATTAAAATTGCATGACCTCTCCCACAAGTTATAAAAAAATAATATGTAAAAAATGTGTTAACTTAACGCAACCATTCAAGAAACATCGCATCATAAAAATTAATTAAACTAAAAAACACAGATATGAAACGATTAATAGTATTGAGCTTTGCTCTAATAATGTCACAATTTATTTTTGCTCAAAATGGAACGAAGAACTTTATCGATCAAAACTATATCGAATTAAGTGGTAAGGCCGAAATAGAAATTGTTCCCGATGAAATTTATCTCAACATCGAATTAAAAGAAACTGACACGAAAAATAAAGTAAGTGTTGACCAAATGGAAATTAAAATGTTTAAGGCATTTAAAAAATTGGGTCTTGATCTTGAAAAGCAAGTCAAAGTTCTTGACTTCTCGAGTAACTTTCAGTCATACTGGCTTAAGAAAAAAGATGTAATGAAATCAAAATCATTTCAGGTCATCGTTAACGATACCAAAACACTTTCAAACTTATTCTCCTCTTTAGAAAAAATTGGGATTTCAAATATCACAATCGAAAAAGTTGATCATTCAAAAATGGATGATTTTAAAAAAGAAGTAAAAGTAAAAGCCATAAAAAATGCCAAAGAAAATGCAGAGCTTTTAACCTCTGCTCTAGGACAAGAAATTGGTAAAGCCATTTTCATTGGACAAGGTTATTCAAACAATTATCAGTCACGACCTCGAACTAAAAACATGATGGTAAGAGGCATGGCAACCATGGAGATGCAAGATGCAGCTCCTCAAATCGAATTTCAAAAAATTAAGCTTGAACATAACATTATGGTACGCTTTGAACTGAAATAAAAGGGTAAGAATAGAGCCTCTTTTATAAAAGAAAGTATTATTCGGATATTTAAAAACGATAGTTGTTAATCAGCTATCGTTTTTTATTTTTGTGCTGATTATTTCAATTGTCCCGACACTTATTCATAACTTACATGTAGGAAACTGCAATATGAAATAGTGATGCAGATTCAAAATCCTAACTAATTATTGCTAATTTATCGATGAAGAAAATCCTATCCTATATCACAACCCCACTTTTTTATTTCCTATTTACGCTTGCCTTGGTTATTTTTCATCCTATTCAAGTTATTTGTAGAACACTTTTCGGCTATAAAGCCCATAAGGTATCGGTTGATATTCTAAATTACATCTTGATGCGACTGGTCTTGGTTATTGGGTTTAGAATAAAATTTAAAAACAAAGCTAAATTACCCACTGACAGACCTATAATTGTCGTTTCGAACCATCAAGGAACCTACGATATTCCTCCCATTGTATGGTTGTTTAGAAAGCATCATCCTAAGTTTATATCAAAAATAGAATTAGCAAAAGGGTATCCTAGTATATCCTATAACCTTCGTCATTCAGGCGCCGCTTTAATTCAACGTAAAAATAGAAATCAAGCACTTGGAGAAATTCGTAAACTGGGAAAATTAATTGCTGATAATAACTATTGTGCTTGTATCTTTGCTGAAGGGACCCGAAGTAAAACCGGAAAACTAAAGCAATTTAAATCTGGTGGGCTTGCTACTCTATTAGAAGAAGCGCCTAATTCACTTATTGTTCCCTTTGTTGTTGATGGGAATTACAAAATTGAAAGTAAAGGTCGATTCCCTCTTTCTTTTGGAGAAAAAGGAAGCTATTCAATTTTGGAACCCATTGAACCAGGAACTTACACTCCTGATGAGTTATGCACAAAAATTAAAGATTTGATTCGTATCGAGTTGAAACATTAACTAAATCTAACATATGGCAGAAAAAACAGCATTAGTAATTGAAGGTGGTGCCATGCGTGGTATCTTTTCTGCAGGTATTATGGATCAATTTATCGAAGAAGGATTTAATCCTTTCAATATCGTTATTGGTGTTTCTGCCGGGTCGATAAATGCCGCCGCTTATCTTGCAGATCATAAGGGGAGAAACTTTAAAGTTTACACGAAGTATTCTCTTCACCCAAATTATATCAGCCTTAATAATTTTCTCAAAGGCAAACATTTTATCGATCTTGATTGGCTTTGGAAAGTGACTGAAAAAGATCTTCCGATTAATACAGATAGCCTCTTTGAAAAAAATATAGATTTTGAGGTTGGTTTTACTCGTAATGATAATGGTGAAGCCTTCTTTCTTAATCCGAATGCTGAAAACCTAAGTCATTATCTCAAAGCCTCATGCACAATCCCACTTTTCTATCGTAGATTTCTAGAAATTAATGGATTAACAGTTTCGGATGGTGGTGTTGCAGCTCCCATTCCTGTGGAAAGAGCCTATGAAAAAGGTGCTACTCGTATTATGGTTTTAAGGTCTCGCCCCAAGTCCTATAGAATGCATAATGGATTTGAATTCAAGATTGCTAACCTAATTTTCACAAAACACAAAGGTCTGCTTAAAGCCATTAAAAATCGATATCAGGTTTACAACAAATCCATCGATTTTATACAAAACCCACCTAAAGGTGTTGAAATAATAGAAATATGTCCTCCTGAGGATTTCAAAACAAGCCGTTTCACTCAAGATTATCAAACACTTTTTAATGATTATAATACCGGAAAAGAAATGGGTAAAATAGCCATTCAAAAATTTAATCATTCAAAAATTGATCGAGTCAAATAAAGCTCATAAAAAAAAGCCTTCCGAATGGAAGGCTTTTTTCAATATTCTTAAAAGCTGATTAGAATCTTCTTTCTTTGATTCTAGCTTTCTTACCAGTAAGTTCACGTAAGTAGTAAATTCTAGCTCTACGTACACGACCTCTTTTGTTTACTTCAATCTTATCGATGAATGGAGAAAACATTGGGATAATTCTTTCTACACCAACGTTACCAGACATTTTACGAATAGTAAAAGTTTTAGTAGTACCAGTACCTTTAATTTGGATAACTACACCTCTAAAGATCTGAATTCTTTCTTTAGTTCCCTCTTTAATTTTGTAAGAAACACTAATTGTGTCACCTGCTCCGAAAACAGGAAGCTCAACGCTAGTAGCAAATGCTTGCTCAGCAACTTTAATTAAATCCATCGTATTGATTTTTTTTTAGATTCACGAACGCAATATAAACATATAACTGTCTTGATGCCAGAGATTACGCACGAATTCGCCGCAAATGTAAGAAATATTTTCCAATCTTCAAGCCTATTCCATGAACAAAATAAAACAACATCATGAAAAATAAAAAAAGTCCGAATCGAAATCCGGACTTGAATATTATTGTGTAGAAATACTATTGAAGCACTTCTTTCTGATTGCTTGAAAAGTATTTCATAAACTGAGCTCTTTCGTACATTGCCGAATCTTCAACACTACCATAACTTAGCTTACCTCTGAAATCGTCAAGGCTTTTAAACTCCTTCTTTTCCATCCAGTTAGTTATATCAGCTAATACATCGCTAACTCTATCGAAACCATTCTCGTAGATAGTAGAGCAAAGCTGAATAGTTTTAGCACCAGCAAGTAATTGCTTGATAGCAGCTTCTCCGTCATGAATTCCTGTCGAAGCTGACACATCAATACCACGAATCTTATCGCTGATCATTCCAACCCAACGTAAGGATTTTCTGATATCTGAAGGAGAACTTAAAACATCAGCCGAAGTGATTTCTAAATTATCAATATCGATATCCGGCTCATAAAAACGGTTAAATAATACCAAAGCATCAGCACCATCAGCATTCAAACGATTGGCAACAGCCATCATATTGGTAAAATAGATACCTAATTTCATGGCTATTGGAATATTCACTTGCTTTTTAACAGCAGAGAATACATCGTAATAAAGCTTTTCGTATGCCTCTGCACTTCTGTTTTTATCGTTAGGAACAATAAAGACATTTAATTCGATGGCATCAGCTCCTGCATTTTCTATCTCTTTAGCAAAGAAAGTCCAATCATTTGCCGATACACAGTTGATACTAGCAATAACGGGGATCGAAACTGTTTTTTTTGCCTCACGAATAAGGTCCAAATAGTTCGATATTGAATTAGCTTTCACATAATTAACGATATAATCCTCTGCTTCAGGATAAGCCACATTCTTGGGATCAGCAGAAATTAGATGTGAGGCTTCATTTATGATTTGCTCTTCGAAAAGAGATTTCAAAACAACAGCACCTGCACCTTTTTCTTCCAGAATTTTAATTTTTCTTACAGAATTAGTCAAGCCGGAACTGCTTATTATAATGGGATTTTTTAAAGTCAATCCCATATATGTTGTTTCAAGATTTATCATGCTAGTATTTATTTTTTATTGTTGACTGAAACAAATATAATTAATTCGGGGAATCAATTAAAATTAAATTGAGTTATTAATAATTCTGATCTTAAAAACTCAAATTTCATCATAACAGCTCGCCGTAGCTCAGAACACTATTAACGGGCTATCTGGCACCAAAAATTGAACTTCCCACTCTTACCATGGTACTCCCCTCTTCAATTGCAAGCTGATAATCTCCTGACATTCCCATCGATATTTCGGTAAAATCCTTTTTATCAGAGAAGAAATCAGATTTAAGTGTCTCAAAATTATTTTTAAGCAGTTTGAATTCTGATCGAACCTGTTCCTCATTATGAGTAAAAGTTGCCATCCCCATCACTCCCACAATATTGATCCCTTCAAGTGCCTGAAAATCTTCCGATCTCAACATTTTTTGTGCTTCTTGCATGGTATATCCAAACTTGCTCTCTTCTTCTGCAATATGAAATTGCAATAAACAATTGATCACACGATCGTGCTTTAAAGCCTGCTTATTGATTTCATTCAATAGTTTCAGACTATCAACAGCATGAATCAGATGCACAAAACCTGCAATATATTTCACTTTATTAGTCTGAAGATGCCTATGAAATTGCCATTCAATATCCTTTGGTAAATCCTCATGTTTTTGTTTCAACTCCTGAGGCTTATTTTCCCCGAAAACCTTGTATCCACCTTCATAAGCTTCAATAATATCCTCTTTCGGTTTGGTTTTCGAAACAGCAATAAGCTTTACATTTTCAGGAATACTTTCTAATATTTTATCTATATTTTCTGAAATAGTCATCATATATAATTTAAAATCCCTTCCAAAATTACAATTTTAGAAAGGATAAAGAAACTTAGTCGGGAACAATTAAGATAACATTTTTGTCTGAGAAATATTGGTATCACAATCAAAACCTAAGATACCTATTTTTTGCCATCACTTAAAATAAAACCAACACCATGAACATTCTCGATTTTAATGGCAGGGTCAGGTTTTAGATGCTTGCGTAATTTGGTGATAAACACATCGAGGCTGCGCCCCATAAAATAATCGTTCTCTCCCCATACTTTTACAAGAATATCCTCACGTTTAACCAGGGTATTTTTATTACGACAAAGCATGATCAACACATCAGCTTCTTTTTTCGTAATACGAGTCACATGACCTTTATGTACAAGTTCCAGATTGGCATGATCAAATTCAAAACTACCCAGTTTGCATTTACGGTCAGGCTCTTCAACACCTTTAAAAGAACGTTTTAGAATCGCATTAATTCTTCGCACCAGTTCATCCTCGTCAAAGGGTTTGGTAATATAATCATCACCTCCCAAATCAAAACCATTCAGCTTATCTTCCTTAAGGGATTTTGCTGTTAAAAAGATAATAGGTACATCCAGGTTCTTCTTTCTAATCTTTCGAGCTAAAGTAAAACCATCCATCAAAGGCATCATCACATCCAGGATACAAATATCAAAGTCTCCTGATATAAAAGTGGACAATCCTTCAACACCATCACGAGCGAGAATGACATTAAAGCCTTCCATTCCCAGGAAATCTTTTATCAACATACCCAAACTAGGGTCATCTTCCACAAGAAGAATTTTAGGGGATTTTCCGATACTCATAAATTTAGCTTAAGGGTAATACAACAGTAAATGTACTACCAATATTCTTTTTACTCCAAACTTTAATGCTGCCTTTATGAGCATCAATAATCATTTTTGTGTAAGATAAACCAATCCCAAAGCCTTTTACATTGTGAATATCACCCGTATGTGCCCTGTAATAGCGATCAAAAATATTTTTTTGCTCTTCCCTTGTCATACCAATGCCTTCATCGGTAACCGAAATCAGAATTTCTCCATTCCTGTTTTGAGTACTGATTCTTATTTTGGGTTCTTCAGGGGAATATTTAATCGCATTATCAATCAAATTCTTGAATACGTTTTGCAAGAGTTCCCTGTCGACCTTCACTTTATCATTCGTCGCCTCAAGCTTAAAATCAATTCTACCCTTCTTTTCTTCAATCAGTATCTTTAAACAAGCAGCACATTCCGACAATAAATCGTGTAAGGATATTTCATCAGCATTCAGTTTCAACTCTCCTCTCTCTATACAGGCCAATTTCAATAATTGTTCCACCTGAAGTCTCAATCTGTTATTTTCGGTGAGTATGACATCTGAATAATGCGTCACATTCTTAGGTGATGACAAAACTTTTTCACGCTTAAGCATGCCACAAGCCAAAGCAATACTAGCCATAGGTGTTTTAAACTCATGAGCGATATTATTAATCAGGTCAGTTGTTCTGCCCAAAATCTTTTTATCCCTAAGAAGGGATATAACGGTAATTCCGAAAAGTGAGAATAAGATGATAATTGCGATTAAAGAAGCTATAAACATGGTACCCATACTATCAAGTAAGTTTTTCTCACGCTTATCGAAGTATACATTCAGCATAGCCTTATCATCACTCAATGCCTTTTGCATACTGTAGTAAAAACAGCGGCTTTGTGGTTGTTCATCTGCTTTTGACAATACTTCTATGGTATAACTCGACTCAATTTGATGCTGTTTGAATTTATTTTCGATAATATTGTTCAATCGCGCAACTTCAGACTTTAAACGTGCACTATCACTGGCTGACTTAAGCTTCTTCATGCACTCACTCAGTTCGAAACAGGACTGCTGATCTTTCATAAACTCACTTACAGATTCATGCAATGCCAGTCCAACAAGATGGCGAAACTGTTCTTCGTTTAATCTGCGAGCCTGGCTAATCCACTGAACCTGTATTATTAACAGGACTATTAAAACCAAAATGGAGACACCTATGAATATTTGAGATTTATACCGGGTCATATAATTTATTAATGTATTAACTAAAACAAAGTGACTTATCAAAAATCAATCTTTATTCCGCATTATATTTTACATAGAAATAACCGAAGGGAAACAAGCCATTTTACTTACAAAAGCTTTTATAGCCTGATAACTAACAACTCAACCCTATCCATTAATATGGCTAAGCTTCTTTAAATCATTCCAATTAACACTCAAAAGTAGGGTTTATTTGTGAATTGTTTAAAGCATTAACAATTCATTAACAGAAGACTTATTTATCTTTTTATTATCTTTAAGCTACAAATTTGAACTAAAAACGTTTTTTTTTAAACTTTTAAATTAATAATTATGAAAAGATTAGTATTCGGACTTTTGTTTGTCTTTACAATGAGTTTAGTAAGTGTAGCAGCGAATCAAGTTATTCTTGCTGACTCTGATATTTCTTTGACTCAGGAACAAGATCAGAAAAAAGACGACAAGAAAACTAAAAAAGCTGAGGCTAAGAAAGCCTGCTGTACTAAAGCAGCAAAAGAAGAATGCAAAAAAGCATGCACTAAGGCTGATGCTAAAAAAGCATGTTGCAAAAAAGAAGTAAAAGAAGCATGTAAAGCTGATTGTACAAAAGCTTGTTGCAAGAAAGAAGTAAAAAAAGCTTGTAAAGCTGATTGCACAAAAGCCTGTTGTAAAAAAGAAATCAAAAAATAAGCTAAAACTTATCTTTCAATAAAAGATATTAGAACAAAAAAAGTGCTTATCCGTTGGATAAGCACTTTTTTTGTATCAAATCGCAAGGCATTTTTAACAACCTCCCGCAGCACGTTTCTTTTTCTTCTTCCTCTTAATAACTGGTTTCGGTGAATCTTTTTTAGTAGACTTGTTGTTTGTCACAGCACCACCTCCACCAAGAGCCATACCTGCACCTTTACGGAAATCGTACCTTGCAATTTCTTCATCAGGACTTGTTGAAGCCGGAGCCGTAGGATTCAAAATGGTTTCAACCCAATAGTTTAAGCCCCCCTGCATCACATAGTTGTTTTCAAAACCCAACTGACGCGTAATCATCCATGCTTCATTGGCTTTCATCGTTCCATTTGAATAGAACACATTCATTTTAACATCCTGATCCAGGATATCAGCCCAATCTTCTGATAAAATATCAGTTAAAGGTATATTGATCGCATTAGGCAAATGGTATTTTTCAAAATCATTTTGCGCTCTCACGTCAATCAATTGAAATGAGGGATCTTTTTGAATGACCATATCGGCAATTTCGTCAGTACTCATAAATTGAGCCCCTCCACGAGCTTCTTCAAGCAATTCTTCAGCCGTCAACTTATAAGCCTTGGTTGTATTTTCGGGAACAGCCGCAATAATCAACCCAAGAGGGATAAAGATGGCTGCTAATTTTAATCTTACATTCATGGTAAATTAGATTTAAGTCCCAATAAAAATCGGGATAAGATAACTAATTACTAATTGTTTATTATAACTTCATTTAGTACTCTTCTCTGGGAAATTTTTTCTCAGCCCATTCGCCAAACCAAAACATGCCAAAAGCTGCAGCAATCATGCCTAAAGAAAATACGCCACGAGACAAGTTTAAGAACTCGTTGATGGTTGGATTCCCCATAAATTCAGCTTTATAAAGATCTTCAAACAAAGGATAACCTTCGGTAAAAGCAATGATACCTAAAAATAACCCGCCGATAAATGCCAAAGCATCTAATTTACCGATCGAAATGGCACAGAAAGCTGTTCCGGGACAGAAGCCACCCATTATAAATCCAACTCCCATAATAACACCACCTACAATTGCAGAGTGTAAAAAGGTTGGATTAATGTAAATAAGGTCTAAATCTACCCATCCAAACAGGCTCCCGAATAGCATACCTAACAATGCGGTAATTGCAGCCGTAAAAAACACTTTCAATACAGTCGTGTCGTAGCCATAAAACATACCGGCTAATTTTCTACTCGAAGAAAAGCCACTTGATTCTAATACAAATCCAAAACCAATGCCGATTAAAAAGGCTAAGAACAGATTGGTTTCAGGAGAAATTATTTCGTTTACTATTAATGGTCCCATAATATTATTAGATTTTAGATTTCCGAATTGAGTTTGCGAACTAAAAACATCACATCAACTCAAAACTTAAATACTTGAAAAAATAGTGTTATTAAATCCAGTTTTTACGGAAGAAATAAGCCAGGGCGAATGCCGTTCCGAAAATAAAGGCCATGGTGATAAATCCACCTAGGGATAAAACGGCCATTCCACTTAGAGCAGAACCAGAGGTACAACCTCGTCCCAACTGGGAACCAAACCCGAAAAAAGCACCACCAAGTAAAGCAAAAATCAACCTTCTTTTCGAAGATATTTTAGGAGAATGCTCCACTTTAAATTTTAATCTTTTAGCAAAAGTTCCGGATAAGAAACCTCCAACCAAAACACCTAAAACCTGAAAAACCAACCACGACTTCATAGGATTTGAGTGTGTTTCGTTATAATTCTTATAAAACACTGCATTCTCAGCATGATCAGGAGCAACTGTATTTACAGTACTCACGATTACAGATTTTAAAGCACCACTCGCTCCCAAACCTCTACCAGAGATAAAATTGGCAGACAAAAGCACCAAACCCAACAATACACCACCGATGTAGGGGTTCCAATATTTAGTTTTCTTTACTTCGTTCATATGATTTATATTTTACTATCCCGATTAGTATCAGGAGAAGATTATAAATTCTTGATTTTTAACTTTCGATTGATCGAATTCATTTATTTAATAGAGCCAGCGACTAGCCTGACCGGCATAAGCGATAATAAAACGCAACATTAAACTACCGAACAAAACCAGTACAACCGGAATGGCAACAGGTATTTTATATTTACGCAACTCTAAAATTTCGAGTATCGCCGGAACAATCATTCCTAAGATGACAACAAAAATCCAGAAAGGAGCTGTATAAACGCCTCCTAAAAACATGTTTGCCGCTTCAATCTGAACCTGAGAACTCGCTTTGAATCCCATAAACATGTGAATGATCAAGAAAAGTTCAACTCCGATAATCATCAAGTCAAGCTGAGCAAAACGTTTTTTCTCGGCATGATCCTTCGACAACCAAATGGTTATAGCAGATCCTGCTGACAGTCCTGAAGCCAGGAACAATGGACCTAATATCGACGTATTCCATAAAGGACGAGCATTAAAAGCTGAAAACAGAATACCCGTATAAATCCCGAGTACTGCTGATGAAATCAGCATGATCCAAGCCAAAACGATTTTGTTTTTCTCAAAAAATGCAATCGCATCTTTTACAATATCGAATTTCCAATCCCATCTTGGGAAAAGTTCTTTAATGTGCATGGCACACCAAATCATCGATAAAGGTGTCACTAACATCAGTGTCCAGGCACCCCACGACATAGGCGAATCCAACCTAATGGTGGTGTAAAGTCGCCAAAAATAAAGCTTGTGATGCAAGTCTAAAAACAGAGCACCTAAGCCTATAATCAGGGCGATTGGTGCTACAAATGGAGCTATTTTAACCGCAGTGCGATAATCATTCTCCCTGTTTCGAATGGTATATAAAGCAGCGAAAAACAAAACGCCAGCTGCCAATCCTCCTAAAAATAAGTACAAGGGAATCTCCCAGTGCCAAACATGTAGTTGAGGATCGATAAGCGGATTATTTCTGCCACTAACAATTATTTCTTCACGCATGATATAAAATTGTTATTGTGTTAGGTTAGAAAGTATAGTTGTGGTTTAGTACCGGCTTCAGGGATTAGGGTTTTCCATTTCCTCTTTTTAAGAATCATTGAAACCTCTGATCGGGGATCATCCAAATCACCAAAATACATACACTTGGTTGGGCAAACTGAAACACAAGCCGGCTGCATGCCTTTCTTTATGCGGTGCAGACAGAAGGTACATTTATCCACATATCCTTCGGGATGAACAAATCGAGCATCATAAGGACAAGATGTGATACAGGCACTACAGCCAATACACATATCTTTATCAACTTTAACAATACCCCCCTCATCATAGTGACTCGCTCCTGTTGGGCAACAACGCACACAAGGTGAGTTTTCACAGTGATTGCATCGCTCCGAACGAATTTCCATTTCCAAATGAGGATAGGTTCCATCCATTACTTCTACAACCCAATCGCGGCAGTAACCAATCGGCACATCATTCTCCGTTTGGCATGCTACGACACAATCGCTGCAGCCTACACATTTTTTGGTATCGATAGCCATTGCATATCTCATAGTTTAGGCCTCCTTTTTATTATCAAATCTAAATGTTACAAAATTTCCTCTCATTCCGGTTCCACCCATAATTGGGTCAGTCATCACGTTAGTGATAAGCTGGGTATCGCTTATCCCTTTTCCGAAACAACGCTTCATGCGCTTATCAGCATGGCCAAATCCATGAACCATATAGACTGAATCGAAACGAATACGTTCGGTAACTCTTACCTTAATTGAGAAATCGGAAACAATGCCATCTTGATTTTCCAGATAAACATATTGATCGTTTTTCAAATCCCATTCCTTGGCCACTTTCGGGTTTACCCAAAGGGTATTTTCATCCATCAAGTCAGTAAGATTCGGGTTATTAGCCGTACGGCTAAAGGTATGCATAGGTGCACGACCGTATATCAAACGATAGAAACCCTCTTGTGGTTCAGGGTGTTGCACAAATACAGGCATAGGCTCAAAACCTTCTTCGGCAAGTGCCGTTGAATAAAGCTCAATTTTACCTGTATTGGTATTGAATTCTACATTTTCATCCTTAGCAAAGTATAAATCATCATATTCACGTTTGATACGCTTGACGCCGATTCTCTGCATTTCTTCCAAAGATGTACCTACTTGCTGCAATTCCCAATCGATCTCATCTTCAAGATTCTCAAATGGGAAATATTCCAACAGATCCAGTTTTTTAGCCAATTCTCTTGCCATCCAGTAGGCAGGTTTGGTATTGTATTTAGGCTCAACTGCAGGCATTCTTAAAGCAATACTTGGCTCTCTACCTTGTGATACTCTCAGCGAATCGTAACGCTCCAGGTAAGTACACTCAGGTAAAACCACATCAGCGTAACCTGTAATCTCCATTGGCATGGTATCTACCACCGCAATTAAATCCAGTGCTTGAATTGCTTCCAATGTCTTCGCCTGATTAGGAAGTGTATTTATTAAATTCGTTCCGTTAACAATCCAGGCTTTAATCTGATGCCCCAAATCATGAGTTGGCATAGATGCATCGCAAAGACCTGAAGCCAATGCCAAATCAGCAAGATTATACTTTCCTCCCAGTGCCTCGCGCCAGGATTTATTTGGTTTTGGAAATTTAGGAAGCTTGTAATGAGGAACGGAAGCTTTTTCAGGATTGTAATAACCTCCGCGTCGTCCCCAGCTTCCCAATAAGGCATTCAATATCGCTACTGCTCTCAATCGCTGTGTATCATCACCATACCAGGTCACATGACGACCCGGGTGTACGATAACAGCAGGAGCTGCATTAGCCATAGCACGAGCTGTTTCTCTAATCTGCTGAGGTTTTAGTGTTGTAACACCGTAAGCCCATTCTGGCGTATATTGCTGGACATGTTCTTTTAATTGATCGAAACCATAGCAGTAACGCTCAACGTAATCTTTATCGTAAAGCTCCTCGTTGATGATTACATTCATCCAGGTAAGAAGCAAAGCCATATCAGTAGATGGCTTGATTGGTAACCAAAATTTGGATTTACTTGCCGCTGTCGAGAAACGGGGATCAACAGTTATTATTGTAGCACCTTTGTCAATTGCATCAGACATCTCCTGTACCTGGCCGTTATGCATATTTTCTCCAAGGTGAGAACCAATTAAAACCAAACATTTGGTATCTCTGATATCTGTGTTCTCCGGAGAATTGATACCTTGTCCATAAGTAGAAATGAATGCCACCTCACGAGGTCCCCGACACTGTGCGTAAGAAGGAGCAGTAATATTATTCGAGCCCAAAGCTTTTAAGACTTTGCCAAAATACTTCCCTCCGGAACCATGAGAAAATAATGCCAAAGATTCAGGACCATGCTCTGCTTTTACCTTTTTCAGTTTCTGAGCAATGTATTCGAAAGCCTCATCCCATGTCGCTTCACGAAATGTTTGTTTGCCTCTTTCCTCTGTTCGAATCAAAGGCGTTTTTAGTCTGTCTTCGTCGTTATACATACCTACTCCACCGGTACCACGAGGACAGAAACGTCCGTTACAATTGGGATCATCGTTGTTTCCGATGATCTTCTTTATGCGTCCGTTCTGATCCTTATAAACCCAACCTGCACACTTCCAAAAACATACTTCGCAGTAGGTTGGAGTTCGTGTAAAGTCGAATGGTCCCTTAAAATGGGACGGATTTGTTTTCACCAGATTATTGGCAAAAGCATCCAAAAGGCCTCCTCCAAATATTAATCCGGCAGCGCTTAAAGAACTAATTTTTAAAAATTGTCTTCTGCTGTTCATATGATACTAATTTTCATATTAAGGTCATATGGAACTTTCAATAAAATAAATAATCATCTTCAAAGTGAATCATACTTATTTAATCATGAACGTTTCATAGAGTTAGATTTCATTATCTTGCTTTTTCTAAGTCCTTATCCTGATACAAAAAAACACTTAACTTCAATCAAATAAAGCTGCATCAGTGATTCCTATTCGCCTCTGCCTGTGTTTTAAAGTTTTAATAATAACACCTAAATAAGCCTTAAACCTTAAACCCTCTAAATATTAACACATCTAGAAACTTAGATTTATGGATGTAAACATATATAAAAAGATGAATGGAAAAAATGTTTTATAATACCTGATATTATTTTAGATTTATTCTAAAGAGGCATCCAGACTAAAGCACTCATAATTAGAAACAAAAAAAGTTATTTAGATTTTAAACAAATAAACAAAAAGCATCATTTTAGTCCATGAATATCATTCAGGGTATTCAGGTTGGAAAAAAGGTCAGATCGATAATAATCTGCACCCGGAGAGGGTTTAAAATACAAAGGATTCAATTTAGAAAGGAGGCTCATCATTTTCAAATTCCCGGATTCAAGTGCTTCCTGAAAGAAGGATGAAGCATGGGCAGAATAGCAGGCAGCAAGGGGTTGTTTTCGCCCGGTTTCGTCGATTGGAACAACAGCGTTCCCTTTTAACTGATCCATCAAATCAACAAATAAATCTGAAGGAACATGAGGTGTATCACAGGATATAACCAAATAAATATCGGCATCAGTGGTCTTCATGCAAGTATTGATACCACCAATAGGCCCACAATCAGGAATCTCATCTGCAATCATCGGATAATCAAGGTAGGCGTATGCATCATTGGCCGTACTTATAACCAATTCGTGACAAAGAGGCTTTAGTGTTTCAATGGCATATTCGATCAGAGCTTTCCCCTGATATTGAACCAGGCCCTTCTCCTGTCCCATTCTTTTACTTTTACCTCCCGACAATACAATGCCGACAATTTTACCTTCGTTTTTTTGCATACATAAAACTATGTAAAAATTCTTTCCTATTTTAGTTTAAGATCATAATAAAGAGTGAAATATTTTTAGGTTTTACTTTAAAACTAAAACAGAGTTTAATTACCCGAAAATTATATCCTCTGCAGATTAAGACATTATCTTCTTAAAATTTTTATTTTTCTACTTCCGGATGTATCTTTAGAACGGTTTTAAATAAGAGAATGCAGTTATGAATTTTTTACAACTCAATTCTCTATCTAAAAACAAAGATCATGAAACTTAAACTATTAATAATCGGACTGCTTATATCTGGGATTAGCCTGGCAAACAAAATAGACGAAATGAGTAAAAAGAATACAGAAATTGCCACCCTGGGAGCCGGATGTTTTTGGTGTGTTGAAGCCATTTTTCAGGAATTAGAAGGGGTTTATGATGTGGAATCGGGATACATGGGAGGCCATGTGCTTAATCCCAGCTACAGAGATGTATGTTCCGGAGAATCTGGTCATGCTGAAGTTTGTCAGATCACCTTCGATCCTGAGATTATCAGCATTGACGAATTGCTTGAAATTTTTTGGCAGGTACATAACCCGACTACACTAAACAGACAAGGTGCAGATGTGGGTCCTCAGTATCGTTCAGTCATTTTCTATCACAATGAAAAACAAAAATCTATCGCTCAAAAACTGATTAAAGAACTTGATGCATCTGAGGCCTGGGATGATCCTATTGTAACTGAAATATCGGCTGCAGAGAAGTTCTATAAAGCTGAGAATTACCACCAGGATTATTATAATCTGAATAAACATCAGCCCTATTGCAGCTTTGTCATTAAACCAAAGCAAGAAAAGTTCAAAAAGGTTTTTAAGAGTAAATTGAAAAAATAAAACTTGATGAAGGGATGTGTTAATACGATAATGTGTTAATGTGGAGATATGATGACGTGATGATTTGATGATCAATAAAAGAATACTTATTTTATGAATCGACACTGGCACAATACTTGCTGTTTGCCACATGGGAAAATAAGTTAATCGATATAAAAAAGAACATCATGAATAAATTCATCACCTTAGTGACTCTATTCTTACTCAGCTTTGCTTCTATTACAGCACAAAACGTAGAGCGTTATAAAGATTATCATGACAAAGGCAGAATGCTGATTTTAGAAGGCAAGTACAAGGATGCCATTGCACAATTGGATACGGCCATTCAGATTATGCCTTATTACGCCCGAATTTTTCAAGACAGAGGCTACGCTTATATGCAGATTAAAAACTATAAGTCCGCTCTACTGGATTTCGATCATGTTTTGGAAAAACAGCCCTATCTGAACCAAGTCAGATTGCAAAGAGGCATGGCACTTTATCATCTCAACTATATCGATGATGCCGAGATAGACCTACTTGCAGTAAGAAAAGCGACACCAAATAAAAATTACGAGGCTGAATATTATCTTGAGAATATCAATCGAGAAAAGGAATTGTTACGTTTTAAAGAACAAGAACGAATTGATGAACTGAGATACCAAGCCGAATCACGAAGACTAGAGCGAGCCAGACATAGAGAAGACGTCATTTGGAATTCTGTAGTTCCTCTCGCCTTTTGGACTGCTTTATTTCTGACATGGTAAATCGAAAACACTGTTCGAATACATAAATTCATTATGGAGTTTTGTTCTGATGCCTTCTGAATGTGGCTAGACAAAACTCCATTTTTATTAATTTCATTCTGACTCTCCCATTAATATCAGACAAGTCCATTTTTGAGATTTTCAGGAAGGATACACACACCCCGCCAAACACAGCTTCACTCTTAATGCATCTCTCCAAACCGGTTTTTATAAAGCCGACAGAAACTCTTATTTGCCCCCACTAATAAAAGTCTCGTGCAGATTATCCTCAGCAAAAGAAGATATTCTGCCCCCTTTAAAAGAATGTCAATACAGATTAATACCACTTTGAACTTAACAGATTTATTAAAATAATGTAAACACCTCAGGTGTTTGATTTATAACATACAAAAAGGTTGTAAGTAAATCCTACAGGTGATAAAAAGTCGTGTTGGGCATGTGAAAACTGAGAAAATTTGGATTTAGAAAGTTGATCTGGTTTTATAGATTGCCGCGCAAAATTTAAAACATGAACAAACTATCTTATGAGCATGGCTGCTCAGACCTCCCTCTAATGGGCGAAACGATAACAGAACGCTTAAGAAAAACAGTTGAATTATTTGGCGATAGAGATGCCTTAATTGTGCCCTACCAAGATTACAAAGTCAACTATACCGAATTTTGGAAACAGATTGAAGAAATTGCCAAAGGCTTATATGCTTTTGGCGTAAAAAAAGGCGGTCGCGTCGGAATATGGTCACCCAATCGATTTGAATGGGTCATTACCCAATTTGCAACAGCACGAATAGGTGCCATTTTGGTCAATGTCAACCCAGCCTACAAAGCAGCAGAATTAAAATTTGCACTCCGCCAATCAGAGATTAGCATATTAATCATGTCTGAAGCTTTTCGAAAGACCAACTACTTTGAAATCATTCAGGAAGTTAGAAAATCCTGTATTCACCTCAAGCAAATTGTAGTTATTGACAGAGACTGGCAAGCGCTAAAAGAAGCAGGTAAACGAATTACGACAGAACAAATCGAGACAATTGAACAAAGCTTACAATTCGACGATCCCATTAACATTCAATACACTTCGGGAACAACAGGCTTTCCTAAGGGAGCAACACTAACTCATCACAACATTCTTAATAATGGCTATTTTATTGGCGAACGTTTAAACTACTCAGAAAATGATAGAGTTTGTATTCCAGTCCCATTTTACCATTGTTTTGGTATGGTATTGGGTAACCTGGCTTGCATCACTCATGGCTCAGCAATGATTATCCCAGGTGAAGCTTTCGAAGCAGAGACGGTTCTTAAAACAGTTCAGGATGAAAAATGCACTTCTCTTTACGGTGTGCCATTGATGTTTATTGCGGAACTGGAACATCCAAATTTTCATAAATATGATATGACCAGCCTCAGAACAGGAATTATGGCTGGAGCATCCTGCCCTGAAAAAGCGATGCTGGAAGTTCAGCAAAAAATGAACATGAGCCAGGTGGCTATTTGTTATGGCATGACCGAAACGGCACCCGTTTCGACACAAACCTTTGTTGATGATGAACTAAGCAAGAGAGTAAAAACCGTCGGACGAGTACACCCTCACCTGGAGATTAAAATTATAGATCCGGAAACCGGTCAGATTGTAAAACGTGGTGAATTTTGCACCCGGGGCTACTCCATCATGCTAAAATACTGGAACAACGAAGAAGCAACCCAGTCTGTTATTGATAATGCGGGTTGGATGCATACGGGTGATCTTGCCACTATGGACCAAGAAGGTTATGTGAGTATTACCGGACGAATAAAAGACATGATAATACGTGGAGGTGAGAACATTTCGCCTTTCGAAATTGAAGAATTCCTGCATTCACACAAAAGCATAAGCGATGTTTATGTAATTGGTGTGCCCGATTACAAATATGGCGAAGTTGTGATGGCCTGGGTTAAATTTAAAGAAGGCAAATCGGCCACCGAAGAAGAACTACGTGAGTATTGTAAAGGACAAATTGCAAGCTACAAGATTCCTAAGCACTTTAAATTCACCTCAGATTTCCCTAGTACGGTAACCGGCAAGATTCGAAAAGTTGAAATGAGAGAAATTTCAAGTCGCGAATTAGAATTGGTTGGCAGATAATACAAATCCCCTCTTGATCCGGAAAGGCCTATCAGGAGGGGATAATAAAGATTACATAACAGCAAGCAGCCAGACAAACCATTTTCTAGTCCTTCTTCTTAGCCATTTTTTTCAATTTTGGCGTATTAAAGATTACCAGGAAGATTATCGACCAGATGCCTAATACTCCCAGTGCGAAAGTAAGAATGATCCAAATTGGAGCATTGGCACGCGTCCCCCACATGGCTCGTTCACTCAGTGGATTTATCGGATTGGTAGGGACTCCGAGTTTAGAAATCAGCTTCACTTCAAGTTTTCCATACAGATCATCATCCGACACCTTAACTGTCAAATCAACATGCCCCTGTTTATCTCCGGGCAAGTCATGAGGAAAAGGAATTTCAAGTTTACCGTTTTCATCTGTATAGGCGTTTTCCCCAGTAACATTTAGCTGTCCGAATTGGCGCTTTACCAGTGCTTCCAGTTCTACGCTCTGGAGATTCACCAGCTTGCCTTTGAGTGTCCTTCCCGTAAGGTGAGCTAATATTTTATGATGCTCATCGTCAATATCAACTTTAAGAAAAGCATTGCTAACCTCAGGATTTTCAACTTCTGTTATTGCACCTGTTTGTGGTTTATTCTTGTCGAATGAACGCAAATAAGCAATGATCATCCACCTGGTTTCACCACTCAGGGTTTTCTCGAAAGTCGGCATGGCAGCTCTTCCGGTTTGGACCTTGTAGAAAATTTCGCCATCACTTTGCACCAAAAAAGACTGAGAACCTAAATCGCTTGGCTTAGGCTCCAAAGGCATCGCATTATCCTTTGTTGGCTCACCATGACAGGATTTACAGTTGGTCATGTATGCCTTTTTACCCTTGCTTATATTCTTTCTGCTGCTCTCATATGGGGTTCGCTTATTTTTAGCAGAAGATGGAACGGTCCAATCCTCGGCTATAGCTCCCTGAAGGGAGAACACAAGTACCATCAAAACACATGATAATATTTTCAACATATATTTCATCTTTTTCGTCCGGAGTTCAACTAATCAATTCAAATTGACAAAGCACATCCTTTTGATGTTCAAAGAGTAATAAATTTAAGAAAAAATTCCCAAGCTTAAGTCATCTCTAGTGATTATAATCTCAACTCACTCTATGGCATGTAAATTACTTTATTCAGACTAACCGGTCAATAACTTGACTTATATCCTCCTTTCACACACTTATTTACACCCCAAAAAGCTTGTAAATCTTTCTAAATTTTATCGTAACTTATGGTTTCACACATGCAAAATAGTTTAATCTTAACTAAAAAATTTTCTTATGAAAAAGGTACTGCAATCTCTGGCCATAGTCCTTTTAAGTATCTCTATGGTGAGTGCACAAGAGAAGCCTGAAGTGAAAATTGGAGGTGCCCTGCGCTACAATTTTAACTACTCATCATGGAAAGATCATCAAAAAACAAAGTTTGGCTACGACATGCTGGCCTTTAGTCCCCAGGTGAGTTATCGAGGGGTAAAGTTAAATGTTGAATACCGTTTGTATGCCGAAGAATTTGGTGCCGGTTTTTTAAGATATGGCTATGTAGGCTACAATTTTAACAAACAGGATGAAATCCATATTGGCTTAACTCAAGTTCCACTGGGCATTCAAAAGTACAATTCTCACAGCTATTACTTAGGCATGGGATACTACCTGGGGATAGAAGATGACTATGATATGGGGGTGAAATTTATACATACAGGAGATAAGTTTGACTATCAACTGGCATTCTTTACAAATTCGGAAGAAGTCCTGTTTGGCTCCGAATCAGAATCTACTCCCAGACGATATTCCTATGATGTAGCAGGCAGGAATAAAGAAGTGAATCAGGTGAACTTAAAAATCGTCTATAAATATGGTAATAAATTCAAGCAACAATTAGGCGCATCATTCTTGTACGGTGGCCTCTACAATTTAGACACTTATAGAACGGGAGATAATATTGCTTTTGCATTTCACTATGAATTGAACTACAATAAATTTGATTTGAAGGCTCAGGCTTTAAGCTATGAGAAAAATCCTGAAAATGCTCAGGGTGAGAGTGAGCAAGTTGTTTCACTGGCAGCCTATAATTTATATTACGACGCTGCAGCCAAAGCCACATTATATACGCTTGGTATTGGCTACAGCATACCTGTTAAATGGAAACCCATCTCGGATATTCAGATTTACAATGATTTTGCCTATCTGGATAAAAATGTGAGTGCTTTTGAAGAATCCATATCCAATACCACAGGTATCATGGTTCATGCCGGAGGTGTATACGCTTACATTGAATATATCAACGCCAGGAATCAACCCTGGTTTGGACCGGAATGGACCAATGCCTTTTCTACAGGTGATCCCAATACAGATTGGCATTACAGGTTTAATATTAATATAGGGTATTATTTCTAAAATCATCGATATGCGTTTTTCAAGAAGAGATTTTTTAAAGCTTTCATCAGTGACCGCTGTAGGAATTAGTACAGGAGGTTTAACATTATTTGGGTGTACTGAGCAGTTTGAAAAGGGCACTATCCTTATCCCTCATGCGAGTCATTGGGGACCATTTAATGCCGTTGTAAAAGATGGTAGACTGCTAGGCGTTCAGCCCCTTTCCGACATTGATGCCATGCCTACTAAAATGCTGATGGAAGGTTTGCTTAGCCGGGTATATCATAAAACCCGTGTGAAGTATCCCATGGTTCGCAAATCCTATCTTGAAAACAGAAGTGGTGACACCAAACCCCATCTACGGGGCAAAGATCCTTTTGTTAGGGTGAGCTGGGATGTCGCCCTGGCCCTCTGCGGCGAAGCTATTATTGATACTGTGGAGGCGTATGGAAATGAGGCCCTTTTCAGTGCCTCTTATGGAGGCTGGTCACATGCCGGGATTTTGCGTCCCCAGGTATTACAAGGAAGACTATTTGGCTTGATTGGAGGACATTCTATTACTATTGGCGACTACTCGGGTGGCGCTTCTCAGGTTAGCCTCCCCCATGTTCTGGGAGATATGGAAGTGTATTCTCCACAAACCTCCTGGGAGGTGATTGCCGAAAACACAGAAGTATTCGTATTGATAGGCAGTGATCCCTGGAAAACCAACCGGGTTGAATACCGGGTAGCGGATCACCAGATGTATCAACATTGGAAAGATCTGAAGGAAAAAGGTATTCAGTTTATCTCGATTGACCCTCAATACACCTCAACAAATAAGGTATTGGATGCCGAATGGGTGAAAATTATCCCTAACACAGATGCAGCCCTGTTTTTAGCGATGTCGTATTACATCTATACCAATGGAAAGTATGATAAAGCTTATCTCGATAAATACACTGTGGGATTCGAGAAGTTCCTTCCTTATCTTTTAGGTGAAGATCCGGATGGAAGTCCGGCCAAAACCCCTGAGTGGGCGGCAAAAATAACCGGCATTCCTGCAAAGAAAATCATTGAAATGGCAGACTTGTTTGCCAACAAACGGACTCAGTTTGGAGCAGGATGGTCTATACAGCGTGCCGATCATGGAGAGATGAACCACTGGGCCATTGTGAACTTTGCAGCTATGCTTGGGAAAATTGGTAAGCCCGGCGAGGGCGTTGGCTTCAGCTTCCACTATGGTAACGGGGGTACTTCCCAGTCCGGCAAAGTCATGCCTGTAGGCCTTTCCCAGGGGATGAATCCCGTCACAACTCGCTGTCCTGCCTCACGAATAGCAGAGATGTTGCTGAATCCCGGAAAAAAATACACAAGAGATGGTATTGAGTATGTATACCCCGATGCAAAATTACTTTACACAGCTGGCAACAACTTTATGTCGCATCAGCAGGATACCAATGAGTTGATTGCTGCTTTGAACAAAAAAATCAAGACTATTATTTGCCAGGATCCCTGGTGGTGTGCTTCATCCCGTTTTGCTGACATTGTACTGCCTGCAACCACATCTTTGGAGAGAAATGATATTACCTCGGGAGGAACTTACAGCAATGATAAGATTTACGCGATGCGACAGGTAATAGAGCCTGTTGGCGAAAGCCTGGATGATTTTGAGATCTTCAAACGTCTGGGTGACGTCATGGGAGTCGGAGATGCTTTTACTGAAGGCAATACCGTTATGGATATCGTTAAAAACAGTTATGAGAAATCGGATGGAAAGCTGAGCTTTAATGAGTTCTGGAAAAAGGGTGTGGCAAGCCTCGAAGTTCCAGAGGAAGCACATAAATGGGTGCGACACGGAGCCTTTTATACAAATCCCGAAAAGAACCCCTTACATACCAAATCCGGTAAAATTGAATTATATAGCGAAGAAATTGCTGAATTCAAATGCAGGGAATGCCCTCCCATCCCAAAATTTATTGAACCCGTTGAGTTCCTTGGCAATGCCAAAAAGGGACAAGTCCATGTCTTAAGTCCTCACCCCTACATGCGCCTTCATTCTCAAATGGCCAATTCAGATATTCGGAAAGATCAAAACATTCAGGGACGACAACATATGCTGATTAATCCTGAAGATGCCAAGGAACGAGGAATTAAGAATGGTGATCTTGTGGAATTATCCAATTCACGAGGGGCTCTAATTGCGGGAGCACAGCTTACAAAGGACATCATGAAAGGTGTCGTGAGTTTAGAAGAGGGTAATTGGTTACAACTCGACAGCAAAGGGCGCTGCAACAGTGGCGGCATCAATATTATTACCACCAGCAAGCCTTGTAGTGATTTGAGCCAGGCAACCAGTGCCAATTCCTGCCTTGCCAGCCTGAAAAAGTGTACCGATCCCGAATCGGAGAATAGAGCTTATGAACCACCGGTAATTGAAAACATTGGAGTCGCTGTTGATATGGTAGCCATGGATCTGACGAAGCGATTCGTGAACTTAAAAATCGCTTCCGCTGATTTACCACCGGGAGGACACCTTTTCTACAATAAGTGTACACTCTGCCATGGACCTAAAGATCCGGCATCGCTTACCAAAAAACAATGGCATGGGGTTACCGAAAGCATGTTCCCACGTGCTGGCTTGACTGACGAGGAAAAACTGCAAGTTCTGGAATACCTTGAAGATAATGCTAAAGACGCAAAAAAATAGACATATAGGAAAGAGGGATCGTATTTTCAATCTACTAACCCTTAGCACCCTGGTAGACAATAAAAAAATCTTACAAGGGTGTTTTTTCTAAAGCAGGATTCATATGTATATATAAATTACACTCTGGTTACTTTTCTCAGTTATGAAATTGCAGACTCCAGAAGAATTATTGGTCAGTTTTAAAAAGTATAAAACTGAATCATATTTAACATGAATTGCATAAACAATAGAATATAATAGCTTTGCAAACATTGAAAATCAAACCTAAAACCCAATACCATTATGAAAAAATCTTTACTCACGATTACCATTCTATTAAGTTGCTTGACAACAGTTTTCGCTCAGGATCAGTGGATCAATGTTGATTACGCCACCACCAATACAGGTGAAAATGGATTGATTGGAAAATGGGTCTTTGCCATTTTTGAAGACAGTAAACAAAATTTGTGGTTTGGAACAGAATCCGGTATTAGCATATTAAAAAATGATCAATGGACATCTATTACTACAAACGATGGTTTGCAGGTTAATGAGATCGGGAGTATTGTGGAAGATAATGATGGTACTATTTGGGTTAGTTATGGCTCATACCATGCAGGCGTAGGTCGGTTTAATGGCGAAGAATGGCAAAATTTCAGAGAAGCTGATGGTCTGATTCATGACAAGGTCAATTCTATTTACAAGGACAAAGCAGGAAATCTGTGGTTTGCTACTATGGAAGGGGTTAGTAAATATGACGGTACTAACTGGACAAATTTGACAAAAGAAGATGGCCTTTCTGATAATAATATTACTACAATTATTGAGGACAGTAAAGGTAATATGTGGTTTGGTTCTTTTGACAATGGGATAAGTATTTTTGATGGCCAGGAATGGACTTACAGAATCAAGGAGGAATCTAATTCGGACAATTTTATCAGCTGTATTTATGAAGATAGTGATGGAAACATTTGGACCAATGGTTATGGCATCAATAAATATGACGGGGAAAACTGGACGAAACTTAATACAGATGATGGCTTAGTTAATTCAAACACTCGTGTGATTTCTCAAGATAAGTCAGGTTTAATATGGATTGGGACCTGGTCAGGTTTGTCGGCTTATGATGGCAGTGGTTTCACAAATTATACCGTAGATAATAATTTACCTTCTGATGATATACTTAGTATTCTTCAAGACAGTGATGGCGTTATTTGGGTCGGAACAAAAAATGGCTTATCTCGTTTCAATGGCGAGGACTGGAAAGCAGTAACATCCAATTCAGGATTGATACATAATGATGTGCGCAAAATATTTCAGGAACAAGATGGTTCGATGTGGTTTTGCACTCCCGTAGGAATCAGTCATCTTATAAACGATACCTGGACAAGTCATGATTTGAAGCTAGGAAAGGAAATTAAGTGGGTCTCTTCGGGACTACAGGATAACAAAGGTAAGTTATGGTTTGGAACCGTTAGAGGGCTGTTTTCCTATAAGGAAGGAGAATGGGAACATTATGATGAAAACAATGGACTTGCTCATTACTGGATTCATGACCTTATAGAAGATGAAGAGGGGAAACTTTGGATTGCTACTGCAGAAGGGATTAATGTTTTTTCAGAAGGAAAGTTCGAAGCCATAACAACTGATGATGGTTTAATCGATAACGCCGTGAAATGTATGTTCAAAGATCTTAATGGTACTATGTGGTTTGGAACTAATGAAGGATTAAGTCGCAAAAATTCAGATGGCTGGCAAAGTTACACAACCACTGATGGACTTCCTTCAAATTCGATTCGCAGTATTGCCCAATCTTCTGATGGAGAAATGTGGGTAGGCACCTCGTTGGGAATGGCAAACTTAAAAAACAACGAATGGTATCAAGGCGAAGACTATCCTGAAGCTTTGGCTCTAGACATTTTTGAAGACAACAATCAGGTTATGTGGTTTGCCACCAACCATGGCATATTTAAATACGATGGAAGTACCTGGTCAGCTTTTAATTCAAATAATGGGTTAATTGGAGAGATTGTATGGAGTATTTATCGTGAAAAAAATGGAAACTTTTGGTTTGGAACCGACAATGGCGTTTCTGAATTAATTCCTGATATAGAGGTTGAGAATATAGCCGTTAACGAGGGTGATACTAAGAGTACTTTCGGAGACATTCATATTTCAACGAAGGGTATCACAAAACCTTTCCAGTTCTCCATTGATGGCGGAGAGTCTTTTGTGAAGAATGATGGCATATTCACCAATCTGGATGAAGGCACATACGACGTTTTGATTACGAATGCCTATGACACGATAAAAGTAGAAAATATCAATATCATTACAACAGTTATAGAAGACATTGCCTCAAGCTCTACACAGGTTTATCCTAATCCGTCCAATGGAAAATTCTATATCGAAACACAAAATGCTGACATTAAAATTATAGACTTAAGTGGAAGATGTATCCTTCAGAAACACTTATCCGGAAAACAAAATTTTCCGGTTGATATCAGCCAATTCACAAAAGGTATTTATATTCTAAGGATTGAGACAGAACAAAAGACAGATACTCAAAAGCTCATTATTCAATAATGAGATTCACCCATTTTTGAGAACTCGATATTGTCGTTCAGACTCTTCTTTTAGAAGAATGTAACACTAAAAAAAAGCTCCACCCAATAGGTGGAGCTTTTTTGAAGTATAACACTTAAAAGAGAATTACTCTTTAGGCTTATGTTTTGATTTTTCACGATTAATCATGTCGATGGTTTTTTGGTCGAGTTTCGACACTTTCCATTCCGGTTGCTTAATTTCAGTTTTTTCTTGCGCTGACAACCACTCAAAGTTGTACAAGGCCTTCAAAACTTTTTCTTCTTTTTGCTCAGCTGATAAACTATCAAAAGCTGCACGACGCTCAGCTGCCTCTCTTTGTTTCTGCTCTTCGATCTCAGCCTGCTCGTTATAGAAAGCTTCAGCTCTAAGATTTTTCAGATAAGGTAAGGCTACAGTTGGGAACAACTCCAACAACAACATCTCCTTTTCGTTCTGAGCCAGCTTCACACCACCAAACTCTTCTAAAACAAGATTTTCCGGTGCTTTATATTTGCTTACATCAAATTCAGTAGCTTCGCGCTGACCACATATCTTCTGGCGATATTCCGGATCGATATCAATTGGCGTTTCGCCATACTCCCCTTTCACAAGGTTGAAGAACTGATTGTTTACATTGGTATAAGGCGCTTTGCCACTGTTCACATCTAAAACGTAGTTTACAGCTTGTACCCCTATGATTTGTGACGATGGTGTTACCAAAGGAGGACAACCAGCAGCTACACGAACCTCAGGAACTTTCTGAAGAACAGTAGGCAATAAATCTTCAAGGCCTAAGCCCTTCAATTGTGCCAACATGTTGGTGTACATCCCACCTGGAATCTCAGCAGCTTTAACCGCCTCATTCGGAGCTGGGAAGTTGAACCAGGCATCAATCGCATGACAAGTTTCAAGCAGTTCTTCTTCTTTATCAGCTTTAGCTAAAGCAATTGCTTTGTCGAATAGTGCATCGATATCAGCAGGTAAATAATCGGCTGTGATATCAAATTCACGTGGGAACATTTTATATGAATCGAATTCTGCGATTCTTTCGCGAATGCCTTTTAGCTCAGCATTAATCTTCACAACAGCATCCAAATCAACTCCGGTATCTAAACCAAGCTTATCAGCAAAAATCTGAATGATTTCGAAAGCTGGAGCAGCAGGACCACCGGCAAAGTTCAGGATGTTGGTATCTACAATATCAACCCCATTCACAATGGCCATCAATACAGCACCTAAACCGTAACCTGGTGTACAATGCGTATGGAAATCGATAGGTACTTTAACCTCATTTTTCAAACGCTTAATGATTTTACCTGAAAGTGATGGCGGAATCAATCCTGCCATATCTTTTACAGAAATCATATCAGCACCCAAAGCTTCCATTTTCTTCGCTTTGTTTAAGAAATAATCAACATCGAAGATTTTCTTAGGCAACTTCTTACCTGAGAACATCGCCTGAATACGTTGTTTACGTGTGAATTTTGGATCCACTGTGTAACATACGGCACAGTCGGCAATACCGCCTGCTTCCTTAATGTACTTAATGGTGGTTTCCATATTATTCACGTCATTCAGACAGTCGAAAATACGCATGATACCTAAACCACTCTTTACTGCATTCTTGTTGAATCCTTCGATCACTGACTCTGGATATGGACTATAACCAAACAGATTACGACCACGAGAAAGAGCCGTTAGATATGAAACATCTCCTATTTCTTTCTTGATCGATTCTAATCGATGCCATGGATCTTCGTTTAAGTAACGCATAACCGAATCAGGAATGGCACCACCCCAAACTTCCATAGCATAGAAGTTAGCGGCCTTATAAAAAGGCAATACTTTTTCAATTTCGTGCTGAGGTACTCGAGTCGCAAATAATGACTGCTGACCATCACGTAAGGTTAAGTCTCTAATCTTTAGTTTAGCTGTACGCTTGATCTTAGCTCTATCAGCTGCAATAGCTTTTTTGTTTGCTTCACGCTGTGCTTCGAATTCAATCTTGCGCTTGCCTTTCAAATAACCTTTAGCTACAAGTGGAAACAATTCAAGCAACATGAACTCCTTATCGTCCTTAGCCAATTTCACATCACCAAACTGAGACAATATTGGGTTTTCAGGAGCCTGATATTTATCCATATCGTAAGCCGCTTCTTCAGCTTTTCCAGTAATTCTCTCACGGAATTCTGGTGCAATCTCAATAGGTGTAGTACCGTACTCACCTTTTACAAGATTGAAAAACTGATTGTTTACATTGGTGTAAAAAGGACGACCTGAATTCTCATCAATCACACAATTTACGGCCTGTACCCCAATAATTTGGGAAGAAGGAGTTACCAATGGTGGACAACCTGCATCCAGGCGCACCACTGGTACTACTTCCAACACTCTCTCGAGTAGGGTTTCCAAACCTAAAGCTTTCAACTGGTTCAGCATGTTGGTGTACATACCGCCAGGTATCTCGGCTTTCTTAACCATTTCGTTAGGAGCCGGGAAATTAAAATATTTTTCGATAGCATGACAAGCCACTAAAAGCTCATCTTCTTTATCTGCTTTAGCATACTCAATTGCATCAACAAACAACTTGTCGATATCAGCTGGTAGCTTATCTTTAGTTATATCGAATTCGATAGGGAATTGCTTGTAGCTGTCAACTTCAGCCAAAGCTCCCAAACGAATTTCTTTTAGAATTTTATTGATTTCAACAACAGTCTTCGCATCACCATCTAATTCAATGCCCAACTTTTGACAGAAAAGATAGATCAGTTCATAAGCAGGAGCAGCAGAACCACCAGCAAAGTTCATGATATTCGTATCGATAATATCGACACCATTCACGATAGCTGACAAAGCTGAAGCCAAGCCATAACCAGGCGTTGAATGAGAATGAAAATCAACAGGAACAGTTAATTCCTCTTTAAAACGACGGATAATTTGTCCGGCACGCGAAGGTGAAGCCAAACCAGCCATATCTTTTAAAGAAATCATATCAGCTCCCATTGCCTCTAACTTCTTAGCTAAATCAACAAAGTATTCAAGGTCGAAAATCTGATCAGGAAGATTCTTAATAGTCATTCTATCTCGATCTTCTTTTTTCTCTGGAAATTTAGAGTCAACGGTGTAACAAACCGCACAATCAGCAATACCGCCGGCAGCTTTTACATACTTAATGGTCGATTTCATGTTCTCGATATCATTCAGACAGTCGAAAATACGCATGATACCTAAACCCGATTTCACAGATTGTGTATTGAACTTCTCAATCACAGATTCAGGGTAAGGACTATATCCAAAAAGATTTCGTCCACGCGATAAAGCAGTCAGTTTAGAAACATCACCAATCTCTTTTTTGATTGATTCAAGACGATACCATGGATCCTCGTTCAAATAACGCATCACCGAGTCAGGTACAGCACCACCCCATACTTCCAAAGCATAAAAACCCGCTTTTTTGTATAAAGGAAGAACCTTCTCAATTTCTGCCTGAGGCATTCTGGTCGCAAAAAGCGATTGTTGTCCATCTCTTAAGGTAAGATCTCTAACTAATAATTTTCTATTCTTAATCATATCCCTAAACTTGATTTCAAACGCAAAAAAATGCTGCGTTTAATTAATTATGTCCTTACTCGATATCAAATCAGTATTTCCTACCTGACTTGCGATTCCAAAATTAGAAACAAATTTCTATTACGGAAATAATTCAGTATATTTCCACCTATGTTGTACAATAGCTGCACTTAGAGATTTTCATGACTTTTATCATTAAAGATTTTTTTCAACAATTAATGCCATTTCTTGCAATCGATAACGATCATAAAGATGATTTTACAGTAATTCCACACAAACATCTGTATGCCTGACAAATAACCTCACAATACATAACATATATACATTTTTAACCATAAATGCATACTGTTAACAGATTTAAATATAGCTCATATATTAAACGAGATATTATCAAGATCAAACATGCTCAATAACATATATCAAAAACAGTTCATTTTTCTCCTTTTTTGACAATAAATTAATAGATGGAACAAAAATCATTTCTTATTTTGCATTCTTAAGTCATCCGGACCACTTTATATGAATGCTCAAATAAAAGACAAACAGTACAGAAAATTTTGCGCTTACGGTTTTCTAAAGAACCTAAGATTTTTCGATGCCTTCTTGATTCTTTTTCTCATAGATAAAGGCGTCAGCTACACAGAAATCGGGATTTTATACGCTTCTAGAGAGATTGTAACCAACCTTTTCGAAATCCCTTCAGGTCTGATAGCCGACAGTTATGGGAGAAAGAAATCGCTTGCCGCTGCCCTATTCATTTTCATACTCTCCTTTCTCATATTCTGGCTATCACTCAATTTCTGGCTCTACCTCTTTGCCTTTATCATATTTGGCATAGCTGATGCCTTCCGCTCGGGGACACATAAAGGCATGATGATGGATTATTTAAAGCTGAACAACTGGGCGGAATACAAATCCGACTATTATGGCCACACCCGCTCCTGGTCACAACGCGGTTCTGCCCTGTCCTCTCTTCTTGCTGGCTTGCTGATTTTGATCGATGGCAATTACCAAAATATTTTCATCTACTCTGTTCTGCCTTACACCATCAATTTCATTCTGATTTTAAGTTACCCAGCTGAAATTGACCGATCTATTAACCAATCGAAAAAACAAGAGAAATCTCTGGTCAAAAACTTGAATACCCTGTTCCTTGTCATGAAGCAAAAAACAGTATTCAAACTGGTGAGCACTTCAGCTTTCCACACTGCCTACCTAAAGGCACTAAAAGATTATATTCAGCCCATTATGCTGGCTATCGCCCTGCTCCTTCCAAAAATAAATAATATTGATGTTGACAGACAGAATGGTCTGGTAGTAGGCATCCTATACTTTATTATCTATTTGCTCACAGCATACGCCTCACAATATTCTTCGGTAATTCATAAAAAAGCACCCTCAAATCTTGTTAAAAAAACATTGCTACTGGGCTTAATGTTTGGGACTGCCTGTGGCTTCTTTTTTGTTTATCAGATGTGGGTCTGGGCCTTTGCTTCATTTGCGCTTATTTACATCATCGAAAACATTCGCAAACCCATTTTAACGGCATTTGTAGCCGATCATGTTCCAAACGAACTGCTTACCTCTGTATATTCTTCACAATCTCAGCTGCGCACCCTGTTTTCAGCCTGTATCGCCTTTATCTTTGGTGTTTTCGCTGATATTTGGGGAATAGGCTTTGCTCTGATTCTGGTTTCGGGTATCTTACTGTTGCTTTCAGTTTTAATAACTTATAAAAAGAAAGTCTGAAAAGTGGAAAAGTCAAAACCAGCTCTGCTGGTCCCGAGAATCGGGAGTCAAAAAGTCAAAAAAGGCTGAGTGAAACGAAGTCCGCCTCAGGTGTGATCAGAAAGTCGAAAAAACAAAGCTATGAGACGCTTACGGATTTAATCAACCCATCATCACATCATCACATCACCTCATCATCACATTAACAAATTCACTACTTTTGCCTTATACTTTATTTTTAATAAATGGACTACAAAAATATTTTACAAGACGTATATACTGAGCTCTCACAAACAAAAGACAGGGGTCAGTTAGCGACTTATATTCCTGAATTGGCAAATGTCAATCCGGATAAATTTGGGATTCATATTTGCACGCTTGAGGGCGAACATTATGGACTGGGCAATCATCAGGAGAAGTTTTCCTGTCAAAGTATCATTAAGGTACTGTCCCTGTGTCTGGCTTTCAAAACTGAAGGTGTAAAAATCTGGAAACGCGTAGGTGTTGAGCCTTCAGGTACCCCCTTTAATTCATTAGTTCAACTCGAACACGAACAGGGCATTCCAAGAAATCCCTTTATCAATGCAGGAGCCATCGTCATTTGTGACATTCTTTTAAGTCAACTGGATGAACCTAAGGTCGAATTTATTGAGTTTGTCCGACACCTGGCTCTCAAATCTGATATTGATTACAATTCTAAAATTGCAGCATCGGAAAAAGCTCATGGTTTTAGAAATGCGGCACTTATCAACCTGATGAAGTCATTCGGTAATATCGAAAACCCGATTGAAACCGTTTTAGATTTCTACTACGACATTTGCTCCATTGAAATGAGCTGTGAAGAATTGGCACAAACCTTCTTAGTCTTCGCTAATAATGGCTGTATTCCTTCATCTAATGAAAGGATAATCACCACCAGCAAATCGAAAAGAATAAATGCCATAATGCAATGCTGTGGTTTTTACGACGAAGCGGGAGAATTCTCTTTCAAGGTGGGTCTACCTGGCAAATCAGGCGTTGGAGGCGGTATTGTTGCTCTGCATCCGGGCAAATATACTGTAGCTGTCTGGAGCCCCCGGTTGAATAAAAAAGGTAATTCTTACAAAGGCATATTGGCTTTGGAGATGCTCACAACAAAATCAGAATTATCGATATTCTAACAAGTACAGAGTAGTTTGGAGATATTAATATGGTCTAAGATGAAACAACAGAAATTCTCAATATTTAAAAGAATAAAAAGTTTTGGTTTTGCCTTCAATGGATTGAAAATCTTAATAAAAGAAGAGCATAACCCAAGAATTCATTTAGTTGCAGCAGTATGTGTCATATCTGCTGGATTATTCTTTCAAATATCAACACTGGAATGGATTGCCATAATTTTTGCAGTTGGATTCGTAATTGCTCTTGAAATAATTAATTCAGCCATAGAGAAAATTTCAGACTTTATTTCACCAGAGAAAAACGATTCAATCAAGAAAATAAAAGATTTAGCGGCGGCAGGTGTATTAATAAGTGCCTTAACAGCACTTACGATAGGATTGATTATTTTCATTCCAAAAATTTCCACCCTGTTCTAAAACAAAAAAAGCCGCCAAGCTTTGAAATACCTCAAAGCTTGACGACTTTATACTTTATACTTTATACTTTATACTTTATACTTGCATCCTTTACCCTTACCCTAGAATAATTTTCCTAGCACTTCTTTCACGGTATCCATATCAGGATCGATATCGAATACATGAGATGGCTTAAGATAAGTCACTTCTTTTTCTCTTTTGATACGTTCTTCACCACCTCCTGTGATGTTAAGCATGATACAGGCATCTTTATCCAACTTACCTTCGTTCACATATTTCACCAAACTTGCAACAGCAACTGCCGCAGCAGGATGAATATCGTTCCCTTCAGTCTCAAGGAATAATTTACCGGCCTCAAGTGCTTCCTGATTGCTTGCAACTAAAACATCACCACCAGCATCTTTCATGGCATCGAATAATCCACCAGCAATTGGATAAGGCGGTTTACGATTTGATAATACTTTTGCATCGATCTCTTCCACTTGCTTACGTGCCAATTCGTCCTCTAAAGGCAACATGGCACGAGAATCAGCTTTCCAGGCATCGTGTATCGGTAAGAAAGGGGCATTTTGTGAAACCATAAGCTTCATTTTATTCTTGCCATAACGCCCGTCTTCAATAAATCTTAAGTTTGCTTCCCAGGCTGCAATAGCTCCTGTTCCACTACCTACAGCTTGAAAATAATAGTCAGGAATCTGACCAATTTCACTCACTGCTGAAAGTACAGTTGTTGCCATGCCATCACGACGAGCCACATTTTTAGCTCCGCCTTCGGCCACAAAACCATCTAGTCCACATGCCAGGTTTGATAAGTGAATGGCATCGAAGTAATCGCTACCTGACTTGGTTACAACTAAGCGAACATTCTCCTTAATAGGCTCATCGAACCATAGGGCTGAAATATTATCCTCAGGCACACACAAAAGAAGTGGAATATTATTATCAGAACATACACGAGCAAATGCTCTTGCAGTGTTTCCAGCTGAGGCAACAACCAAAACTTGTTCTTTTGAATTCAATCGACCACCTACTGAAAAGGCTTCGGTTTCTTTAAAAGAGCAGGTACGGAAATTGGCTCCTTTTTCAGGCCAATAGCCACTGAAGGTGATATACAGATTACTCAAACCCAAATGCTTTGCCAAACCTTCACTCTTAAAGGTTGCAGGAGCCGATGAACCTTCCAAAATCTTATTAATAGGCAACCAATCTGAGAATTTATAAATTCCCAAAGAATTGTCCTTTACATCCAATTGCTTCTTCTCATAGATTGCTCTAATCAAGGATGGATCAGTTTCGTTTGGTGCATCCAGTGTCCAACCTTCATCTTCAAATCGCTTTCCTGATTTTATTGACTCCAGTATATATTGGGTAGCTTGAAAATCTTTTGTCATGCCGGAAATAGTTTTAATTTTTTGAAAGGCTAAAAATAACAAAACCTATCAGGATTCACAATACATTGTGATAATCCTGACAGGTTTTAGTCAATAACTATTTATCGTCAGTTAATTCTTATATAAAACTGAAGCAATTAAGCCTATTCCCAGGCATTCAATAAAGGAAGAGAATATCCATGAAAGCGTAATACTAAAGCTTATTGGCATAAAGGCATATGAGCCAAGACTTACTGAAGACATGATCAAGCCAAGATAAAGTCCAAAACGCAAACCTTCCATTGGCCCTTTCCCCTCATGATGGCGTGTGTATAAAAAGACCATAAATAATGAAAACAAGAATTGAGATAAAAACATCACTTCCATTTGCTCCTCGCCTTCAGCTCTCCACAAATGAGCATATTGCATATAGGTATCCTGTAATAAAAAGCCATGAATTAAAAATTCATAGAGGAAAACAAAAATAAAAGCGACGAGAACCGTTAAAATGAATCTTTTGAAATTCATAAGACATCGTTTCAGTTTGACAATAAAGACTCGCAAGTATCTTAAAATTAAGACTTTTATTCATTAAATGAAACAATCATCTTTTCTTGGAAAGCATGATTATCATTTTCATTCAAATTTTAGTAATTTTCACCACTGAATTTTAATAATTGTTATCGCATACCTATATGAAGTTATTTTTCTCATCTCTTATTCTGGTTACCGCCTTTGTTTTTGGCAATTTTAATAGTCAGGCTCAAAACTTTAGAATCAATATCGAGCTTGAAAATGTCAGCGACAGTTCTGCTTATCTGGCTCACTATCTGGACGGTCGAATTTTTGCAGATGATACCACTCAACTTAAAAATGGGGTCGGGCTGTTTACCAAAGACAGCTTGCTTGACCAGGGAATCTATGTGGTTTACCTGCCTTCACAAAAATATTTCGATGTTTTAATTGGTGAAGATCAGGAATTCACGATCAAGACGGATTCCGGAGATTTTATTAACAAATTAGTGATTGAGGGTTCTGATGAAAGCGAGGCTTTTGCTGACTTTCAAAAATTCATGAAAGCGAAAACTGAAACCAGTCGTCAGATTCAAAAAGACTATAAGGATAAACTAACGGATGAGAAAGCCAAAGCTGAATATCAGGAACTATTCAGGAAAGCAGACAGAGAGGTCAAGACCTATATCAAAGATTTGGCTTCGAAATATCCAGCTCCCAGCTTTGTATCAGAATTTGCCAATCTCACACTCACTCCTGAGTCTCCCGATTATAATGATTCAATTCCCGGTGATTTTCCCAATAGAGATAAAGAAATTCAACTCAGGAATTATATTTGGAACAAGGATCATTATTTCTCTAACATAAACCCTGCCGACGACAGATTCCTACGCACACCCTTATTGAAAAATAAGTTGGAATTCTTTTACGAAAAGATCCTGATTCAACAACGAGATTCAATTGTTAAAGAATCGATGAAGTTGATAGAACAAGCCAGGCCGAATAAGAAATGTTTTCAGTACTACACCCAATTCGCACTGAATTACGCCATAAAATCGAAAGTGATGGGATTAGATGCTGCCTTTGTCGATTTAGCCAAAAGATACTATTTAAGTGGACAAGCCACCTGGGCCGATTCCACACTCATGGCTAATATTAAAGAGCGTGTGATTAAATTGCAATACAATTTACTGGATATGAAAGCCCAGGATTTAGCTCTTGAAACACTGGACGGTGAATTCGTAAAACTCCACGAACTTGATGCCAACTACACGATTCTGTATTTCTTCGAAACAGACTGCGGTCACTGCAAAAAAGTAACACCTCGTCTGAAATCTGAAATCCTTGATGTTTACAAAGACATGGGAGTAAAAGTTATGGCGGTTTATACTCAGCAAGAAAAAGAAGCTTGGCAAACTTATATTGATGATAACCAGCTATACGACTTTATCAATTGCTACGACCCTCATTACCAATCCAATTTCAGAATATTCTACGATGTGTATTCAACCCCTACAATCTACCTGCTTGATAAGGATAAAAAAATTGTGGCCAAGCGCCTTGATATTGAAAACCTGAAAGGCTTTTTAGATCATGAGAGAAAAAGAAAAGCAGAAAAGTCATAAATCAATTTCATATTGAATATTCAAGAGGGTGTCCATAAATGTATGACCTTTACATTTATGGACACCCTCTTTTTAAATACGATTCTTAATGCCATCAAGTGACTTTATTCAAGTCTTTCAACCGATCATCCATTATAGCTTGCATATCATATTCCCGGGCTTGATTGCCTGGTTGTTTTTTCGTAAAGAATGGAAGAAGGCATGGTTGATCATGCTCGCAACCATGCTGGTCGATCTGGATCACCTTCTAGCCAACCCCATGTTCGATCCACAAAGATGTAGCATCGGCTTTCACCCGCTGCACTCCTACTATGCGATAGGCATCTATTTAATCATGGCCTTTTTTCCTAAACTGAGAATCATAGCCATCGGACTACTCTTCCATATGCTTACTGATTTTCAGGATTTTTTGTGGACCTCTCTTAACAATTAAAGAAAAATCTGTTAAGCCCATCCTTATGCTAAAGACTGAGATTGTCTCACTATTTTTTCAGATGAATTTTATATGCAAAGCCCCCAACAAAATACTTAAGATCGTAGGAAAAAGCATGCAGATAAAGATGTTTAAAGAGCAAAGCTGATACACCCAAATTAATGGCATGGCTGTCGTATTCGGCAATAACTGAAAGCTGCTTCAGAAATGAGGGGGATATTGAAATACCTCCAAAGGGCCCACTGAGATGCCCTCCATTATAATCTCCAAATCCAGATCCTAGAGTAAGTCCAATATTATGATCACTCCATCTCAGGTTTTTACTTACAACAGCATAAATGGCTCTATAAAATCGACTTTCTGCTCTACCTTCAGCACCTAAAATATCATTTTCTCCTGGTGTAGAGCTCAAAATATCATTTCCTCCGATAACAATAGCGGGTTGATATTTCTTTTCTTTCAACAGCCGGGCTCTGAGTGTAAAAGATCTGTCCTGATTCGTATATCTGCCTGTTTGCTCCATCTTAAATAAAGTACATCGATAAGTTACTTCCAGGAAAGGTAGAAAAGTCAGATTGAGGTAGTAGTTGCCGGTATTATACGAAAAAGTAGAAGGTGTCATATTTTCCGGCAGGTAATTCGCTCCAAACACAAAGCTTCCATCAGCCTGCATTTCGGCACTGGGAATATTCAATAATCCGGTATTCCCCGAAGTAGCCTGAGCATTAAGCCACAGGGGAAAACAGATCAAAAGAAGAATATGAACACTTTTTTTCATGGAACTAAATTCATTAGAACACCCTGATTTCCTACTCTCTGCCAAAACAAGAGTCAGTAATCAGGAAATCCGCACATTCGCTCCAATTCAAAATTGAAAGCCAATCCGTGAGCATTTTTAGAATACTGATCACCCCACCCTATAAAGGGTGATCATCTATCATATTAAAATCTATAACCTACCAAAAGGGTCAATTGAGGCCCCTCAATGGATACCTTATTCGTTTGTGACTCCACAACTACAGACTGGGAGTACTCCCCAATCATATAACTAAATTCAACCCCCATCAGAAGATGATTTCCAAACACTTTGTCAATCCCAATAACAGGGGCAAAGGAAACATCATGACCATTATGATCTTCCGATGTCACGACATCTTCAGCCGATCGCATCTCTAGCCTATTGTTTATATCGTAGTAGAATCCTTCGAGACCACCATACACTTGAAAACCTTTACCAAAAGAGGCAAAATATGGAACGTAAAAGAAACCTAAGGAAAAACGGGTAAAAGAAACCTCAAGCTCGTTGAAACCGACTCCCTGCTCTTCCACCAGATCAGACCAGTATGAAACAGCTAACCGGGTTCTGAATTGGGAAGCCACATTAAAAGTTATATTTCCACCAAAAACCAGGTTCGATCCCAGCTCCACGCTACTACCGAAAGCGGGAAGATACGTATCGTTCCAGTAATCCATTTTTGGGGAGTAAAGACCAGCGTTCATGTTGACACTGTGAACGACAATAGATTTTGATTCTTTTCTCATCGTGTGCTCACCGTATGAACAATAATGAAACTGAGCCTTAGACTGTATTCCGATAAGTGTTACCAGGAACAGCAATACAATCAAAAATTTCTTTGACATCATTTCCTTATTTTTCAATTCGAACTAGATTAGCTACCCGATCCTCCGCCATGACAGGTTTGCTGTCCTTCAGGCGCCCAAATGACAGGTTTACTCGGAATATCAACCTTATACCCCTTAGTGACATTTTTCAAATGCTTTATCGTGTATTGTCCACTTACAGTTCTATAGTAACCCAAACGAGCCTTAACTTTTTTCTTTTTAGAAAAAAAAGTCTTAATAGAGTGCATAAAATTATTTTTCGCTTGTGTTGTTGAATAATTAAACGATTGAGAAATAATGGCTTCAAGTTTTTCATCACATTCCCCATGAAAAAAGATCGGTTCCGATAGAGTAGATCGTTGATATTTCCAAACATCTTTTGTTGACAGGTGATATTTACAGAAGTGACTAACCAAAGCTGTACCCGTTCCATCCCCATTATTGCTCACTGGAACAGATTCCCATTCTCCATCAACCAAAGTTGCAAAAACAAGTTCCGACGATCCTTCAGGTATCTCAAAGGTAACTTCAATTGGCACCTCAAAAACCTGTCCTTCAGGAAGGAAACTAAAGGACTTCAAAGCAACACGTCCCTCTGAAACTTCCACTTCGTTATTTACCTCTGCTTGCTCAGCAGCTGCGGGCATTTCGGTAATGGATATCTCTGCATCAGCATTCAAACAGTCAGCTGGGAATTTAACCGATGCATCCGAGCCTTCAACATCAACTTCTTTCTCAACACCAACGGTAACCGAAACAGGATCGTTAGCTTCAGTCATTAAAACAGTTATGGGGTAGCTCCAATCCGATCCGTCAACCACATCGCTTCTGTCGATAGTAATGGCACATGTTTTAGAAATAAAACCCGCTTTTTCCATAAGAACATTAAGCACTCCATCCTCACGATATTTTACATCAACAGTAAGAGCCCCATTGCTAACCTGTATGCTTTCACTCGATCCATCGGGGTAAGTCAGCTTTGCTTCCACATCCGACAAGGCAAGCATAGACTTAGAATCAACCATTGAAAATTCCGCTGTTTGAATCGCATCAGGGGTAAAGTAATGTTCTGGCTCAACCACTTTCTTACAGCCCGGCATCAGACAAATCCCTCCTACAAGACAGATTACGCCGACAAGTGACATGAATTTAAACACTCGATCTTTTTTCATAAACTTAATAGTTTTGATTTTACATAAGTTGGATTATAATTATTCTCTATTCTATTCTCATTGGGGCGTGTTTCGTAATGCCCTTTCTCGAAATCGGTTCCCGCATTGTATTCCCAATCGAAATAGCGGGCTGGCATCACTCTTAACGACCGTCTTCTATTGCGTTTCTTAAACATGAGCGGTATTGCAAAGTGGAAGCCTCCATTCGATCGTCCCCTCGAATACTGTGCAAAAAAGCCAATGGAAACAGAGTCGAAATGTCGGGTCAAATCCCCTCGCAAGCCACAATCACCATTGAGGAAGCGACCGTACCTCATGGCTATTTGCAAGTTGTATTGGAAGTGATAATAGCGTGTTTTAATAAACCAGCTTAACTGGTTTACACTAGACCTGATCCAGTCGCCTTCGTAAAAATAGGAAGCTCCTGTAACACCAACATTAGCTTCTACCTCTACACGATTCTTAAAAAACGGACGAAACACACTACCATCAAGACCATACCGATTGGCATTAAAATGACCAGCAACAGCCCTGGCAAAAAAGCGTTTTCCTATCCTGAAATTCTGTGCCAGACTAACAAATCCAGGTCTGATCTGGTCACCCTGGGGACCTAAATCGTTAACAATGGGAAAAATTACCTGTCCCGTAAATTGCATCCCCTTACACATATCCACCTCTATGGCTGGAGCCAGATTAAACTGCGTCTCGTATATCTGATTAAGGCTTGTGTTTTGAAGGGCCAATTGAGGATAAACAACAAAGTCGATCTTATTGATATTGGAATTCCGGGCCTGATCTGCTGCAAAAAGCTTGAAGTTCTTATCAATCGTGTAGCTTATGCAAAACTCATCAGCCATCTTAGATTGGAGTATATTGCCTTTTCGGTACTGCAACCATGTCGCGGCAGGAATATCTATTTGTATCTGGGGGATACCATGATCCAGTATATATAGCGACACCTCACTTTGTTTCTCAACATAGGTCACAATGGTATCCAGAGCCACAGCAATAGCCTCCACATCGCATCGATAGACATTATTTTCAAATGCGACTAGTATCATATCTTGCCTGGAATATACATTGACATTCTCAAATCCAAGCAGGGATAATTTACCACTTAAAAGAGCTGTTGACTTCTGTCCTAGAGAAGGGTGAAACAACACAAGGGCAATGAATAATAAAAAACTTTTCAGTATATCTTTCACAGAAAAAAAAAAATAAAAAAAATGATTCCGGAGGCAAGTGATTTTTGTGTGTAAACAAGCGCTTGTTTTTCATTCAGCTCTTGTAAATTGGCCGTTTAGGATTCTCTTCAACAGATGTTTTCAGGCAAAATTGGTCGTTTAGAAATATTGAGCAAGACAAAGCTTCGCCTTCTTACCCACAAGTAAGGAGCTGTTTTCTAAGTTTTCAATTTAAAATTTGAGATAAAAGAGGGCTTTGAGAGAAGGGCTCTCAAGGGGGCGAATTCATTCTTTTGTGGCAAACAGCCTTAGCTTTATGTAGCGCTTACCCATTCTGTTATATCTATCCAGACATACTTTATATTTAAAAACAGTAATAATTTAAATCCTACCCGGAAAAACCTTCAGTCATCTAAAGTTATGATATTCAAATGAAATGATCAAAAAAAATAAATGGTACCATTAATCCGATAGGCTATGCTTCTGATTTTAAGCTGCGGAGATGGCTATAAAAGACAATTCGCAATTCTCATCCTAAATCCCCTTCAGGGTACAATCTGCATTGTGGGGAGTTAATCTGAACCGGATTATACTCTCTTTTTTTTGTTTGAAGATCCCCTAATCCCCATTAGGCTCTCTCTTTTTCGTTTGGAGACATCATAAACTCCATTAGGACATCATTTTTTTGTTTGGATACAGTATAATCCCGTTCAGGATATCTCCCTTTGAATTTGGAAAGAGCCTAAAGCAAAGTTAGGGCTTCGCTAAGGCCTATGGATAAATGGTTTGGGGAGCTCTCACCTTATTCTTAACCTGTCAGCGTCCTTTTTGGTCCTGACAGCGTTAATTTTTTTCGATTAAATCAACTCTGACAGGTCTATCGACACTGTCGGGTTTTACCAGATTATAATATTTCGGTGCGCTGCACCTTATTTTATCCGGTTTATTATTGTCTACAAATCTTACGCAACGCTGTTGCTCGATTTTCATAACAGGTACAAAATTCCTTAAGCTTTATAGAATCGGTTTAGGCTATAAAAATCTGCGATAATCAGCGCCATCGGCGGGAGAAATCCATTTCATTTCAATTCTGCCCTAATTATTTCACTCAATCCGTTTAAGGCGGATCCTACTTTCTCATACAGGTAAGAAGGCTGGCTCACAGATAAAAGCCCCGATAGATTCAGGATCTATCGGGGCTAATGATTTTAAGGCTTAACCTAGCTCCTGCAGATTTGCTAATATATTAATGAGCTTGAGAATAATCTGCAGGTAAATGTTTAGGATGTACAATCCTACTTTAATACTAAAGCAAACTTACTGATGTGGATTCGAAATCCACGACTCCTTACACGCCGATTACAAATCGGCGTGAGCAGTAAATAAAAAAAAGGTGAAAGCTTCAGAATAGAGCTTTCACCTTTTTATTATGTAGTTAGTCGGTTCTTATTACTTCTCTAAGTAGGCTTTTAATCCTTTAAGTGTCTGAGAAAACTCAGAACCCATTTGCTTAATTAACTTACCTTCAGAAACGCCTTCCTTAGCTTGCAGATAGCCTTTAAAAATGACTTTACATTTATTAGGACCATTAGCTTGCACATAACAATGAACTGCCACATGTTCTGTTGGCATATAATCTTCGAATGGAATGAAACAAATATGTTTTGTGTCAGGTGCAAAAATTAACACCGTTTCCAATCTCGTTGTTCCATCTACCATTTCCATCTCTCTAACAGCATCCCGACCATTCCCATCAGCCAGTGATTTTTTCACTAAACCAGGCACGTATTCTTCCACCTTTTCGAGTGATGCAAGAAGCTTCCACACAACATTAGCTGAAGTCTTTATTGTCACTTCCCTCTTTACTTTTGGCGGTAACATTTTGGCTGGTTGCATTTGTGCTGAAACACTTCCAAACATACCACAGATCATTAAAAAGAGAAGGGTTATTTTTAATCTTGAATTCTTCATATTGCTTAGTTAAAAATTGATTCCAACTTGTCGGTCAAAGATTTTCCACGTAACTGTTTTCCAACAATTTTACCTTCTTTATCCAAAAGAATGATGTAAGGGATGCCAGAAAACTGATATTCTTTCATGATATCTTTTCCTGAGCCAGGTGCTTGAATCTGGGGCCATGTCATATTTTCCTGACGCATGGCTTTTTTCCAGGCATTCTTACTTTTATCAATTGAAACACTAAGAATCTCAACACCTTTATCCTTGTACTCAGCATAGGCTTCTTTCAAATGAGGGATCTCATTTCGACATGGACCACACCATGATGCCCAAAAATCAACAATCAGATATTTACCTCTAAAATCTTTAAGATTAATCATTTTTCCATCCACGGTAGGGAATTCGAAATTTGGAGCCTCCTTACCAATAGCCAATCTTTCTTTTTGTGCTTTGGCTTCAGCTCTGGCTTGCTTATAATCAAGTAAGGGTTGATAATTAGGATTCTTAGCTTCCAGTGTTTTAATGATCTTCTCAATTAAAGGCTTATCACTTTCTTTTCTCAAAGAGCTTAAAACAGAAATAATTGAATTTCGATCAGCATAATGTTCTGCTATATAACGCGTTCTGGCATCAAGATCTACATAATTTCTATTATACCCCTCACCTGCAGACTCTTTCCACTTCTCACTATCCGATAATGAAGCTTGATACATGATCTTTCCTGCAGCAATCATATTCTGATAACCACGGTAGCTATTAAAAGCTATTAGATTCATAACCTCGTTATTTGGACCACCATTAATATAGACATAAGGTGGATTTTTAATTTTCATCTTCGCTGTGTCCTGACCTCTAAAGTTGATCTCCATATCCTCATCCTCAGCCCAAATTTGAACAGACTGCCACTTCTGGCAATCCAAAGTATAAACACCAGGCTTATCCACCTTCATCTCAAACTTATAAGTCCCATCAGGATTTACAGCTACAGAATCGATTATCGTTTTATCAAAACCATTTCGCTTTACGATATTCATTTTGAACCGATTATCAGGAAACTTAACCTTTCCTTGAATCGTAATTGTATCTTTAACAGGTGCCTGGCACGAGAAAAGAATTAAAGCTATGAATGCAACAAATATATTTTTCATTTTTTTTATTTTAAGTATTATCCCCAAAGCCATCGGGAACAAAGTATTTGAACAGAGAATTTTTAAAATCACTAATTAACAATCGTCAATCAATAATTATTTACTAGCAGGTTTCATACCACCCAATTTCATCATAGGAACAGAAATGATTTTCGTTCCGGCTTCCTCAGCTTCTTTATCAGCTTTTTCTGAAGCAGATAGAGTTGCCTTAGCTTCTTCTGCATTTCCAGCTAATTCTAAAACTTTAGCTTTTGTCGCTAAATAACCCGATTTGTGCTCTGGACGAGTTTCATTGGTAGCAGCATAATCAGCCCAACGCAGTGCTTTTAGTAATAAGGCTTTGTCTTTAGAAGCATTTGCAATTGTTGAAGCAGCTGAGTCGAAATATCTGAATTCATCAGCCTTAGCTTTCATCAATGAAAAATCAAGAGCGGCATCTACAGTATAAGCATATTGATTCCAGTCATTCTGACGAGAATACTCATTCTTTAGAGCAATAGCGATTAACTCGGATGCTCTGGAAAACTTAGAGTTTTGCAAATCTGCAACCAAAGCATCGAAACCTGCCTTATCATACACTTTACCTTTACCAGGATAAAAGAATGAATAAGCTTCAATTTTCTTATTGTAAGTATTGTAAATCTTTGAATCGATCTCTTCTGCACCTACAACTTCAGCTAATTGATTTCTCGATTTCACCACAAAACGAAACTCATCGGTAGCCGGATTTTTCATGAAATATTTCACAATATTCCAATTCTCCTTCTTCAACAGATCCTCTTTTTTAAGACTTGAAATATAGGCATCAGCTTTTTCTCCTTCTTCCTTATCCAGATTAGCCAATCGAAGCGATCTTAGATACTTAAACATGAACTCACCATCTCTTTTACCAGCTTCGTAAGCTTTCTTAAGTCCGGCAAAACTGTTTTCTGTCTGTGCATCTTTAATGTAAGAGATGAACTCATCAGCTCCATATGCACCTACTACGCGGTGAACCACTTCACCTTCAGCATTAATTACGAGAAAGGTCGGATAGGCATTAATTTTCCATCCCGGCTTAAGAGCTGGCCCTTCTCCTTTTTCCATATCAACTTTATAATTTACAAAATTGGTATTGAAATAATCAGCCACATGATCCTGAGTAAAAACATCCTTTGCCATCATTTTACAAGGACCGCACCATGAGGTGTAACAGTCAACAAAAATCAATTTGTTTGATTTTTTGGCTTTCTTTAAAACCTTACTCCACTTTGAGTGTTCGAACTCAACAGAACGATTTTGAGCCATAGAGGCTGTCGAAATGAAAAGCCCAGTAAGAGCTAGTACAAATACTGTTAGTAAATTTTTCATGTTATTGTTTAAATTTGTTATTCGATTGCCGAAACGAAACAGCCTGCCAGCTGCTAAAGCCTAAGAAGATTGCCCGACAACAATTAGTAGTTTATAATCCTTGAATAAACAGCCCCCTCTGGTAAAGTTTATAATTAAACTAAGGCTTAATAAGGCTGTTATCAATTTAAAGACCCCTACAATTCACTTTATCCCTAAAAAAGAAATGTTAAATATTGTAATAATTTTAAGCTTACTCTTCTTACTTGATTAAGTCTGCTTTGAGTTTTACAAAGGCATTCTTAAAACCTCCATCCAAATTTTCAGTTTGCAAGCCCATATCACACCATTTTGCGGCTTCTTTACGAATTCCCCTATCATCTGTAGCTCTATTTACAGGCAATGCATAATTATAGAGAGACATAACACTCTTATCAATCAAATTCGCTTTCAGATACTTTGAAATGGCATTCGCATAGGTATTCCAATCTTCGAGTGTTCTGGCAGTAGATATCTCAGAATAAGCTAAAATCTTATCTCTATCCTCGATATTGTATTTTTTGAGTTCAGAAGAGAATCGTGATTGTCTGTCAGAATTAAGTTGATACTTGCCTGACTCAAGCTTATCGCAAAGATTATTAGCCTGACGTAAAAAGGTATAATAGATCTTCTCTCCCACTTCCTTTTCGCCAAAAGCGTTTTCAAACTTTTCACGCTGATTCAACAGGTATTGAAAAGCTTTATTGTCGGTATTGTGAATGTACTTTTTAAGTAAATCCCAGTTTTCCTGACTCAAAAGCTGAGCTTCATTCAATGCATCGAGATATTCAACAACCACCTCTTTTAATTTGGCATTTTCTCCAGCAGATTCAAGCATGTTTAGGTAGTCAACAACAAACTTGTAATCCACTAGCCCCTGCTTCTGATACATTTCATTGAAATCAGAAAGATTCATAGTCCCATTCAAGGCTTCGTTTCCAAATTTCAGGAAATCAGCTTTGGGCAATGCTCCCACTGCTTTATGCTCAATTTTTTCGTTGGCATCTACAAAAATTAAAGTGGGATAAGCGCTTACATTCAACTTTGATTTTAAACTCAAACCTGGTTCTTTTTCCATGTCGAGTTTGACGTTTACAAAATTGGCATTGTAAAATGCTCCAACTTCAACATCAGTAAAAACATTTTTAGCCATCATTTTACATGGACCACACCAGGTGGTGTAGGCATCAATAAAAATAAGCTTATTCTCCTTTTTGGCCTTTTGCAAAATCTCTTGCCAGGCACTATGTTCAAATTCAATTCCGGAAGCTTCTTCCTTCTCGATTTTTGTTTCTGTCTGAGCATAAGCACCAACAAATAACAAAACAAACACTAATAGGGTTGAGGTTTTCATCTTCATTTTAATGAAATATTAAGCATAGCTCTCCCAAAGTGTATAGGATATGTTGCAGAGCTTTCTGCAACATATGCCTAACACAAATAAAAACTAAACTAAAAAATACTTGATTTTAAATATGGCATAAAACGCTGCAAGGACTCCCGATGGTTCGGGATCGCTTGACGCTTGCGGATTTCCGCAATCTCTAATCACTAATCACTAATCACTAATTGATTATAAGTAGCCCGGATTTTGCACCAAACTGCCCTTAGTAATATCGATTTCTCTTTTAGGGATAGGCAATACATAACGACCAGCTGGAACATCTTCATAAACACCATCTGTATTTCTAAACTGAAGTTTTCTTCCGGTTCTAATAATATCGTAACGATGCAATCCCTCAAAGGCAAGTTCTTTTTCGCGCTCCAATAGGATGCGATCAATTAAATCTCCTGCAGTTGCAAAATCTTCTAATGAAAAACTAACAAAAGCTGCATCAGCACGCTCAGCAATTCGATTTAACAGATCAACTGATTCTTGATTTTCACCTTCAGTTCTAGCTAAAGCTTCTGCACGAGTTAAATGCATTTCAGACAAACGGATCATAGGAATATTATCACGACCATCTTTGTTGTTAAACTTACTGGTTGTAGACTTACCTGAGTTGTAAGATGACAAAGGATTCCCATCCCATATCAACTCAGTTAATCTTTGATCAGTACCTGAAAATTTTCCTAAATAATCATCAGACACGTATCCTACTGATCTTGAATAATATGGGTAATAATGTGTCCCAAACTGATGATTCCCCCCATTAAAGGTTAATGGAATTGCATAGATGTACTCTTCATCTAAATCGACGTCGACACCACTACTAAGAGGGAAAACAGAACGTAGATTGGCAGATAATGTATAAGTTGAATTATTTATGAGGTAAGCAGATTCTTCAGCAGCTTTTGCATATTTCCCCATATACAGATACACTCTTGAAAGTAAAGCATGTACACTCCCCTGGGTTGCACGAGCTCTTGTTTCTAAATCGACATCATAATTCTCAATCAAATCTGGTAAAGCATCTGTTAAATCTTTAATGATTTGCACATAAACCTTGTCATTACTAGAACGTTCCAAGGCATTATTTGATACAAATTCAGTTCCAGCGTAAGGTGTTAACTGCAAAGGTAAACCTAAACCGTCCATTTTGCCCTGAAGAGCACCATCACCAAATAGCTTTAGTAATACTAAATAGTTGTAGGCTCTTAAAAACTTGGCTTCTGCGACATGCTGTCTTTCCAGATCTTCATTATATGTTCCCAGCTCTGGAACTGATTTGATGATCACATTGGCCACATTGATAGCCGAATAGGTATCCGACCATATTTGCTCCGCAGAGTAATCATCTGTCAACAAATTACCGGAAACTAAGGCCATACTATATGTGCTTGTGACCTCAATGAGCCTGGTGCTTACATCACCAATAGTATAAGCTGTTGATTTATTAGCCTCATAGGTTTTGTTATAAACATCCATCAAAGCTGATTCTGCAGATCCAGAAGTCTGAAAAACCTCAGATTCGACAGTCGTATCCTCAGGAGCAAGATCAAGTTGTTTGTCACAAGCCGTTAAACTACCAACAATAGCTAACAAGGCAAGACTATATATATTAATTATTCTATTTTTCATTTTTTTTGAAATTAGTATCATGACACCATGATTAAAGCATCAGGAATAATTACTAATAAGCTATCAAATATTACCTTAAGCCAATTTTAACTCCAATTTGTATGGCCTTTTGTTGAGGAATTGTTAATTCATCATTACCTGCATATGCAGCAGATGATCCGAAAGCACTCACCTCAGGATCAGGTCCGGAATAATTGGTCCAGGTTAATAGATTTGATCCTTTAGCATAGATAACTAAACTTCGTAATCCAAGCTTGCGTATCTTATCTTTATTAAAACGATAAGATAATGAAATATTTTTCAATCGAATAAAGGAACCATCTTCGAGGAATCGATCCGTTTGTCTACTAACAGTATAATCCGTTCCTCCACCAATTTTATCTGGTGTAGATTTATTATACTTTTTAGGTATTTTGGTTTTGTGTCCGGCAATAATCCACTCATCCAATATCTCGGTACTTAAATTTCTATTTTTATTATCAGTATACGTTAAAAGTTCTGCACGGGTTCCGTTCATAATTTTTCCGCCATACGAAAAACTCAAAAGTGTATTTAATTCAATATTTTTATAGGAGAAAATATTTGTAAATCCACCGGTAAACTCAGGCAACCTATCTCCCATCACAAATTTATTATCATACGCTTCATTATTGTTTATTGATGCAGGAGGTGTCGTTGAGATACTTCCATCAGCATATTTCCATTGCGGGTTCCCCGTAAGTGGATCTACACCATGCCAATCATACAAAAACCAAGCAGTTGCTGACTCACCAACCTGATAGTAGGCATAACCTATTTCAGCTCCACCAGCTACATATCCAGTTAAATTTAACTTCGTAATCTCATTTGTATTTCTTGCAAAATTTAAATTTGAACTCCACTTAAAGTCTTTATCAATATTTACTGTATTTAATGATATTTCAAAACCCTTGTTTTCCATATCCACTAAATTCTGAGTCTGAGATGAATATCCTGAATATAGCGGTACGCTTGATCCAATTAGCATATCAATACTCTTCTTATTATAATAATCAAGAGATAAAGAAATCCTAGATTGAAATAAAGATAGATCCAACCCGATATCAATTGTATTTGTTTTTTCCCACTTCAAATCCGGGTTACTGGCCTGTTGAACCTCAAGAATATTCGTATTTCCATACTTTTTCGCATATTCTTTAGCAACATATTGTCCTTGATTTCCGTAATAGCCTCCAGAACCTGAGATACCGGAAAAACCTAAACTGGCACGAAATTTCATATCATCAAGCCATGTATATGATTCCATGAAATTTTCTTCTGAAATACGCCAACCAGCTGAAAACGATGGAAATCCTACATATCTTTCATTCTTATTAAATCTTGAAGATCCATCTACACGATAAGTTATCCCAGCCATATATTTATCTTTCCAACGGTAATTCATTCTACCAAAGAAAGAAACCATAGCCCACTCTCTAAGCACTGCACCATCAACACGAGAATCGTTAGCTGAACCAATACTTAAAACCTCATTCGTTGGAAAATCGGTAGCCGCAATTCTTACGTAATCTTCATCTGAAGTTTCGAAACTCTGTCCTAAAACACCAGTAAATACATGTTCGCCAAACTCTTTATAAATAGATGCCGTATTATTAATAACCAGCTTAAGATTATTAATAGTTGTTTGACTTGCACTTCCTTGAATAATTTCAACCTCTTGGCCATCGACCATGTCTTTGTATTCCTTGTTACGATTGTAGGCTTTTGAAGACATCAAATCAATACCTACTTCAGATCTTAAAGTTAACCACGACAAAGCCTTGTATTCTGCATACAAATTACCTATAACACGTTTATCCTTAACAAAGTTAATATCCTCCTTAGCTTTAGCAATAGGATTATATCGATCGCGATCGCTCTGAACAAATACATAGTCTCCATTATCATCTTTAATTCTGGTATTTGGAGATGCTAATAATGAATTACGATATACGCTACCAGAGTTCAATGAATTATTATCGGTATATGATAGACTTATATTGTTTCCAAATCGGAATTTTTCACTTGATTTATACTCATAATTGATACGAGCTGAGTAACGCTTAAAATCGTTATTGATCACATATGAATCCTGATCGAGATAAGCCAGAGACAAAAAGTATGTACTCTTATCGGTTCCGGCAGAAACAGTTGCTGTCATATTATTTGTAACTGCAGTACGTGTTGCTGCATCAAACCAATCTGTGTTTACACCATTAGAGAAAGCATTTCCACCATAATAATCGTTGTAAAAATTAGCGTACTGATCACCAGTTAAAACATCAGGCACATCGATAGGCTGAGCCACTGAAGTAGAGATATTAAAATCAACTTTAGGTGTCCCTTTTTTTCCTTTTTTTGTTGTAATCAGGATGACACCAGCTGCACCTCGGGAACCATAAATAGCCGTTGCGTATGCATCCTTCAAAACCTCAATCGATTCGATATCATCCATATTTAAACTGGCCAAGGGATTTCTTTCAAATTCTGAAGTTGCACCAATAGAACCCGATGTACTATTACCTCCCATAGCCACCATTGCAACGCCTCCAGACTGAAAAGAGGTAGAAGCTCCGGCACCAACGCCATAGACAGGAACACCATCAATAATATAAAGTGGGTTGTTGTCAGCAGAAAGTGATGTAATACCACGAATTGTAATTGCAGTAGCACTACCTGGTGTACCACTAGCCGAATTAACCTGAACACCTGCAATTTGACCAGCAAGTGCGTTATCAACACTTAAGGCAACCTGTTCTATTTGATCGATATTTACAGAAGATACAGCTCCAGTTAAATCGCGTCTCTCTTGAACACCATAACCAATTACTGCAATTTCTTTAAGAGAGACATTATCAGGTGTCAAAATCAAATCTAAATGCGTTTTAGTGCCAACTTTAATTTCTTTGGATAAATGGCCAATTGATGAAATCAAAAGCACATCGCCATGATTGGCAACAATGGTAAAATTACCATCGAAATCAGCAGCAGATCCATTAGTCGTTCCTTTTACGATAACGGTAGCTCCCACTATGGGTTGATTGTCTTCCGAGCACTTGAGTGTACCCGTAATTCTAATGTTCTTTAATTCCTGTGCTTTAGTAATCTGAGCCTGTACACTCAAGCTTAAAATCATGAGTAATAAGCAAAGGAAGATATTTAGTATTTTATTCATTATTTTGGATTTTACTACATGTTATTAAAGCTTGAAACCTTGTAGATATATTCTAGGAGACTACCTGCCAGTAGTCTCCTAAAAATGAATTCAAATTAATTTAATGTTCCTTTCCAAGAGTCAGTCAGAACCTTAGCTGTACCATCAGCTTCAGCTCCCATTCCTCCGAAAATATGAACCGTATTTCCATCTTTTACAAAGACATGACCTGAACGTCCTGCAAAACCTTCTGGTAATCCACCTTCAGTCACTTTTGTCCAATTTAAACCAGCATCATCAGACACCCATGTATCATTCGATGGCGCAACCAGTTCTTCTCCATCTTCATTCAACTCACCTGTAACAGCCTCTCCACCGACCAGGTAGAATCTATCATTATAAACATAGCAGATATGACCTGCACATGCAGTAAATGGTTTTGCTACAGCTACTTTTGTCCATATTACACCATCGGCTGATTTATAAACATCATTATTATAAGTAAATGGATATCCTGTACGACCACCAATTAGGTATAATTCGTCATTATAAACCATCAATTGGCTTTTAGCTCTTGCAACAAAGTCTGCTCCGAAATCAGCTTCTAAGTTTGTCCAGGTAGCACCACCGTCAGTTGATTTCCATGCATCAGCAATCGCACCTTGAGGCGCACCATAAGCTACAGAGAAACCACCTATTACATATAAATCACCATTCATATTGGCAACAGCAGCTTCAGTTCTTATTGAAAACGAATTAACTTCTGGTGCTGCTCCCCAACCTTCATAGTCGGTTTGTGTTGTTGTTATCTTCTCCCAGGTAGTACCATCAGTTGAAGCCCATACTCTATTTACACCGTCACCTGTACCTGTACCTGTACCGTCATAATCTGAGTATGAAAGACCACCTAGTAATAATTGCTTATCACCATGTTTTACTGCAGCAGTACCAACAGCCATACCATAATCCTGGAAAATACTTGTTGAAACAGCAGTAAAAGCAGCACCATCAGTAGAAGAATAAATACCAGCTTCATGATTACCATAAACTGATGCGCCTTTAAGACTACCAACAACAAAATACTTACCCCCTAATTCGAAAGCTGTAATTTGAGTATACAAAGGAAGTCCTGCATCAGGAGATAAATTTGTCCAGGCCGATAAAGATGTAGCTACATTTACTTTTACTGTGTAAGTCACAGCAGTTGCACCATCTTCGGCAACCACATTGTAAACAACATCAGATGTAAAATCCAATGCTTTTGAACCACTCACTTGCTCTTCTTCTCCAATATATACTTTAGCTAATTCAACACCCGAAAAAACTGGTGTTAAAGAGGAAGCATCAAATCCATAAGGTAAAGCGATTTGGTTGGTTATCACGCCATCGCTACCGATTTCAAACTCATAATTGGCTAAGGCCTCTTCGGAAAAACCAAAAGACAAAAGACCTGTTAAATTACTAAACTTATCATCATCGCTACACGAAGTAAACACAGCACTGAATAAAATGGCTACAAGTGGTAATGCCATTCTCCATGAAATTTTCACATTTTTCATAAACTTAATTTTAGGTTTTAATTAATTGTGGTTATTATATTCGTATCAGAACATGGAGGGCATCTAACACAATTAGAAAGTTCATATTGTAAATGGCATAGTCATCCTCTTTGGATCAAGACCGTAAGTCTCCCATTTACCAGTCGAAAGACTGATATCAATAATAATCGATATGGTTTCTGATTTTTCTTTTTGTGTTGTATTGAAGCCCTGCCAGACCTAATACTTCTTTAATTCATTTACTACATGTTTATATTTTTAATTAATAATTATCGATTGACAATTACTAATTAATGATCATTAATTGTTATTATAAGTTTACTCTAATGCCTAAGCTAAAACTTTTAGTTTGGGGCATGGTCACTTCATCGTAACCCGAGAGTAAGGAAGAGGAACCAAAGGCACTCACCTCAGGATCGACTCCGGAATAATTTGTAATTGTGAAAAGATTAGTGGCCTGAGCATACAGCTTTATGCCATCAAGCTTTAATCTATTCACCAACTTTTGGGGAAAATGATAAGCCAACACAAGTTTTTTTAGTCGGATAAATGAGGCATCCTCATAAAAACGACTGCTTGTTCGACTGGTGGTATAATTGTTTTGACTTGTTATAGACTGATTAAATAAAGCGGGCTGATGAGTCATATCTCCTTTTCTTTGCCAATAATTTAAGACATCGGGCGATAAATTATAGCTTTCGGTAGTGGAATAGGTGTGCAAAAGTGCAGCAGTTCCATTCATCATTTTTTTCCCTTCGGCAAAAACTAAAAAAGCAGTCAACTCAAAACCTTTATAACTGAAACGATTGTTCATTCCACCTGTAAACTCAGGGATGCCCGAACCAAATGCTTTTCGGTTCGAATCACTATTGGGAGGTGTTTCACTTAAACTCCCATCGGCATATCGCCACACAGGATTTCCCGTATCCGGGTTCACACCCTGCCAATCGTGAAGATAAAATTGGGCTGCTTCCTCACCTTCCTTAAAATATTTATAAGCCTGATCAGCTCCCCATACTTCCTGCCCTATTTGATTTATTTCAACAACCTCATTTTTATTATAGGCTGAGTTCAAAAGCAGATTCCACTTAAAATCCTGATCTATCAGTTTACAATCCAGAGTCAATTCAAAGCCTGAATTTTTCATCTTACCCACATTCACCCATTGTTTCTGGTAACCCGATACAGCTGGCACATCGGTAAACAACAATAAATTATTGACCTCTTTTGAGTAATAGTCGAGGGAGGTTTTCAAGCGCTCATGAAAAAAAGACAGATCAATACCAAAATCGAAATTCTGAGTTTTTTCCCATGAAATATTCAAATTTGTACCATTCTCCTCCGTTAAGATAAGATGGCCTGCATAAGTTAAATTCTGAGCCTGGGTCTGATAAGTGCGAACAGCTCCATAAGTAAAAGTGGATTGTTCTACACCTGAATAACCAAAGCTTGAACGAATTTTCAATAGATTTAAAAAGGGATCTTCAATATTCGATCGTATAATCCATCCGGCTGAAAAAGCAGGAAACATTTGGTAACGGTGATCGCTACTAAAGCGTGATGAACCATCAAGACGATATGAAACTCCAGCGAATAATTTCTGTTTGTAATTGTAGTTTAAACGTCCAAACCACGAAGCCAAAGCAAACTTTCTTTTGTCCATTTGATAATCGACCAGATCAAGATTACTTCCGGAGTTCAATCCCCATAAATCCTCATACAAGACTTCCTCTTCCTTTTGTCTTGATTGTTCAAAACTTTGCCCAATAACAAATTTAAAGTAATGATCTTCAAAATTTCGAGACCCGTTTATGGTATTGGTCACCATCCACTTTCGAGAATAACCATCGCTTTCAATGGATATTTTCTCGTCGGTAACAGATGCATTTCTATAACTCGATATGGCATCAGTATCAATAAGATTTACGCCAAAATCGAAACGATAGGACAGCCAGTTGGTCAATTCAAAATCGAGATAAATATTTGCAATCGTATAGGTGTCCAGAATTTCACCTTTGTCTGATTTTGCCATAGCCAAAGGATTAGCAGCATAAAGTCCAAAAGGATTTCCCTTGTTTAAAAAGCTATAATCACCTTGTTCATCGTAAACAGGAACATTAGGGGCTTTCAATATGGCGTCGCGATAGATCTTCGGAGCCAGCAATGAATTATTCTTTTCGGCCGTGATAGCAAGATTGGCCCCCAGGCGCAAACGTTCATGAATATTTTGCTGGAAATTAAATCGTCCGGTATAGCGCTTATAGTCTGCACCTATAATATAACTCTCCTGGTTGAGTTGAGAAAAACTCATGTAGAAAAAACCATTGTGCCTTTTTTTCTGTACGGATAGACTTAGCTTGTTTCCGATAGCATTTCTCACAACTAAATCGTACCAATTGGTATTCACATTCGTTGGGAATACAATATTTTCCCCCTTTAATTGACTATAGTAATTGCTATAGAATTGAGCATACTGCTCAGCATTCATCAAATCGGGTTTCCCAACAGGTTTCGACACGCCTGATTCAAATAAAAAACTCGCTTTAAGTCCCTTTTCCTTTGGTTTTTTAGTCGTTATCAGAATCACGCCAGCAGCCCCTCGCGAGCCGTATATCGATGTAGAATAGGCATCCTTAAGAACCGATATGGATTCAATATCTTCAGGATTGACCATATTCAAACCATTCTTTTGAAAATCATTTGACTCCCTAACATCATTGAAGACGAAATTATCAGCCAGACCTAAAAATGCCCTAAAAGATTGAAAGGAGATATGGTTGAGATTCTCCTCACTGGAAAAAAGAGGGACCCCATCAACAACAATAAGCGGACTATTGGCATCAGGTTGCAAGGATGTTACCCCACGTATGGCAATCGTTGAAGCACTTCCCGGGACTCCGGATGTTTTTTGAAACCACAAACCACTGGCAGCACCACCCAAAGTTTCGTCAAAATTGTTTGGTACCTCTCCACTCATCATTGGCTTGATCGAATTCACAGCCCCAATTAACTCACGACTGGCTTCCTCACCGTACCCAATAACATTCACTTCCTGCAGACTTATCAGGTTTGGTTTCAAACGGATATCTTCAATAATTTTAAGACCAACAACAGTTTCAAAGGTCAAAAATCCTACAGCTGAAACGACCAGCGTATCACCAATATGACATGCCAGATTATAATAACCATCCTTATCGCTAGCCGTACCATGAAGCTGATTCTTGATACGTACTGAGGCACCAATAATTTCCTGACTGTCATCGTCACAAAGCACTCTTCCAAAAACAAACTTTTCAATCTTTACGATATCCATCTTACGGATATGATTGGACGATTTCAATTCAGTCATAGGAACTGCCTCCCCAATCTCCTTAATAATAATCTTATCTCGATAAATGATAAAACTAAAACCGTAAGGACTTAATACCATACTAAGCAATGCTTCTATTGAAATATCTTCTCCCTGGGGTACTTTTATCTTAAGGTCTTTCAATTTTTCCGGGTTATAAACGAAGGAAAAATCAGTTTGAAATTCAAGCTCATGAATAAAAGCTTCAAAACTCATGCTTTCATTCAGTTTTTCTACAGAAATCAGGTTGGATTGAGAGAAAGATTCGCGTGGAATAATCAGGCATAAAAAAAACAAAATCAAGAACATACCCATCCTGACACTGCCAAAGCAAGTATCAGAATCACAAACAAATAAGCATTTGATTGTATTGTATGGATATTTTTCCTTAATTTTGCAGCACATAATGTTGGTTGAAGTAAAACCTTTTATTTCAATTACATTTACTTGACAAGTAAATTTACTACATGTTATTTAAATACCGAAGAGCTGCCACTTTTCGGTATTTTTTTTTGCTTAAAACTCCCCCTTCTTCCCAATAAGAACCCTGTCATTTTCATGCTTATATGAAAACTCATTGGTCATTTCAAGAATCTTGAGAATTTCTTCAATTTTTTCATCTTCGAATTTTGCTGTGATTTTCAAATCTTCCAGACTGCCATCTGTCAATTTAATTTTCACACCATACATTCGATATAGTGATTTTGCCATGTCTGACAAATTCGTATTTTCAAAATTTAAAGTCCTTTCCATCCAGGCAACATCCCTAGAATTGTCGACATCGAGCTTTGATATTGAATTCTGACTTTTATCGATAATCCCTTTATTTCCGGGAATCAGAATTAAAGTCTTAGCCTTTTCATTACCGAAAGCCACTCGCCCCGTTATAACCGAAGTTGCAATTTGCTCATCCCCGGGATAGGCTTTAACATTAAAGGATGTTCCTAAAACCTGAACCTGACTTTCTTCTAAACCGATAATAAAAGGTTTCGTTTCATCTCTGGCCACATCGAAAAATGCCTCCCCTTCAAGGTAAAGCTTTCGCTCACTGGCTTCTGAATCAATTTTATACTTCAAACGGCTATCACCATTCAAATAAACGGTGGAACCATCAGCCAGCAAGTGGTTATTTAGAACTCCGGCATCTGCTTCAACAAGATCGTATCCAATAAGATTTAAATGAGAAAAAGGATCTGATATTTCGTAATAGCTCAAAGCACTCAGAGAAATGAGGCTTACCACCGAAGCAGCAATTTTCATCCATCCCCATGTTTTCTTTGGACTAACATGATTCTTAAAATCGATAACTTTCTCGTCTTGATGAATTCTATTCTTAATATCAGCAAAAACTCGTTTTTTATCCTCTGTACTCACAACAAGAAGCATTTCTTCCCATTGCTCACGGCGTAGCTCGTAACTTGCTCTGTTTTCTGGTTTTTCCCCCAACCAGTTACTAAGCAAGTTCTTCTCCTCCTCACTAGCACTATTAGCCAGCACCTTGGTTATTATATGATGAATTTCACTCATTTTTTTATTTAGAAATAGTCGCTTTTAAACTAAAGACCCGATAGTTTGTAAATCTCACTAAAAAAAAATCACTTTTTTTTTAGAAAAAATTAAAATTGGTTAATAACACCTCTCCTTACAGCTATAAAACACTTATTATAAGCCAACTTAAGAAGACCCGTAATTTAAGAATTATTTTCTTTTAATAGAAAAATCGCCTAATGACTGAGCTATTCGCTTTAAAGCGATCCTCATTTGCGTGTCAACCGTATTTACAGAAATATCTAACTCAGAGGCCACTTCTTTATATTTTAGACCGTCGAAACGAATCATTTTAAAGATAGCTTTGCATTTCTTAGGAAGACTTTCAACAGAATGACTGATAATTTCCTGAAGCTCATGAGCCTCCATCATTTCATCTGGTAGGGCGACTGAGTCTGAAATATGAAAAGACACCTCGTCAAGAGATTCATTTGAGTTACGTGAATTATTCCGGATATAATTGAGAGATAAATTTCGAACAGAGATAAACACATAACTTTCGAAGTTCTTGATTTGATCCAACTCGTTTCGCTTCTTCCAAATGCGGCAAAAAATATCTGACACAACCTCTTCTGCCAAGGGCTTATTCTTCAGATACTGAAAAGCGGTAGCATACATTTTGGAGTAAAACATATCGTAAAGCTGTTCGAAAGCACGCTCATCATCTTTTAAAGCAAGTTGAAGAAGCAAGTCTTTAATATGTTCTTGATTATGTTGCAATCTGGGGTAGTTGATTAAATTTTGGACCCCGTAAAAATGCAAATTAATGTGAATTTCTTTACAAAAACTTTCTATTTTTTTTAAACAATATGGATAACAAAGCGATTATGTCAATTTAAAATGAAGCCAAATCAATTCTGTATCAGAAAGATATAACTCTCATTATGATATCTGCTATTTTTTAACATCCTGATTAACCATACTGTCATCTCCACAATAGCCATTAAATTCCGGTTGAAGTGTCACATGATTGATCTCAAACTTCTCCTCCAAAAGGTGTTCTATTTGGTGTAGGATCTCATTCACCCGACTCAGATTCAGATCCACACTAAAACTGATATGAGCTTCGAAATTGATTTGTTTATCGTCGAGTTGCCAAACATGAACATGATGCATATTGCTCACTTCGGGAATAAGCTGCAATTCTGTATTAATCGCCTCAAGGTTCACTTTTGAAGGTGCAAACTGCATTAATATACGCACACTCTCCTTCACCAGACCCCAACTGGAATAAACCAGGTACAAAGCAATTCCTATAGAAAGAACACTATCCACCCAGACAACATCCCATAAATACATGGCCAATCCTCCCAATACAACCGCAACAGATGATATCATATCGGATAGCAGATGCAAATATGCTGAACGCATGTTCATATTAGTTTTAGCATCCTGCTGAACAAGCAGCACACTCAAACCATTCAAAACAATAGACAAGCCACCCAATATCATGATTAGTCCGGTTTGCAGTTCAACAGGATTGGAAAAGCGTATGATAGCTTCTTTGAATAAAAAGAAGGCAATTACAATCAAGGAAACAGCATTAATCAGAGCAGCCAATATCTCAGCTCGCTTGTATCCGTATGTCTGAGAAGGCGTTTGATCTTTCTTCGATAATTTACTGGCAAACCATGAAATGATAAGTGCCAATACATCACTGAAATTATGCATCGCATCGGACATTAGGGCCAGACTGCCTGATATGAATCCCCCAACAACTTGTGCGACGGTGATACCAACATTCAATAGAATGGCTATTCCTAAGTTCCTCCCCTTTAAATCACCATGATGGTGTGCATGTCCGTGATCGTGCTTATGATTATGTTTTCCCATAAAACTAATTTTGAGTTACAGATTCCCTTATAAACTAAAGGCGCAGAACTGAAGTCTACTGTTCTATGATCTGATCAGGTTAAAGATAAAAAGATTATTCTTATCAAAACTAATTACAAATAGAAATTCATTGGTTTATCGATCTAAAAACATGCACAAAAACTAAGTCCTTAAAATCCAGCCTCTTTATATAATGTAAAAAATTCACATACCGGGTTATTTATCCAAATTTCAGAAAAGAAAGACATATCCACATTTATAGATTCATTAATATTTCTATCTTTACAACTATCATGAAGACTCCGAGTTATTTGCAACTAAGCCGTAGGTAAGTTCTTTTAACCGATGGGTAATGTAGGAAACTTAATTACCTCCCGCTGGACAAGATCCAAAATTGGAAAGGAGAGATATGTGGTTTGGCTTTTGGGCTTTATACGTCAGTAACTAATCCCTCAACATGCTAAAAAACAGACAACTCCCACTCCTTTTTAAGGTAGAGTTTTCTTAAATTTAGCGAAGTGGAGAAATTATATAAAAATATATTACTGATAGCCGGAACGGGTCAAAACGTTGGGAAAACTCTTTTTGCCAGTCAAATCATAGCACAGCATGCTTCCCGCCTTCCCATTATCAGCATTAAAATATCTCCTCACTTTCATCAGATCGATCCAAATTCACAAATCGTGGAACAAGGCACAGGCTATATCATTATTAAAGAAAATGATAAACTCGGAAATAAGGATAGCCAACGTTTTTTAAAGGCCGGTTCCAGGGATGTGTACTATATTCAGTGTCATGATGAGCAATTGCCATTGGTTTTCAACAAGCTAAAAAAACATCTTCCAAATGATCTGCCTATCCTATGTGAAGCAGGAGGATTACGCCAATTTATAAAACCAGGCTTATTTTTAATGATTAACAAAAAAAACAATAACAAAATAAAACCCCAAGCCTTAAAAAACAGAGAACTCGCTGACAAATGGATTGAATTTGATGAACAAAGCTTTGATTTTGATCCTAAGCACCTGCATTTCTCCGAATCTGGCTGGAACATACAAAACTAACCCTATGATCACTTTTAATGAAGCCCTTAAAACGGTAAAACATGCAACCATGAAGTTGCAAAAAGAAAATATTGAGCTTTCGAAATGCCTGAACAGAGTTTTAGCTGAGGACGTCGTATCCCCCATTGCGATACCGCCTTTTAATAAATCGGCAATGGATGGTTTTGCTTGCCGAAAAGCAGATTTATCTGAAACAATGGAGATTCTGGAAACACTTCCTGCAGGAACAGCTCCAAGTAAAGTCATTGGTCAGAATCAATGTTCTAAAATCATGACCGGAGCCATGGTCCCTGAAGGGGCTGATTGTGTCATCATGGTTGAACACACCGAAACGACCGATGACAAGTATGTTCGGTTTACAGAAACAAATACCAAAACGAACATTTGTTATAAGGGTGAAGATATTCAGGAAAACGATGTGGTCTTAAAAAAGGGAACTCGCATAAAGCCTCAACACATTTCGGTACTGGCAGAGATTGGTTGCACCGAGCCCCTGGTATATCAGAGAGTTAAAATTGGAATTATTGCTACAGGTAGCGAATTAGTTGAACCCAATGCCAAACCGAATGCTACACAAATCAGGAATGTGAATTCCTGGCAATTAATGGCTCAACTGGAAAAGATTGGTATCACGGGGAATTATTATGGTATTGTAGCCGATTCGAAAGAAGCCACTAAGGCCGTAGTAGCAAAATGCATCGAAGAAAATGATTTGCTCATTATTTCAGGTGGTGTTTCGGTAGGTGAATTCGATTACATTCCACAAATATTAAAAGAACTGGAATTCAACATCTGGTTCCATACCCTAAGTGTAAAACCCGGGAAGCACACCGTTTTTGCCACCCGACAAGGCAAATATGTTTTTGCCATGCCAGGCAATCCTGTTTCCTCTTTCGTCCAGTTTGAACTATTAGGTAAAGCACTGGTATTCCGCTTAATGGGTCACGATTATTATCCAAGTATTGTTCGCTTACCTATTTCCTGCGATTACAAGCGCAAGAGAGTCGATCGCTTGGAGTTTATTCCCGTACGCATGAATGCCAACAATCAGGTAGTCCCTGTCGATTACCACGGATCAGCACATATTAACGCATTCACCCAGGCAGATGGTATTATGGCCATTCCAAGAGGTGTAGATGAATTTACAGAAGGAGAATTTGTACATGTTAGACAAATATAATAGAGATATAAGCTACCTCAGGATTTCAGTTACAGACAGATGTAATCTTCGATGCACGTATTGTATGCCCGAAGAAGGCATCGATCTGATGGCTCATGAAGATGTACTCAGTTTTGAGGAAATCATCAACTTTGTTGAAGAGGCCGTTAAAACAGGCATCACAAAAATTCGCTTAACTGGTGGAGAACCTCTTGTGAGAAAGGGCATTATCGAATTAGTCGAAAGAATCGCAAAAGTCGAAGGACTTGAAGATTTAGCCCTGACAACCAATGGGATACTGCTAGAGAAATATGCTGAAGAGCTGGCTAAAGCCGGCCTTAAGCGAGTGAACATTAGCCTGGATACACTTAATCCTGACGCATACAGAGAAATTACACGTAGTGGCAATATCGATGATGTGTTTAAAGGTATTCATGCCGCTAAACAAGCAGGGCTTAAACCCATTAAGATCAATTGTGTTCGAATGCCCGACAGCAGTGAAACAGAATTGATTGCGCTCAAAGCATTTTGTAAAGAAAATGATCTGGATTTACGTTTTATCAGGCAAATGGATCTGGAAACCGGAGATTTCTCTATTGTTGAAGGTGGTCAAGGAGGCAACTGTAAAATTTGCAACCGCATCCGCCTGACAGCCAACGGAAAAGTAAAACCCTGTCTGTTTAATCAAAACGAATTTGACGTTAAACAATTGGGCGCAAAAGAAGCCATTAAGAAAACCATCGAAAGTAAGCCTGAAGAAGGCAGCAGCAACAAAATTGGTAAGTTTTATAATATTGGAGGATGATACTGATGTCTTGATTAGATAATTTGATGATGTGAAGATTGAAGGATAGATGTTTTTATAGAAAGTCAGCCTCTCCTCCACTAAAACTGAATACACTTTTACTAATTTACTATTAACACATGACCAGCGACAAATTCAGTCACATAGATAAAGACGGCAAAGCCAACATGGTTGATGTCGGCCACAAAGATCCCCAGGTTCGGGAAGCTAAAGCTTCCGGAAAAATCAGATTAACGACACAAACGGTAGAGCTGATTCGGGACAATAATATGAAAAAAGGTGATGTGTTAACCATTGCTGAAATTGCAGGAATCCAGGCAGCAAAACAAACCAGCAGCCTCATTCCTCTTTGTCACACGCTGATGATCACCAAAGCTGAAGTCAAGTGTGAACTGACAGATGAAGGTGTTCAGGTTAAGACCCGTGTAAAATGCATCGGGCAAACCGGTGTCGAAATGGAAGCCCTTACCGCTGCAAGTGTGGCTTTATTGACCATTTACGACATGTGCAAGGCCGTAGATAAGCAAATGATTATTGAAGCCATCACATTAGATGAGAAAACAAAAGTTGATGTGACGATACGATGATTGGGTGATGAGATAATGTGATGATAAAAACAATGAATAACATTCAAGCTCTTCACCAATAAAGCAACTCAATGACTATTTCTACCCTCTTATACTAAATAACAAACACACAAACTCACTCATGACAAAAGTAGATATCCTATCCGTAAATATTTCTGAAAAAAAAGGCATCATTAAAAAGCCTGTTGAACTTATTGAGCTAAATGAAAAAGGTGTTGACCAAGATGCCCATGCAGGCCATTGGCATCGACAAGTTAGCCTACTGGCTCAGGAAAGTATTGATAAGTTTTCGGAGCAAGCCAAGCGTAAAATTGCATTTGGAGAATTTGCCGAAAATATCACAACTCAAGGCATTATCCTACACAAAACAGCCCCTCTGGATCGATTCATTATGGGCGATATGATTCTTGAAGTGACTCAGATTGGTAAAAAATGCCACGGTGATAATTGCAGCATCTTTCGTGAAGTTGGTAATTGTGTGATGCCTAAGGAAGGTATCTTTTGTCGTGTACTCGAAGGTGGTGAACTAAAGGCTGGTGATCAGTTGGTGTATCAGCCCCGAATCATGAAAACACTGATTATAACCCTTAGCGATCGTGCCAGTCGCGGTGAGTATGTGGATAAAAGTGGACCTCTTTTAAAGAAACTGGCTGAAGATTTTTTCAAATCAAAAAATCGTCACTTCGCAATTGAAACGCTAATTATTCCCGATGATGAGGAGCAGTTGAAAGCAGTTCTGAAAAAAGCTCAAGCTGAGAACTACGATATGGTTTTCACAACCGGAGGAACAGGAATTGGTCCTAAAGACATTACACCAGATGTGGTTAAGCCCCTTTTGACAAAAGAAATTCCAGGTATTATGGAATTGATACGGGTAAAATACGGTATGGAAAAGCCCAATGCCCTTGTTAGTCGAAGCATTGCCGGTGTCATGGGTAGAACTCTGATTTACACCCTACCTGGTAGCCCAAAAGCCGTAAATGAGTATTGCAGCGAGATTTTCAAAACTATTGAACACTCCCTGTATATGCTGAATGAGCTGGATCTGCACGGATAAATCTTTTTTAAAAATTCTTAATCTGATTATCAAAGCGTTCAAATAAATATTGGCTCTAGCTGCATTTTTTATTTGGTAGAAGACCTTTTTTGACTTACATTTGCACCCGTTATCAGAACAGATAATAACACGTATTGGAGAGATGGCAGAGTGGTCGAATGCGGTAGTCTTGAAAACTATTGTGCGGCAACGTACCGGGGGTTCGAATCCCTCTCTCTCCGCTGAATGAAGCATCAAGGTTGAAAAACTTTGGTGCTTTTTTTGTATCCAAACTTTTATGGATGAGAACCCATGGGGTTCGTAATATATTAATGACGAATCATCCAACGAGTAATCCCTCTCTCTCTCTCTCTCCGCCACTAAAGAGAGTTTCATTAATTTGAGACTCTCTTTTTTTTATGCCCTAAAAATTCAAAATAATAAAGAGGGATGATCCGGAGTAATCCTCTCTCTCAACATATAAAAACCACCTGAAAATCAAGTATAGAAGACCAAACAAACTGAGGTTTCTGGCTATACATATTTTTTAAACCATGTTAATACAAGTATAGGTGCTAAAATAAAATCTACAGAAAATGTTATAAGCACAATAATACTTACCAGAAGGCCAAGGGTATAAATCTCCATAAAATCAGAATACATCAAAATTGCAAAGCCTCCAATTAGGATAATACTTGTCGCCAGGATTGCCTTCCCACATTCATGTAAGGCAAGAGATATTGCCTGTTCAACATTTTTACCTCTTGATCTTTCCCATTGAAATTTACTTAACAAATGAATTGTGTCGTCAACGGCTATTACAAATCCTATAGTAAAAATGATAGATGTTGCGCCACGTAATTCCAAATTTGTAAACCCCATAATACCAGCCGTAATGAAGATGGGAACAAAGTTCAGTAGTAGTGTCAGAATGATAAGTGCTATATTTTTATATATAATACCTAAGATAATCGCAACAATAATTACTGCTATCAACAATCCATAAAGCATATTATTAATTCTTTCTTCATGGGCTCGATCTATTAGAAAATCCATTCCTGATATTCTTGCTTCAACCTGTGAAGTATCAATTAATGTATTGACTTTTTGAATAATCTCTATATTCTTTTCTGAAACAACATTTCGTCCCAGATCTTTCATTCTGCAAGAAAACTTATAGATCGTATTTTGTTCGTTAAATAAATAATTACCTGTGTTTAATAATTTAAACTGTTTTTCATACTTCAAAATGATCTTTTCATCTTGAGGAATTGGGATATTTGTTTTTCTATTGCAGCGATAGGCTTTATTTAGGGCTTTGTAATAAAGAATTGGAGATTTCACTGCACTTAAATAGGGTAAGCTATCCAGATATTGATGAATATTATACGATGATTTAAGAATATCCGGTTCATTTAATTTGTGCTCATCTTTAGCCAGTAATATTAATTCAAAATTCCTGGAGCCTCCAGTGTTCTTTTCAAAAAAAGTGTAATTTTCGCTGAGACCACTTTTGGAAGGAACGTTAGACAAGCGTAAATTATTGGTATTGATTGAAAGAACACCAAAAATTGCGACTACAAAAAGAAGGAGATAGAAACCAATAACACATTTCGGGTAATTCTGAAGAAATTCAATTTTTGTAATAAGAATTTTAGAAAACCTGTCGAAATATTTATTTGAAGAAAATAATGATTTATGCTTAGATCCCGAAAAGAAAGTTGGTACAAGTAATAAAGTTAGCACATAAGCTAATATCACAGCAACACCCGCTTCCAGCCCAAAATCACGCAGTGCTTGCATCGGTGACAAATACAAAACAAAAAATCCAATAGCAGTCGTAAATGAAGTAATAAAAGTAGTCCACCCAATTTCTTTCAGGGTCATACGAATAGCCCTTTCAACATTTTCTCCCTGGAGTTTTTCCATATTATATTTAAAAGCCATATGAATAACATCGGAGATTCCAACAATAAGAATAATCACTGGAAAAAGGTTAGCCATAATTCCTAATGGTCTATTCAATAAAGCCATGCCTCCCAGGAAAATAATTAATGAAATAAAAACAAGAACTAATGGGAATATTATGGCAATTGGTTTTCTAAAAATCAATAAAAGAGCAATGATTAAAAACAGAAAAAACCAAAAGATAAAACGAGTTATCTCCTTAGAAAGAATTATTTTAAATGATGATTCCAGATACTTTTTTCCAATTAGAAAAGTATTTAATGTTGCGAATGAACGTCTAATCGTCATTAATTCATCTAAAAACAAGTCTGATTGCTGGCTACTTAAGCCTTTCTCTAGTTCAATCCAAATAAACAGAACAGTACCCTTTTTATTTATAAAATGTTGAGTCCATTCTGTATCATCGAAAATCTTTTTTTTGTATGATTTAAATTTAGTACTGTCTTTAATGTTTAAGTATTTCAATTTAATTAAACCAAAAAAAGTATTAACTGGATAGGATAAATCTGCTAAGCCTCTGACTTTTTTCAGATTTGGAATAGTCTTTAAACTATCTGTGAAAATCTGTACTTGATTAAGAAAATCAAAGTTAAAGACGGTACTCGCATTTTCAATACCAACTACAAGAATGTTTTCATCGTCTTGAATTTCTGATTTTATTTGATTGTAAAAAGTGTATTCAGGATCATTTTCTGGAAGAAATTGAGAAAAATCTGTATTAAAATACAATGATTGCATTTTAACTAAGGCAAAGACCGTTGAACCAATTATTAAAATTAGTAATAATGACTTGTATTTTACTATTAAATCGATCATAAACACCTCACGTCAAGCCCCATGTAATCACGTTCATTTATCGGGAAAGTAGAATATAAAATGTACTTATACCTATTAATAGCATACCTACTTAGCATTTTAAAGATTCGGGATTTTCCTTTACATGCTACTAACAAAAAATCAATATGTTGCTTTTGTAAAATTGATAATATTTCATTCATTTCATCTGTTGTAGGTGTTTCTCTGTACATTAGAGTTGCGAAACTTAGTTCATCACCTACTTTGGGTAAGTTTTTCATGCTTTTATTGAGAATATGTCTCAGCTGATTGATGAAGTTAAGTACGGGATGTATTTTTATCAATTTGAGTTTATAAATCAAATTTGTTTGCCATACTTTAAACTTACTGCTGACATGCTGGATGTAAGGATCTAACTGATTAGAAGCACTGGTACAAGTAATTGCTAATTCCTCAACTGATTGTTTTATTTCAGTTTTCTTTAAACGGATATGTGTTGTTATTGTCAAATACAAAAAAGGATATTCAAACATTTCAAATCCTAAATTTTCAGCAGATTTAAATGCTGCTTTATTACTTTTTTTCATCGTCGTGAATAGGAAGCTCACGTCATTGGGGATATAAAAATTCTTATATGCATATTTTGCCATCTTAGTAGTAAGGCCAAACCCCTGACATTTTTTTTTAACTCTAATGTCATAATAATATCCTGCTGTGATTTCTTTCCCATTCAGCGATATTAAAACAATGGCAGCCCCTAATATACCCATCAGAGAGCCTTCAAAATCTACTGCCAAAAAAAGTTGAGATTTATCAAAGACCATAGATCTCATGTTAAAGCAGTTTCGAATCATTTCGAGTTGAATAAATTTTCCCTGGGTCGCTTCATTTTCTAATTCAAGTAAGGACGCTTCATAGTCTTCTGAATAAGGGATTATTTCATATTTAAATTCCTTCATTTCTTTTTGATAAGATGTACTTTGTACATATTCGTTTTATCCAGATAAGTAATATTTTCAACGGTAAATCCAAGAGACTTGATTTCCTGAATTTGAGCACTATTAAGATGATTTTTTAAATACGATCGAATAACAAACGCAACACTCTGGGGTTTACAAAGGGATAAAGTTTTAAGACAACCAATGACATATTCAGGTTTTTCAAAACTCAATATGTCAGATATTGAACAAAATATATTGTCATCTTTAAAGTTAATTGTCCATTTTTTTAAAATTTTCAAAATATCGTTGTGTTTATACTTTATCTGAATCTGCTTATTCCTCAATCTATCTTGTACATTTCTCAATACCTCAGGATTTAGCGATGGCGGTAATATATCGGATGGCAAGTCATGTAAATGGCCCTTAAATACAAGATGAACCATAAAAGAATTATTCACTTCATTAGCGTCTATTAATTGCTGAAACGCTGTAGGGACAAGAGTAACATCGGTGCCTTCTCCAACAAAAGAAAGATCCTTATTACCCATTAGTTTATAAACCAGTTTATTTGAAAAAAAAAACTTAACCAATCCCCAACGAAGGCTTGGGAAATTTTGATAATCATCTCTGAAAATTTTGTAAAAAGATAATCCCAATAGAAATTTCAATAAGGGTCTAATTCTGGATAAAAAATGTTCATAATGGCCCACAAACAAAATTCCTCTTTTGACTAGATTTCTCTTAGAGTTCCAAAATAATTTCGAAGAAGGATCCAATTTTTGAAGACAAGCATCAAACAAGATCATTCGAGTACCAATTGCCATTTTATTAGCACCTATAAAACCTAAATAGTCCTGAATTTCTAATTCAGTTAAGGCCACTAACTTTAACTTTAACAGATGCAAAGCATCAATATTAGTGTCTACAGCATATACCTGTTTTAAATTGGGCATATCTAACAAAGCCAATACCCTTTCTCCACTTCCAACAACACAGAACAGTGTGCTAAAATCATGAGCATAATTTCTTTCGGCAATACTATCTTCGTTGACATGTGAATACCAAATCATATTATGCTATTTTTTTTGCATTTCCCCAAACACCTTCTGCACAAATAAAAATTTCATCGATGTAGTAAATTAGCAAAAAGAAATGCAACTAAGAAATATCTTATTAGCAGTAAAGACGTAATGTCCAAATTGGACCTACAGAGGACTTGAAAAAGGCACTTTCATAAGATAGAGAGCGTTAGAAGAGAAATTCAGTTCCCACCCCTTCGCCCGACATAGCAACAGCTGAGTCGGTTTTTTTTTGCACCAAATATTCTTGCGAAGTCGGGAATAATCAGTTTAAGGGCTATGGATTTGCAACAAATATAAGGAGGGGAAACTGTAGACTGGTTAGAATCTTGCTTATGTTTATCTACACCATCCTTAGGTTTTGTTATTAATCCCCCAAATCAAATTCCTTGGTGTCGTTAGTACTGAAAATTATTTTTTTGTCTTTCACCGCAATCTCTACTGGTTCGGCCCATCCCTTATCAAAATCGATTTTTAATTTCTTATGATCGATATCCAGTTTAATCCAATGGCTGCGGTAGCGTACATGCAAGGATATAGATTTAACATCCTTGGGTAAACGGGGATTCAACCACAGAACGTCGTCGTGGATTTCCAAGCCCGTGTAACAGCGTTGAATCAAATCTACTGTTCCGGCCATAGCCCCTAAGTGAATTCCCTCAGCTGTTGTACCCCCCTGCACATCTTTAAAATCACTCATCAAGGCTTGCTCAAAACTTTTCCAGGAACGGTTCCGGTCCGAACGGGCATATACCCAGGAATGAATCACCTGGCTCAGAGTGGAACCATGTGAAGTTCGCTCCTGGTAGTAGGAAATATTTTTTAAGATACTTTTCTTCCTGAAATCGTACCCTAACTGACGAAACTGCTTCACAATCTCATCAGAAGAGAACAAATAGAACAGCATGAGAACATCAGCCTGTTTACTCGCTTTATATCTGTTTGGGGAATCATTCTCCTTTTCCAGGATGCGGTCCAACCGCATATTTTCGCCGTACAGCCTCTTATACTTTTCCCAATCCAACTCCTCCAGTTCCTCGTAGCCCTCAAACTGCGAAATGATGTCCTCATCGTAGAAGGGAATGTACATCTTCCCAACAATTTCCCTCCACTTGTCCACATCCTCCTCTTCCAGATTGATTTTCCCTGCAAGATCCGCTTTGATTTTGACATCATACCTATCCCATAAATTCAAAGCACATCGAATCACCCAAACGGCCATAAAATTGGTATAGGCATTGTTGTTAAGTCCGTAACTTTCCCTTCCGGGATACTGGGTATGATATTCATCAGGCCCCATCACACCCCGGATTTCATAACGATCTAGTCTGGGGTTGAACTCCGCAATACTTGACCAAAACAGCGCAGTATCAAGAATCATTTCTGCCCCGTAGAAAATCAGGAATTCTTTATCGTTGGTTGCCTGATAATATTGCCATACATTATAGGGAATTGCAACATTAATATGTCTTTGTAAATTTGAATGATCGGGAAGCCATCGCCCCGACACGGGATTTAAATGAATTTTCTGGCTCTCTTCTCTCCCGTTACTACCACTTTGCCATGGAAACATAGCACCCTTAAATCCATCTTCCCTGGCTGCCTCCCGGGCTTCGCTTAAACGTCGATAACGGTACATCAGCGAAGAACGGGCAATATGTGGAGAATGCAGGTTCAGGTATGGGAAGATATATAACTCATCCCAAAAAACATGGCCCCGATAGGCTTCTCCGTGCCATCCCCGCGAGGGCACCCCAACATCCATATCAATACTGTTTTTGGAAACTGTCTGATTCAAATGAAAGATATGAAGCCTGAGAATGAGCTGGTCGGGATCATCACTTTCTATCTTAATATCGCATCGCTCCCAGATTTGCTTCCAGGCTTGAACATGATTTGCCAAAAGGGCTGAAAAGGAAGCCAATCGCTTCAATTTTGTTTTTACTTCTGTAAAAGGATCACTGATAGAAAAATCTTTCGAGGTATAGATAACAGCAAGCTTTTCGATGCGAATGGGTTGCAGTTTTTCACAGGAAAATATCATTTCCTGTCCCACAAACTGCTCTTCATTAATGAATTGGGTATAATATTGTTGCTTTTGTTCATTAATCAAGATGGTAGTCTTTACACCCTGTACCATCTGAACCAGCGATTGATTGCTGACAACCGTCAGATAACAACCATCCTCCTTTAAACAACCTTTATCCAATAAAGCATGATGCTTCCCGTCAAAATTCCGATAGCGTGCCACCCCTTCGTTGGTAATCCCTCCATCAATACCGGAACGAATTATGATATCACCTTCCCAGTTTTCAGGAATAAGGGTCCATTCGATCCCTGCCACATGTTGATCATCCAGACTCACCATTCTACGGCTGATGAGCGATGTTTCTTTCCCCGAAGGATCGGTAAAACGCATTTTCCTTTCCAGGATACCCGTTTGTAAATTCAGGTTCTGAAGGTATTCCCTTATTTCCACATTTGCCAGGTTGAACCACTCACCGTCCTGATGTTTAAAGGTCAAGGACAACCAATTGGGCCAATTCACAAGATCTTCATTTTCTACGCTTTCACCTTCCAGTACTGATCTTAACCGATTATATCCTCCGGCAAGATAGGTTCCGGGATAATTGTATTCATTACGACCAACTTCCTCCACTGCTCCGCGGGTAACAATATAGCCATTTCCCAAGTTACACAAGGCCTCCCTCAAAGGATGCTCCTTAGGATTCCATCCTTTATACTGGATTGTCCAATTGTCCATTATAATAAGTTTTACGATTTTCTATTCTCCCTGAACGATCTCCTGAAATTCAATTTCGAAATCCATATCAGCCAGGTCGTTTCGCTTGAATTTCCTGATAAAGGCACTTTGGTTGTCGATAAGGTGGAGCGTGCATATCGTACCTGTTGAAAACTTATCTTAAGTTACAAAAAAGACAATAGGGATAAAAATGTAACACTTTCAAATCAAGCACCTCACTCCTCCTTTTCCCATCAGCTTTAAAAAATCAAAAAAAAACCACCTCTAAAAAGAGGTGGTTGAATAAGATTTCCCGATTGAAGGGGATCTAATGAATTGTATTTTAAGCTGCCAGTCTGGCTTTCTCTGCATCCAGTCTTCGGGTTACTCTACCAAAGATGATTAAAGCTATCGCAGATACTGCAGCAATCACTACAAAGTAATACCAGATGTAATGTGCATGTACAGAAGCTTCTTCCCAGGCAGCATGGTCTTTAAACAACATGGGATCGGGACAATACTTTGAAAGCAAATAACCCGATAAACCAAATCCAAGGATGGAAGAAATAAACGAATGAAGATGGCTAAATCCAAGATACATTGCCTCTTCTCCTTGAGGTGCTTGTAGTGAAAAATATTCAAGGAAACGTGGAGATATAAATGATTCAGCCAATCCCTGGAAGACAATCCCAACAATCATCATAAAGGCAACTGGATGCAAACTAAATAAACCCAAATCGATTGATTCCACATCCAGAAGATTACCTGCTGCCATACACATGGCAGAAATAGGCATAATAAACATCCCCACAGTCATAGAAAACAAAGCTGTTTTCTTACGCAGCATTTGTGTGATTAAGCCTACAGAAAGCACTACGACCAAAGGATTAACGTTGGCATACCAGGATGGAGAAGCGCCCTCTCCTGCCATACGCAAGACGTACTTAGGCATGGTAGCATATAACTGGTGTTGTACCATCCAGAAACCGGTAACAATTAGGATTAGTGCCAACAAACGACCATTTGCAAGCACTCTTAATAAGGCATTCCATATTTCACGAATACTTTTCCCTTCTCCTTCGTGACGTGTACTCTTAAAGAAAAAGAAAACACCAATTAGGGCTAAACAAGTCATGGTTGCCGAAAAGTAGTTCAGGTTGACCAAACCTTCGTTACCCATAGCTTCACGCAAAGGCTTTACAATGGTTTTTCCAGAAAAAGAACCAATATTCACCATGGCATAAAAGATTGAGAATCCTTTTGCACGTGTGGCTTCAGTTGTCTCCTTTGCAACAGTTCCCGTAATCACCGACTTGATGAAAGAACCACCAATCATGATCACAATAATGACTGGAACAACCATCCATTTATAAGAACTATCTTTCAAGCCTTTAAAAACGGTAATATCGGTATATTCAACCAAGCCTGCTGATTCCAGCATGGTTGGAAGAATCGCCAAACCAGCATACCCAACAGTTAAGAGGCCAAATGCTAATAGTAAAGCATTCTTAAAACCCATTTTATCAGCTAATGCTCCACTGAAAGTTGGTAGCAAATACAATCCGGCAGAAAAACTACCCGAAATTAATGCCGATTCCATATCACTAAAGCCTAATATTCGGGATAGATAAATGGTAATGACAATAAAAACGCCATAATAAGCTGCTCTTTCCAATAGTTCCACCGAGTTGGCCACCCAAAAGGCCTTGGAAAAGCGCTCTTTTATCTTACTCTCTTTTTCAACACTCATTTTAATTCACAATTTAGTTTATTTAAGGTATAGTTGTCGCAATTTCAGCGCGTAAAAATAGACTTACTTTTGAGATTCACAAGTAGGAAAAACCCCACTTTGCCCTTTTCACAAAAATTGGGCCGTAAGAGGCACTATTTAAACAGAATGCTAAATTACACCTTATTCTAAACTATATATGATTCATTCTTCTTTTAATTAGATCTTTAGAAGAATGAATTTTAATCAAACTTCCAGCATCGTCCGTAGTTTCCGGTAGGCATGGCTTTTTTGAGTTTTGAGTGTATTCACCGAAACCCCCATGATATCAGCAATTTCCTGATTTTTCATACCAAATAAGCCATAGTGCAGAATTTGCTTTCGTTTGGGGGTTAGATGTTCGATTGCTCGATAAAGCAGTTGAATATTCTCATCGGAATTATTCTGAAAGGTAAAAATCTGTTCCTCACCACTCTTTTGTGAATATTCATTTTGATTAATGTCTACTAGCTTTTGATTGCGTATGGTATTGATACATTTATTCCGTACAGAACGAAAAAGATACTCTTTCAGAGAGTTGTGAATCCGAAGGTCGTTTCGCATTTCCCAGAGCCTTAAAAAAACCTCCTGAACCAAATCCTCACTTAAATTCGAGTCATTCAAAAACGAATTGGCATATTTCACCAAACGTGCAAAGTTTGTTTCAAATACGATCTTAAAATTCGAATCGGAAATCCTAATTTTATCTGAATCTTTCAAATCCATATCCATGTTGTAATAGTAATTTTTCTGACAATTATCTAGGCTTCGGAATTGCCCTTGAATAAATACTTAGCTTGAAAATATGGGAGTATATGACTGTTAGTTTATAAGAAAACCGGACGACACCACACCATCCGGTCTTTCACTCAACTAACCCATTATTGTTTACTGTAATAAACAATAATCCAAACAAAATCAATATAAATAAAAAGCTTATTCATGTCTGATCTACCACAAAACATGTATAAAGCCTGTTTGTCATTTTTTAATAATTAACACCGAGTTACTGTAAAACATCGCTTTTTTATATGCTTGTTTCCTGCTTTATCTTTTACGACTAAAGAGAAATAATAATCTCCAACAAAAGCATCTTTTTCAACACCAATATTAAAGTCGATCTTAACATTTTGCTTGCCCTTGATAATGGGTAAGGCATTTCCATCAGCATCAACGCAGGCATTGGTTAAGTGATTACAAGAAAAACTTTTCACAAAGCACAGATCTTCTGATCCCCCTTTGGCAATGCTGATTTTGTAATCCTCTAAGGCAATATTATCCGAAAGAACAACACTTACTTTTAATGCTTCTCCCTGACGAATTTCAGATATATCGACAGGACTTATGAGTTCTATGCTCGGTTTTATTTTGTCAGTATCTACATGACAATTGAAGCCAAGTAGTGAAACTAAAATCAGAATTGATTGAAAATTTAAAATCATATTTATATTCTTGAGTATCTGTAAATTTCACATGAAAGTCAGGTATTAATCATGCTCATTTATATTTCGTATTTTATTATACCTGCTCTAAACACCTAATAATCTGTTGTTTTTAAACCTTATTGCTCATCGAGCAGTAATTGGATATCCTTATACAACAACTCCCCAGTTGAAGGTCTGGGAGCATTAAAATTTACTATCTCGCCAGTTCTATCTACCAATAAATACATTGGAATTGTATACCTTCTCTCTTCTGTATAATTATCCTTGTATTTTTCAAAAAAACCGGAATCATAACATTCTGGAGAAATAAAAACATTAACCCCTTTTAATTCATGTTTGATGATCAAATCATGCCAACGTTTTTCATTTTGCTTGTCCCATTTTACTGAATAAGGACTACATAGGTATAGAAAAGCTACAGAATCTTTTGCGAATTTTTCCTTCAAGGCAGGTAAATAACCAAACTCTTGTATGCAGGGACTGCACCTTGTGCCCCAGATATCAACATAAACGACTTTGTTCTGAAATTTCTTTAACTTTAATATACTATCTATTGTGGGGTATATATTTGTCGAGTCTCCAATGATTGTATAGTCATCATTTCCATTTTGAGCTTCCCCTGTAATATGAAATAACATAAACCCAAGCATAAACAATATAACTTTCATAAATTCAAACGCTTAACAACACACAACTATAATATTTATCATTTCGTCTGTAGGTATTAAAACTAAACCTTTGTATGATTGGTTTTTAATTAAAAAAAGGGAAGGGTATTTCCTGGGATCACCTCCCCATTTTAACCAAACCTACCGACTAACTAAAATTTTTATAAAAGCACATATTCATAGAATCCTTCAACACTTAATTTTACCTTTCCAAAAGAATGATCATGAAAACATACTGTTACTCAATCATCAGGATCATTCTTTTGGTTAAATAAACCATTAAAGTTCTCTTTACTCATTGCAACTTCCAGGTATTCAAGCAATACATTTAGACAATACACCTCACCCACACAGAACTAGAACACATTATTTATAAAAAAAGAAAGTAAAAGAGGAGCCTTTCGGCTCCTCATACTAAAAAGCTAAATCTATTATTGTTTTGTAAGAATTGTTTTCTCATAAATACCGTAAGCTCCAGCTTCTACTAAAACAGCCCAAGATTCAGCAGTTATATTACCGTCCTCATCAATTTGACAAACAATATCACCAGCAAAATCAGCTTGGAGTTGATTATCAGCAACAAATACACGAACTGCTTTAGCAGCGCCATGTTGAGGATCAACAAACATAACCTGACCAGCAAGAATACTCATGCTCATGGTTTCAAGGTCAACAGAAGCCTTCATGGCAACATCTTCACCAATTCCCCATAAATTCATGATTAAGACCTGAGTGTCATCTTCAGGATCTGGTAAAATTGTTAAAGAATTACCCGAAGCTGGATCTAAAGATCCATCCTCAAATAGATACTCTTCTTCAGTATAAAAACCGAAAAGCTCAGCCAAGGGATGAGACTCATCCACTTCGATATCATTATTAAGAATGGTAATTAAGATTTCTGACTTTAAACCGTTAGCAAATCCCAAGGATATATTTGCAGAACTTGACTTCAATTTAATTTTGATTTGTCTGTTCGCGTCAACCGTATCATTACCAATAACTTTAATGCGAATTGCATTTTTATACGAACCTTCACCAAAGGTCAAAGTTTTAGTAGGATTAAGCAATTCAAAATCAACCCCTTCAACTGCTGGATTTTCAAACCCTTCGCTTACAAAATCAAAATCAACAGTTACAGCCTGAGAAGAAGTAGTACTATAGTTTACTTCAAAATTTTGATAAACATCAACATCTTCATCAATTTCATACGCTTCTTCTGCAAATGAGATAGAAGCATTTTTATCCTGAAATAGAATTTCATCTACTTCGGCTGTACATGCTCCAAACCCAAGAGTTAAAAGCACTAATAATAGCCAATATATTTTTTTCATTTTTTTCTGTATTTAGATTAATAGCCAGGGTTCTGAACCATGTTTTCATTTCCATTAAATTCAGACTGAGGGATTGCCCATGACCATCTGTGGTTAGATGGCAAGATAGATAGGGAGTTAGGTCCAGCAACAGTATTCTCTTGAGGAACACGTGTAAAACCAAGACCTTTACGTTTTAGATCAAAGAAACGGTGTCCTTCAAAAGCTAACTCCTTAGTTCTTTCGTCCCAAATTGCAGCTTTAAGATCATCGCCTGTAAGAAATTCATCAGAATAACCTACAATACGTTTTGATCTAAGCGTATTTAAGTCGGCAGCTGCAAGAGCATTTTCATCATTTTCAGCATAAGCTTCTGCACGAATCAAATACATCTCTGCCAAACGGAAAAGCTTAGGCATATGAGCGCCATTCTGATTAGTTCCATCAAATTCAGGATTTCCAGGAAACTTATTTACCAAAGTGGTAACCCAACCATTATAAGATGTTTCTTCTGTAATAAAATAAGAGTTGTATCTGATATCGTTATTTACATCATACATATCAATTAACCACTCTGCAGGCACAAAATCAGGAGTAGGTTTACCATCTTTATTCTGTTCATCGTTATAGTAACTATAACCAGGAATTATGAAAGAAGCATCAGCAACAGTCAAACCAAATTTGCAAATGATCTCGCTACCCGCATCATAAGTCCACATATTTTGAAAATAGTCGAAAGCGTCCTCATTAGCCTCATAACCTGCTAAAGCAAATTGATCATCATTGATCAAATTAGAAGCATGAAAGATCGCTTTATCCCAATTGTTCATATATAAATATACACGAGCAAGAAGCGCATCAGCAGCATGTTTAGTAAAATAACGTGTAAAATCTTCATGGTAATACCCTTCTCCAACAGCAGGGATTAACTCTCTTGCCTCAGTTGCATCCTCAATAATTTGAGTGTATACTTCTTCAATCGTATTTCTTTCAGGCTGACCTTGTTGGTATTCCGTAATAACAGGAACTCCTAAATCTGTTGAGGCTGTAGAAGCGTTATACGCCTTACCATAGGTTTTAACCAAATCAAAATGAGCCAAAGCACGCCCTAATAAGGCTTCACCCTTAATAGATGCCTTCTGAATAGAATCTCCTTGAATATCATCAATAACATTAATAATATTAGAAGATCGAATAATCGTTGAATACATAACTCCCCAAGGACTAGATCCCATTCCGGAAGTATAGGTCCACTTATACATTTCTCCATAATTATTAGAATAACCAATCACAGAAAAAGCTTCGTCTGTCATAATATCCGGAACAACAACAAATGATCTGCCATAATACCCCGAACTTTTAAAAGCTGAATACATTCCATTTAATGCTATTCTGGCATCCTTAACATTCGTAATTGCTTCTTCTGCATCAATAGACGTCGTCGGTTGTTTATCCAGGAAATCTTCGCAGGAATATAAACCCATTAGCATCACTGCTAATAATAAACTATATATTTTTTTCATTATTATTTATTCTTTAGAATTTAACATCTACACCAAAAGTAAAAGTCTTTACCTGAGGATACATTCCCAACTCAACATTACCATCAAATTCCGGGTCGAAACCAGTATATTTAGAGAAAGTTAAAAGATTTTGTCCTTGAGCATAAACTCTTACACCCTCTATTCCTTTAATTCTTCCAATAATATCTTCAGGTAATGTATAAGCTACCATTAAGTTTTTCAAACGTAAGAAAGAAGCATCTTCAACCAAACGAGAATCAAAATAAGTTTGTCCGTCAGGTTTTGGAATGTCAGTTATATCACCTGGTTTTTTCCAGTAGTTAAGCATACGCTTCGTCTGGTTGAAGCTTGCGAATTGACCATTAGACTCGATAAAATAGCGCGTATTATTCACCATATACTTATCCTTCACCCATGAAAAGAAAGCCTGTACTGTTAAACCTTTATATGAGAAGGTATTTGTCACACCACCAGTCCAGGGAGCAATAAAATTCTTGCCTTTAAGCACAACCGCATCATCTTCAGAAAACTTATCGGTAATTTTATCATCTTTGGTTAACCAAAGATTCTTACCTGTAGCAGGATCAACACCAGCAAAACGAGTATAGTACAGCTGTCCGTATGCCTCACCTACTTTAAATATTAGGTTGCCCTTACGAAATTCATCTTTACCATCGTAAAGTTCTGTAATTTCGCTTTTGTTATACCCAACGTTGGCAGACAAATTCCAGTTAAATCCATTAGCATTGATAATATCTGCATTGATGGTTAATTCAGCACCTTTATTTACCATTTCACCCACATTAGACCAACGGCTGCCAAAACCTGAAGTTAAAGAAAGTGGTACATCGAATAACATATCCGAAGTGGTTTCATGATACACATCCATAGCAATATTAACACGGTTGAATAAACCTAAATCAACACCTAGGTTTATTTTCGTTAATTGTTCCCATGTTAAATCCGGATTTCCTGGAGCAGAAGGAGCAGATGCATTATCACCATTATAAATACCAAAACCATAAAGTCTCATGTGGTTATAATTACCAATCTCCCAGTTACCCGAAGTACCAACACCAACTTTAAAACTTAAAGCAGAAATCATTTCATTCGAAGTAAGGAAGGATTCAGCTTTCGCATTCCAACGCGCACCTACAGCCCAAAAATCGGCCCAACGAACATCTTCACCAAATCGAGAAGAACCTTCTCTACGGTAAGTAAAATCAGCATAATATTTTCCATTATAACCATAACTTGCCGATCCTAAAAATGAAAGAAGAGAATACCCTTCTTCCCATCCTCTTGGACTACCATCATAGTCAGCCGCAGTCGACAACATTTTCATATGACTTGAAGGTAGCTTTGTAGCTACAACACTAAATAATTCACGTTTCCCTTCAAGGCTCTCGAAACCTGCAAAAGCAGAAACATCGTGAACCTCGTTAAAGGTTTTATTAAAGCTTAAAAGGTTGGTTGTATTCAACTTAAAAATACGCTCAAATGCACGCTCCACTTTACCATCAGTTCCTAAACCCCATGCAGATTCAGGGCTTGTGTAACTTTTATCTACATAATCTTTAAAGTCAACACCTACAGTGGTCTTAAACTTAAGGTAATCTGTAAATCGATACTCAGCAAACACATTACCCTGCATCATCACCTTAGTCGAAAAATCTTCGTTAAGATCAAGCTGCTGCAATGGGTTACCAAATGGAAGACCATCCTCTTCAGGAGTCGTATATGATCCATCAGCTCTACGAGCTTTTAGGTAAGGATTCATTAGATAGCCAACAAAAGCCGGGTTGTATACACTATTAGAAGTAGAAGTCGTAAAGTTATTTTCTTCTAATGCTAAAGTTATAGATGTACCAAGCTTAAGCTTATCACTCGCATTATGATCTAAATTGATTCTTCCGGTATAACGTTTAAAGTCTGAACGGTACTGAATACCTTCCTGATCGTAATAGCCACCAGACAAAAAGAAGCGCGTTTTATTATTACCTCCTCGAACTGAAATCTCATGTGATTGCATAGGTGCATCACGGAAAACTTCATCTCTCCAATTTACATTAACTTTACTTAATTCTTCATTTATAGGATCATCAGAGGCTCTTAGTCCAAGCTCAATTTCATAACGCAGTTTCTCTTCAGTATTCATCATATCGAAGTTGCTACGAGCTAACTTAGAGAATCCATACTGGCCACGGTATGTGATTTCTGATTTTTCTTTACTGATACCACGTTTTGAAGTAACAACGATAACACCATTGGCACCACGTGCACCATAAATAGCAGTTGATGCAGCATCCTTTAAAATAGAAATACTTTCAACATCGTTAGCATTTAATGAAGAAAAGTCGCCATTCGAAATTGGAACACCATCCATTACGATTAGAGGCTCAGTACCCGCATTAATTGAAGATACACCTCGAACACGAATAGAAGCTGCAGCACCCGGACGACCAGAAGAAGCCATAACCTGCACACCTGCAGTTTGTCCCTGAAGTGCATTATCAAAACTTGCAACAGGAACTTGCTCTAATTTTTCGGCACTAATAGTAGAAACAGCACCCGTAATAGCCCCCTTCTTTTTTGTTGCATAACCTACTACTACGACCTCGTCAACATCTAAAGATTCCGGTCTCATCGTCAAATTAATTACAGTTTTGGTTCCAACAGGAACTTCCTGTATTTGCATCCCAACAAAGGTGAATACAAGAATATCTGAATTCTGTGCTTCAATTGTAAAAGCACCGTCAATATTTGTTGAGGTACCTATGGTTGTTCCTTTCACAACAACCGATACTCCAGGGATACCAAGTCCATCCTCATCACTGATAACCTTACCAGTAATTTGCTTGGTTTGCGCCAACACCATCTGTACTCCCAATAAAAATAGGAATACGGATAGTCCAATCATTTTTTTCATAGAAAACTCTTTTTAGTTAGTAAATAAGTTATTTTATTAATCCTCCTCTATCTGTCACTCTTCTTCAAAAAGAAAAAGCATTTCAAAAGACATTATTCTAAATTGGAGTCAGGGCTATTAATTGCTTTAGGATTTGGGAGAATCTACTTTGGGGATAGTTTACACTTACTCGTGCAACTCCAGATCCAACTCCTTTTTTAATCCTGTTACAATCAATATTTGCCTTGATTTTTCCAGGAGTGCAAGAATGAACTTAATGGCGAGTAATCTTAATAAAAGGCCATAGCATAAATCCTACCAGGCAGTCTTTACGCCCTATCTTTTTTACTACTCAAGTCGAATACCAACATGACAACACCACTACAAAAACCGCTAGACTTCTATTAATCAGATACAACATCACACGAAAGAAAACTGACACAGAAAACAGATGAATCGATGTTCATTGGGATTAGAGAAGAAAAACAACTCAAGATTATGCCGTCATTTTATAATCTCGTTGATGAAATTTGCGATAAGTTATTGGGAGATCGGCCAGCAAAACAGGGAGTAAAAAAGCAGGAGACTTCATCACAAAAAAAATGAACCCGACAGACTGCTTTCTCTTCAATTACCAGCTCACTATTTATTAAAAAGAGATAAAATAATCTTCGGTACTACTGATTAAGTATCCGGCAAAAAATAAAAAATGGATGTCTTGAAAACATGATATTAATCTGCACCCCACTGTCCTGTCGGACATTTGCTCACACTATATTTCAAACGAGAATGTTCGCGATCCATCGGATTCCCCTGAAAAGGGAGAAATCTGCAGCATACATTCGATTTATACATCAAATATTTGTATAGAAAGACTAACTTTTGCACTTGATCCATATCCTGCCATAATAAGCTGGCAGAAAGAATAAGCATTAAGGGCAGATAACTATAAAATGATGTGGATCCTTTGAAATTTTAATTCATAGCCTCGTCAACAAAAACTAATTTTGGCTCTATATCGCATACAGAGGATTAGCTATTTTTTAATATCAATAACTAGCCCCAACCGTGCTCGCCGAACAAGTTCTTTGGCAGGCGAAGAGGTGGCTAAATTTTAATAAGTTCACCCCTTTCAGGGATGTTAATTAATTAATCTGGATACCGCACTCTTCAAGTGCGGTTATTCAAATTAAACCACTTCGTGGTATATATTATTTACCTACCCAAATCAACATAAAACCCAAGTTTCAAGCATCAGGAATGGATGTGAGCGTCGCTTGGGGCTATTCTCACATCCATACCTTCACCCTTACAAAAAAGAAATTCAGAATACTTTGGAATTCGACAATCTAACAATCAAGATCTGATATTTCTCCCTCATAGACACTAAATTTAAAACATATCGACATTCAAAATAGACTACCTTAATTAACCACTAATATCATAAAAGTCTATTTTTCACTGTCCAATTACACAAAGACAAAGTTGAACCGATCTGTTTGTTTTTAATGTTTTAGCAAGAGTTGCTAACTTGAATTTACCGACTATGAAAGTAAAAATCACATATGTCATTCTTACTTGTACAAGATTAGTCTGTTTCAAGGCAGCTGGCAAAAATAAAGCCTTAACAAAATTCCTACATCAGGGAAAAACACAGCTACAATTCTACTCTACACTTCTTTTTGAGCATAACATTGCCATAACTCAAAATCAATAAATACTGATTTACATGGAATTAGAATTATTCTAAAGTTGAGCTCCTTTCTGATATAAGGAATGATTGTATAGCCATTATAATGAAATATCATAAATCCAGAGAGGGGGACAAAAAAATTATGGTGTAAAGGGTCAAATCACTTAAAGACGAGTCCGGGAATCAAAAAAAAGGAGCTGCAAAAACAGCTCCCTTTAATTCTAATCATATTATATGCTATATTTTTCAGGGTGCAGGACGGCTTTTGGACTTCTTTTTATTTAGTGTGGCCTCCAAAATGGGCTCTGCTTTTTCAATCTCAGCTAGTTCATCATAAGCGGCTACAGCTTCAAGAGGACTTATTTCGGAAGTGTATCGAAGTTCATACCACAAATCAAAACCATATTTCTTGTGTTTCGCCTCATTTTTGGGTGAGTAAGGAAATACCCTTTTCATTTCCACTGTTGAGAGTTGTTTGTTCACCTCATCTATGGCTTGAATACCCGTTATAAGAATGCCATCTTCAGTTTTAGTTTGCAAACCTTCTAATACGGTAGACAATTCGGCCTTAAATTTTATTCGAACATGGCCCAATTTCATACCATCTCGATATTCCTGAGCAAATGACGATCCAACAATCAGCACAAGACCAATTAGTGTCATTCCTATACGCTTAAATTGTAATACTCGTTGCATATGATTATAATTTTCTAGTTAAGGCCATATAGCCTGTCCCGAATTTTCGGGAGAAGTCGCCAATAAACATCCCCCTGTGCTTACGCTAAAGCTTCAGCGACACGCGTGTGTGTCGATCCCGATTGTTCGGGATACTCATGGCTCGTTTCATATTCACGAAAATTTAATAATTTAATCCAGCCAAAGCCCTGGGGCACTCTATTAAGGTAAGTAAAAGCTTAAAGCTCACCAAATCGACTCTGGCAGATCACATAGGTCTATTTGCCCTGTAAGACATACAAACATGATGTTTATCTATCAAATCCGTCAACTCTGCATCGGACATCATTTTCCAGGCAAGCACTCTCTTAGAAATTGAATTTTTCAACCTAAAATCCCTCAATGGACAATTCCTGGTTTCTTCATTAAAAGGACAAGCAAAGATTAATCCAATATGTACTTCAAAACTCATAACAAAATTATTTTACATCCGTATTGTACTCAAAATAAAGATGCAAGCTACTCTAAAACGTTGCGTTGAATTCCAAAATATTTTATGAAAAATTAAAGGGATCCAACCAGCGGCAGATCCCTTTAAATTCGTACTAACGCACTGCTGTGCGTTTTTTAAGGACGGACAATTTCAAACTGCACCATCTCTTCAGAGTATTGTCTGACTAATCATCAACTAAAATTGAAAATCTACAAATTCCTCTCACTCGGCCTTCTTCTGCCCTAGCAGTTTATTTCGTAAGTAAGCTACTCATCAAAACACCTAATTTTACTATCCCGCGGAGTATTTCACCCCTTCTCCGGCATATTTTTTTGATTCCTCCAGCAGGTTTCACCCCTTCTCCGGCATATTTTGGCACTTCTCTGGCAGTTTGAGGGCTTCCTCCGGCAATCTGAAGGCTTTCTCCGGCAATATTTAATAGTTCTCTGGCAATTTTATTTATCTCTCTACTTGGATCTAAGGTCTATTTACTTGTTTGTCATTTTTATATCCTAAACTTTCATTCAAAAGTTGAGTTTGATCCAAACAGAAAAAGAGATCCACCTTTTGGCAGATCCCTTATATATTTTTTTAACCTGACAGGTTTACTCCAGTGATGGAAAAAAACCTGTCAGGTTTGAAATTACGGACGTACAATTTCAAATTGCACCATCTCTTCAGTCACATTTTCTGACTGATCGATAGCAGTAAGAATTAAGCTGTAATGTCCAACACGGGCATTCGTTCCTACAGCAATATCGAAATTCAAATCAAAAGATTTTTCTCCAGTTACTACTGGCAAAGCATTACCATAAGCATCTAAATCTGTACGTGAGTTAAAATAAAACTCTTCAACATTTTTTACTGACTTTGAACCTCTGTATGTAATTTTCACCTCATACTCTTCCAGCTTGATGTTGTCAGAGAGAAGAGCATTTACATTTAGAATACCGCCAGGCGTAATATCCACAGTAGTTATCGGACTATTTAAATTTATAGTTGGTTTGGTGGTATCAACTATAGGATCATCATCATCTCCACAACTCGCAAAGCTGAGAGCTAAGATGAAGATCATTGCACATTTTAGTATATTCATTTTTTTTAGTATTAAGTACAAGTAATTCGTAACTCGTAATTTATCATTCAATATTCAAAGAGGGAAGTCCCAAAGGACTTCACCTCTTTTTGTATAATAAAAATTCTCTACATTTTTACTACACGCTTCACAATCTCTCCTTTGGCGCTTGTAATTTTCACCAAATAGATACCTGAAGCCATATCACTGATATTAAGCATCTCAAGTTGTTCACCACTCATTTTATTGACTGTGGTTTGATACTGAGTAAGGCCAGTTACATTCAAAATAGAGATGCTTACTTCTCCCTCAATATCACTACCCAGAACAATGTTCAGAGGACCAGTTGTTGGAACCGGATACACCTTAGTTGCTGTAGCACCTTCAGGATCTTCGATACCCGTTACAGTACCAACATTTACATCAAATGTAGTCTCAGCACTTAAGCCCTCTGAATCAGAGGCCACAACAGTAATTACCGCATTCCCTTCCATCAATGGTCTGATGGCCATTTCCTCTTCCGAAGTGAAAATGCTAACAATAGGATTATCGGTAGTAACCATATAGCTTAGGGCCTCATTATCCGGATCGGTGAATAATGGGAAAAGATTGATATAATCGAACTCTTCATCCTCATAGTACTCACGGGCCTGAATCGTTTCAATCAACTCAGGTGCACGGTTCACATTCAAGACTTCAACCGGGATATCCAGCTTAGTGACGTTACCATGCTCATCCTCACCAAGCAAAGTAAAGTTGCTTGATCCGGCACACTCAAAATCAGGAGCATAAACAATGGTGATAGTATCGTTTTGAACGCTCATCTGAACGAAGTCATACTCCTCTGCCAAAGCGTAAGAACAAGCATCACCTTCCAAATCTTTGGCGGCAACCACATGAGTCAAGCTTTCATTCTCCTTCACCGAAAGTGAAACTTCTGGATCTACCTCGAATTGTGGTCCCTGGTTTTTGTGCAATTGCAAGGCAACAGCAGCTTCACGGGATTTAGGATCGTTGGTAGAAATGGTCAATGCTCCATCGTTATCAATGTCCAAGGCTTTGCTTGCATCAAAGATCAGGTTTACCGTAAGGGATTCTCCAGCAGGAACTTCCCCTTCAAGGTCGCCATCAATAGCTACCCAGGCACCACCTTTTGCTTCTTTTTCAAGGGCTTTCACCATCCATCCCCATCCAGCATAACTGGCCTGCAGATCATTCCATGCTCCACCATCTGTATACAAAAAGCGTCCTTCAACATTCTCTACACCTTCGACTGTTCCTTGTGGAAAGGCTACCCCAAGTGGATAACTAATCACAATATAGAAAGTTTCCCCGGGATAGAACACCTGGCTTTCCGACAGCTCGAAAGTTACGAATTGGCCCTTTGGAATAGCAGTATCCAGATTGTATTCAAAACTCTCCTTCGTAAGGATTTTGGCATCAGAAATACTAGTACCTCCAGCTCGAATCTCCACTTGAATTGTTGAATTCAGCATTTCTTCTGACGCATACCATGCTTTAACGTGAGTCAGGTTAAAACCGGCCTCGGGAGCCTGGAAGGTGGTACCGGTGGTAAAGGCCAGGTCAAATCCAAACCCAAGACCTCTTGCAACATCGGTCAGGGTATCGTATTCCAGAACGGTATTGTAAGACTCCTCACTAAATGTTTGAATACTGTTCACATCAACCAACTCAGTTTCCAGTAACTTAACAGTTGAACCCATTGCATTCACTGCAGCAGAAGCTTCAGCCTCTTCCTGCTCTTCCCCTTCTCTCAAAAAGTTGATGCCCAATTGATAGTTCAACACAGACAAGCCATTGGTGTTATCAATAGTTACAGTTCTTACTTCTTGATAATCTGGAGTATTGGCTATTACGGCTACGCTATCCTGACTAAGTTCAATTACTGGAGGTAAGATAACTGATGCACTTATCGGCAGTTTGAAATCACCCGCGGGCAGGTTGCTAACGAATACAAGCTTGTCATTGATCTCGGCTTTGGTCCCTGTTGGCATCAAACGAACTCTCAGTTTGGCTTTTTCACCGGGTACCAAAACTGGCATAGTAAAGTAATTAATTTCCGCCCATGATATAATCCCCCAAGTTGGATCAGTAAAATAGATCTCTACTTTGGCCTCACTACCATCTTCAAAAGCAATACTTGTAAATTCAAGAACATCACTACCAGTATTCTTCACTGAGAATTCCTGGTAATAGGACATGGGTTCAGGACCAAAATCGCCACGAAACTCGTAGGCCATTACCTCACCATATTCAATCGGATCTATGATATCCATTGCTGGTTCACCGTTCACAGTCAAGCTAACCGGAACCATCATTTCCTCCTGTAGTGGAGCATTGTTAAAGATTCTGAAATTTCCGGTGTACTCTCCTTTGTTCAGATGCTTGGCATCGAGACTTACATTTAGTTGTTTGCTTTGCCCTGCAGGAATAATTTGTTTTTCGGCAGGCGTTAGAGAAACAGCCAATCCGTCTTTAATATAATGCTGGTTGAAGGCCAACTGTACCCCATCAGAACCATCGGCATTCTCCACACCAATTACACCAAAAATAGTTTCGGCATGTGGTGTGCACTTGTACTGGAACTTGATATTTCCGTTTTTGTACAGGATGGCTTCAAAGTTATAGCTGCCTCCCATTCCGAACATGTCTTCTTGCTCCGCCCACTCCACTACAACACGATCATCATGAATCTGATAAAACATCCCAACTTCTGTATCATAATTTGGATGACCGAGATTTTCATTTTGAACTGCAAAGTAGGGCGCAATGATATTATGGGGTTCGCCTGCATTTGGAATTGGTTGCGGGAACATAAACGGAGGATTAGTTTCCGGTTTGCTCATGGAGATTACCCCTTCCCAGCTTACCCAAATAGTATCGGTGGGTTGATTGTAAAAAGTCAATTCGTAAGGCAAAGCCACAGCTCTCCAGAACTGTTCATTCTCAAAATGCCAGGCTCGGTCAAGGCGGGTTCCCGCACCACGTACTTCTTCCCAGTTGTAAACCGGACCGTCTTCATCATCGCTATCCAGAGCGTAATAGGTGAAATTCTTCAAGCTATTGTCCATGGTTTCGACCTCTGCCAGGTGCAACCAGTCGTTTCCTACAGGAACAAACTCCAGATCAGCTTCCCCCTTGTTTTCAATAGTAAGGATTTTGGTAATCGTCTCACCAGATTCCAGGCTTTCGCTGATTGAATTTACATCTACCGAAATTTCGGGAGCAGGAATTACCTCTCCGTGCAGGTAAACATCAAAGCTCTTGCCATCCGATGTTTCCACAGTCAATACATCTTCCATTACGCCCTTTTCGGAAGTGATCAGATCCACGATTACAAAATAGGAGGATTTTACTTTCAACAGAACCGGAGCCTCTCCAGTAATCTTAAATTTATTATTGGCAAGAGTTATGGAAGTGATTTCAACCTCCTTGCTTCCCTCGTTTTTAATCACAATTATATCCTTGCGCACACCTCTCTGGAATACCTGTCCCATGTCTACAGTATCCTTGTTTAGTGTTATATCAGCTACACCCCCTGAAGTTACATCCACCTTCACGGTAAAAGCTGCAGAATTGTGGAAGGGATCATTACTTACAATAGCCAAACGCTGGAATAACTCAGCTTCGTACATTCCTTCGGTACTCAGTTTCAGATCGATTTTTTTCGATTCGCCCACCTTAAGCATACCGTAAGGTTCAGATACAGAAGTGATCAGATCTTGACCTGGTGCTTTCACACGGAAAATGGTTTCGTTGGCATTCAATCTGCCAAGAATCTCATAATCATTTAGTTCAAATCGATCAACTCTACCGTTCACAAGTAATTGATCTTCATGTGCAGGGTCACAAAGACCAATCAAAGCATTCTTAAGGGTATAAGAATCCATTCTTTCAATGTCCTTGTAAAGAAATTCCACATCCCCATTATGGAACAATACAATTTGGAAAGTACAGGTTTGTGTTTCATTCCATGCCCAATCCGGTATCACATCCTGGTACTGTATAATAAATTTGCCCGGTTCACGGCGGTAGTGGATACTTCCACTCCTGTTTAATTCAAAAGATTGCACAATTGAAGCGATGAATCCATCAGGTGAACACATTTGTCCCATATTAGCGGGTCCACAAGATTTATAATTTTCCTGATCTAATGTCAGAATACCATATCGGGTCAAATTGAGTTTATTCACCTTCTTGCCATAGAATGGAAACTCGAATCCCAGATCTACTTCCAGATAATCTTGATATACATCTTTAAAGTATTCCGTAACTTCAGTTCCATTTGCAGAGATATCATTCCAGCTAAACACAGCAGTGGTATCACCATTGGCATTGCTCTCAAGAGTATAACCAAAGCTGTGAATATTTTCCAAACCTTCGATTTCCGCATCAGGAGCAAAAGCCGGAATGGCGTACTCCAGAGGATAATCACCGGTATTGGTAATGGTAATTGAGGTGCTGGTAGTATCACCCAATGCCATGGCATCCAATTGCTGAATTGCTGGCGTTATTTGAATTTCAGAAGGAGCCGCAGCTACCCCAAACAGGTTGACGTTGTGGGAACGCCCCATTTTGTCGGTAAATTCAATCGTCCCATTGTCATTTCCTGCTCCATCGGGCGTATAAAGGATGGTCAATTCAGCCAAATCTCTTGCAGCAATCTTACGAGGCTTTTTAATGATCTCGAATTGCTCATTGCTTGATACAGCAGATTGAACATTGAAATTACCATAACCGGTATTCTCAATGGTAATGGTGATCTCTTTGTTGTGTCCGTAGAAAACGCTTCCAAAATCAGTAACTTTATCGTTCTCTAATACAGGCTCATGCCCGGAAACGGTCAGGTTCACCGGCATACGGAAAAACTTATCATCTCCGTCGTTGGATTGCAACACAACATTAGAACTATAATCTCCATTGATCAAAGTAGAACCATCCAAAGAGATTTCCACCTGCTGACTATCATTCCCTTCTACTGTTCCAGAAGAGGGATTCAAAGTGATGTAAGTGCCAAGATGTGCATTCTTACTAACCGCTGCGGTTGTCCATGCAAAACTGGGACTCTCAATAGCTTCCTCCAGGGTCATCCAGCTTCGTCCCATATCCAGACTCAGCAAACAATTGTCGGAATACTCAGGTTGAGCTTCCCTGGCCATACCCAAAGGACCCAGGTTTCCGGAGGGCACATGGAAAACAATCCAGAAAGTAGTCCCATTATCGAAATACAGCTGCTCATCCAACTTAATCTTGTGCCAATAGTATTTCGCCTTGTAAGAGCTTACTTCCTGAGCAAAGATCAGGTTCTTCTTATCGATCTGCTCTCCCTGGTAGATCTCCATGATCATAGGACCAGTGGACGGCGTATGCTGCAACAACATCTCCACGTCAGTCAGATTGAATCCATTCTCACGATCCACATGATAGCGGGTTGCCGAAGAGTTGGTGAAGGTGGTATCCATTTCACCGATTACGATGGGATAACCCGAGCAATAATATAAATTATCATAGAAATTGGCCATTGGGGAGGCAGAATTCATTGGTGCTACATCTGCAGCCTTGGAAACCCGTTTCTCTTCCAGCAAATGAAACTGATCAATTGCTTTAGAGCTAACAGCTGCACTGGCTTCAGGATAATTCAAGCCCTCAGCATTGTAGGACAATCTATGCTTTATTTGACGTGTAGAACCTTCCCACTTTAGTACACCTTCGTCCTCGTTAAGAATATTAAATATTCCATCAGCACTAGTTGAATTAGAAGCATCAATAGTGAAATTCATCACCTCCTGATCGGTGTTGATTGCAGGTCCTGCGTTGGTAGTACCTGTAATCACATTCGAAATATCGGAAACATTCCCCCAACGGTCGGTGGAGCGAACTGCAAAATAGTAAATGGTAGTTGGTTCCAGCTCCTTAATTTCAATCTCTTTGGCAGCACCTACGGTTTCTCTTCCGTTCAGACTAATCTTATCCGCCAGATCAGCATTTTCATTGGTAATTGCCTCGGTACTGTACAGCACCTCAAAACCAAGCGGCTTAATGTCATCCTCATCGGCTGGCACAGTCCACGAAATGGTAGCAAAATCCTGTGCAATCCCTATCAAGTTCAAATCAGCAATAGGATTTGGAGCTATTCCGTTGTCCTTTTGAAGGGCCAGGTAGGTGTCGATATAACCAACGCCTAATTTACCTACATGGTCTGGGTTATATTGGTCGATATCGTGAGTTGCTGTAAGTATATGCGTTTTAAGATCTTCATTTGTGAAACTATCACCACCATTCATGGAAACAACCAATGCAGCCACACCTGACAAGTGAGGGCAAGCCATAGAAGTTCCATTCAGATAACCATACTTATCATTTGGCATAGTACTCAATATTCCATGGTCGCTCCCATAGTCTTGTTCTCCACCAGGAGCAGCGATATCCACCCAGGTTCCATAATTGGAGTATGAAGCTTTCTTGAAATCGGGTCCTAATGAAGAAACAGAGATGGCCGTTTCATAGTATCCGGGCCACCATTCTCCGTCATCATTATCATTACCAGCTGCAAAAAAAACGACTCCCCCTTTCATAGGGCTGCCTTCATATTGTCCGGCTTCAGCCACAAAATAGTCAATGGCATCCAAAATAACCTGTTCCGAAATGCCAGCAGAGGAATACCCCCAGGAATTTTGGGAGATCACCGCACCATTATCAGCACCATATACAATACCGGCAGAAAAATCGCCAACACCACCATCTTCGGTAAATACTTGTGCCGACATCAATCTAACTCCATCGTTATTACCACTACCTCCGGCTACACCTGCAACACCAATGCCATTGTTATTCACTGCAGCAACGGTACCTGCAACGTGGGTTCCATGATAATGATCAGTAAGCTCTGCATGATCGGTCACAAAGTTGTAACCATGGATATCGTCCACATAACCGTTCCCATCATCATCAACTCCCTCTTCACCATCTTTTTCGGCTTGGTTCACCCACATATTAGCGGCCAAATCTTCGTGATCAACATCTACACCACCATCAACAATACAGACCACAACATTGGGCTTTCCGGTTTCGATCTCCCAGGCTTTGTACAAATTGATGTCTGCACCTTTAACACTTACATTTACCTGCTCTCCGGTATTATTGTAGTGCCATTGCTTGGAAAGGTAAGGATCGTTAAAGGGTTCACCTGTACTGGAAGGTGCGGGTGCATATTTGACCTCTCCTTTCACCAAACTCTTTTGGCGAATGGGTTCGGCTACGCTAACCTCATCAAGATTGGCATAAGCAACAACCGCTTCTTTGGGACCCAGGACAGAAGTATAACTAACTTCATACCACAAATCCAATCCATATTTTTTGTGCTTCGCCTCATGGCGGGGAGAATATGGGAAAACCCTTTTCATCTTAACTGCAGACAATTGAGCACTCACTTTATCAAATGTCTGAATACCTGTCTGCAGAACGCCATTCACACTGGAAGGCTTCACACTGTTTATAGTCGCAGATATTTGCGGCTTAAATTTTACCCTGACGACACCTTGCTTGATGCCATTCCGGTATTGCTGTCCAAGCACCGATCCTGTTAGCAGGAACAAGGCTATCAGCAATAGCGATAAACTTTTTAATCGTAACATTTTCTTCATAGATTCTAATTTTTGGGTTTCTACATCTTAGATTTTAATCAGTATTATGCTTAAGACTATTGATTTTAAACACACAAAACCTAATCTTTACTAGATTGATCATCTGGTTTAATATTCAAATCAGTATTTTTGCGGTCTAATGCATCTAGGATTTTTCTCAACGCCTCAGACTCAATTTCCCTGCGTTCCATCATTTGTTGAATCTGCTCCTCAAGATCCTTTTCGGTGTTCTTTTTCATTAGCATGACAGTATTATATTATTTGGAAAGCAATTTTAGAAAGATGTTTCAAGGCAACGAAAAGAAGCTCCAAAACAAAAACTGAGCAAAGGGAAAGAGTACCTGATGAAAACCTGAACATGGTAAAAATGCACCTAATAAAATCCACTACAACACACATCTACAGCTATGAATACCAGGCACCTAGATGGCGTGCAAGAATTCATTAACTTAGTAGAGAAAACACATGAAAAATAGCCTGTATAGAACGGTATTCTGAAGTCCAATTAAACTTGAATCCTCTTTACTTGAACCTCTAGAAGGAAAACTGAAGAACTACAGTCTGAAAGAATTTTTAACCTGTGCAAGGAGTTGGGACTGGAAACCACAAGGTTCAATCTGAGGGGCTGGGATTGATTTTACATAAATTGACGAATCATCTCTTAACAACTGATTCACAAGTCTTTCATAATTTAAGTTCCAAACTTTTAAATACCAAGGGTAGTAGCCCAGGTTGAGCTCCAAAAGCCTACAGGCGTAGTAAGTATTCAATTAACATTAGAGATATCAGGGAGTTTTAACTATTAAAAACCTCAACTCAGAAAGGCATAGAAGAAAAACTGACAGAATTCAGTCTGCAGCGAAATGCCGGGAATACAAAATCTCCAAATTTCAGTATGAAGGGCTGGATTTTTTTTTGCTCATGCTCTGAAATTTACTACATATATGGCAAACAACAGCCTGACGTCGTAATTCAATAGCATCACTTTGATCGGCTAGGTGAAGTGCCGCATTTTCTCCTTTATCACAATATACGGGCTTAAGGAAAGTATCAAAGCCCAAGATTCTCTCTATTGCTCTGAGTTCGGATTCAGAGGAGGTGTGAGGGAAAGTCAATTGTTATCCTTGTTATGGTGAATACGAATTTTTCACCTTAGCTTCGGGTATGAAGGCTAAGCCAGGGAGTTTTACATTTCACAAAGAAAGTTTATAAGGTTGATCTCTTTGTTGGAGATATCCAACTTCTTTCTCAACCGATACCGAGCCACTTCCAGACTTTTGGTAGTTTGTCCCGTAATTGAGGCAATTTCCTTTGTAGTCATGTTTAAACGCAGGAAGGCCGCCAGCTTTCTTTCGCCAGGTGAAAGATCCGGAAATCTCTCCTGAAGGTTATTATAGAAACCGGAATGAATTTGCTGGAAACGAATCTCAAAATCCTTCCATATTTCCTGATCAACACCACAATGAAGATCAAAAACGATCTTCTGTACCGGCTCCTTGTTCTCCTCTTTCAAGCGTGGTTTCAACTTTAACAATCGATCGGAAATACCATTGATCAATTCGTTCTTTTTTATCAAATAGAGCACATTTGTGGTTAACTCCCTATTTTTTAAATCAAGATCTTGTTCCAAATTCTTTCTTACTAACACATTTTTTCTTTCCCTGTTCTTTACTCCCCAATACAATAAGGCAATTATTATAACCCCCAAGGTAAGAACCGAGATAATCAGGGCATGCATCATAAATTCGCGTTTATGTTCTGCAATTTGAATTTTTTCTATCTTTTCAAATTCGAATTGCATCTGAGCCCGAGTCAGTTCTCTTATGGTTCTTTCATTCAGTAAGCTATCGCTGATGACTTTATACAACTGATAAGTCTGGTAAGCCTGCTTAAATTGGCTAGTCTTCTCATAAATTTTGCAGAGAAAATTGGCTGCTACCTGCTGAGTTTCCAGGGAACCAACCTCCTCCCCCAGCTTTTGAGACTTCTTAAGCACCTCAAGAGCCTTATTGTAATCTCCTATTAGAGTATAATAATTTCCCATCATATAGTAGGTTGTCGCCATACCAGACAGATCATTGGCTCTTTTTCTTGCCTCTAATGACTTATTAAAATACTTTTGAGCTTCCTCGTATTTCTTTAAATAGGTAAATGTCTTTCCTAAATTATTATAAATTAAACCTACATTTCGATCATCTGTATTCTCCAGGGCCAACTTCAGTCCCTTCCTATAATAATTTAATGCAGTTTCATATTCATTCTTGATTATATAGATGTTCCCAATATTATTGTAAATACTATAAATTTTCTTAAAACTCTTTATTTTTTCCGAGTTTCTCGTAATACCATTATTATAGATTTCCAATGCTTTAAAATAATAATCCAATGCTTTCCCATAATTTTCTACCCTATCATTTATAATCCCTAAATGATTGTAGGTTACCAAAATTTTCACCTCATCAGAAATTGTTTCAAATATCTCCAGACACTTTAGGAAATTCGTATGAGCCTTATCATAATCCCCCTTTAATATAAGGAAATATCCAATTTTCGAGTACGACTCAGCGATCAAATGCAGATTCCTGTTTTTTAAGGCAATATTTAGGGCCTTATTAGAATAATCAAGCGATACGTCAAAATCAAGGTCCCCGTAATATTCCGCAAGGTTCCACAATGCCTTGATTTTTGCACTGTCTTCTTCAACAGAATTCAACTGAATGCGTAGGCTGTCTAATACAACCTGATCCTGTGAATAAAGTTCAAAAGAAAACACAAAAAGACAACAGAGTAACAGGAATCGTTTCATACAAATTGGGGCTATAGGTTAGGGTATTCAATACAGATGAAGCAGGCATAGAACTAAAAATATTGTCCCACAAAAAAGCCATCTCCAGAACCATTGATGCTAATTTGAGCAAAAGGTTGCGTGGCATCTTAAAAAAAATTGTTTGAAATTTCCTTTTAATTAATATGCCCCATTTATAAGAATGTTTCTTTATCGGTACTTCCTGAAAATTGAATTCAACTTTCCAATCGTTTGGAGTACTTCTACCATGCAATTAGATATTTGCTTACCAAGTTGCCTGGTATAGCCTTACCAAGTCACTTGGCATACCTTTACCAAACTGTTTGCCCTATCCTTTCCATGATTCTTGGAATAGGTTTATAAAAAAAGGGTATTTCAGATTATGTCTGAAACACCCTTAATTCGATTTTATTGGAGATTTATTGTACAGGAACTAAATCACTTACTAATCGTCCCGTTCTAATTGTCTTGAGTTTATGTAAGACTGTTCTCACTTCAACCTGGAAGGTTCCGTTAGTTATGGTTTCCGGTACGAAAAACAACAATTCAGAAGGCTTGTTCTTCACCATATTTACAACACGTGTTTCGCTACCGTCAGCAGCAATAAAGAAAATACCTTGAGCATTGTCTTCTTCGTCGAATTTCAACAATAAACCACGGATGGATGCAATTTGACCCGGTGTAAAGGTTTCATTCATCACCTTCGTTTTTAAATCGACAAATTGCTGTAAAACCGGCTGTGCCTGGTTAATTTCTATCTTACGAAGCTCTATGTCAACAACGGCATCGTTTAGGCGAGAACCTGCATTCAGGTTAAGTTTTACCGCATGACGCGATGAATCAAACCCATCACTTTGATTGGTGAAAACACCCGAAACACTTGGCGTTAGCTTAAACAACCTGGTATTCACATTGTTTCCATTTTTTACTGCCTCTGCAACAGCATACTCATATTCCTCAATTACTGAAAGCGCTTCAGCTTTAGTAACAGTGGAACCTTTGCCAATCATGCGATTAACAAGATCTACTTCAGTAACCGTTTCACTATCGGTTACGATGCCCATGAAATCATCCGGATCGTCGGTGAGATGATTTGGGATTAAACCATAACGTAAACTCATTTTCTTACGATATTAGTTATTATATTGCAGGGCCCATCGGCCTCCTCTCCCAGTCGCTTCCACAAACAGGCCGGTTGATGACCAGCCGATGGGTTACCTAAAATGTTCTAAATCAGGATCTATTTTCATCTCCCAATTGTAAAACAAATAGAAGTTAAGTAAAATTCCGCAATTATAAAACTGTCAAATCTGTCAAGTTTATGAAAAATGAAATATTTAATAATTAGTAAGGATAAGGGGATATGAAAAAAGGGACCCACCCATCGGCAGATCCCTTTAATTCCGTACAATATCAAACTGCACCATCTCTTCAGTCACATTTTCTGACTGATCAATTGCAGTAAGTGGTAAGCTATTTTACAGGTCACTCCTACGGAGCTGTTTTTAATGAATTGATTTTTACTACAAACATGTCATCCCTATGGGACTTCTTATATATCAAATACTTTCTCAGCTTGTGATGCCAAAGTTTTATCTTTTTGCTCCAGAGGAGCATCCTGTTTGTAGCAAAATAGAGCAATATGAAATTTAGCTCCAGCGGAGCGACCTGTTAATTTATCCATTCAAATCCCATTTTCCTGATAGATTGAATCCATCGATATGCACAAAATATAATAACACATTTTCAGATTAAAAAAAGGGATCCCTATTGGCAGATCCCTTTCCTACTTATTACAAGCTGTCAGGTTTATTCCATCTCGGGAGTAAACCTGTCAGGTTTGAAATTACGGACGGACAATTTCAAACTGTACCATCTCTTCAGTCACATTTTCTGACTGATCGATAGCAGTAATAATTAAGCTATAATGTCCCACACGGGCATTAGTGCCTACTCCTATATCGAAATTCAAATCGAAGGATTTTTCACCATTTACAACAGGTAAAGCATTACCATAAGCATCCAAATCGGTACGTGAATTAAAATAAAACTCTTGTACATTCTTTATTGATTTAGAACCTCTGTATGTAATTTTCACGATATACTCTCCTAATTCCACATCGTCAGAGAGAACAGCATTTAAATTTAAAACACCACCTGGAGTGATCATCACTGTACTTATTGGGCTATTCAAACTAATAGTCGGCTTGGTGTCATCCACCTTTTTGTCATCTCCACTTCCACAGCTCATTAAAGCAGCTGAGAAAAGCAGAATTATCGCATATTTTAATGTCTTCATATATTTCAATTTTAGTAATTCGTACAGAGTAATTCGTAACTCGTAATTTGTCATTCGTAATTCTCTATTCACTAAATAATGATTAAAGGGGGAAGCCGAAGCTCCCCAACCTTTATCTTTTAAAACTTACATTTTAACTACACGCTTCACAATCTCTCCTTTGGCGCTTGTAATTTTCACCAAATAGATACCAGAAGCCATATCGCTGATATTAAGTGTCTCAAGTTGCTCACCACTCATTTTATTTACAGTGGTTTCGAATTGAGTAAGGCCAGTCACATTCAAGATAGAGATACTTACTTCTCCCTCAATTTCCTTACCTAGAACAATGTTCAAAGGACCAGTAGTTGGAACAGGATAAACTTTAGTTTCTGAAGTACCTTCAACATCTTCGATACCAGTAACAGTACCAATCGTTACACTGAATGAAGTCTCAGCACTTAAGCCTTCCGAATCGGATGCAACAACATTAATTGTAGCCACACCTGGCTCTAATGGTCTGATTGCGATTTCATCTTCTGTCGTGAAAATACTAACAACAGGATTATCAACTGTAACCGAATAGCTTAACACTTCATTATCCGGATCAGTGAATATTGGGAAAAGATTGATGTAATCAAATTCTTCATCCTCATAATACTCTCTTGCATCAATGTTAACCACCAATTCAGGTGCACGGTTCACGTTCACAACCTCAACAGGAATATCCAGAGTAGTTTCGTTGCCATGTGCATCCTCTCCTCTCAAAGTAAAGGTATTTAAACCGGCAGCTTCAAAATCAGGAGTGTAAACAAAATTAATGGTATCGTTTTGAACGCTCATTTGAACGAACTCATAGTTATCTGCCAATGCATAGGTACAAACATCACCTTCCACATCTTGTGCAGGAACTACAAAATTCAGAGTTTCATTTTCATTCACAGTCAAGTCTGACTCCAGATCAAACTGTGGTCCCTGATTCTTGTGCAGTAGCAAATCAACTCTCTCTTCAGGATTCAGAGGATCATTAGAAATGATTATCAATTCACAGATATTATCTATATCCAGTGCTTTAGTAGCTTCGAAGGCAAGGTTTACAGTCAGGGACTCACCGGCAGGTAGAGCACCTTCCAATTCTCCATCGACAGTTACCCAGGCTCCGCCTTTTGCCTCTTTCTCAAGTGCTTTCATCATCCATCCCTCTCCAGGGAATGATGCCTGGTAGTCACCCCAATCTTGACCATCTGAATAGAAGAATCTACCTTCTACATTCTCAACACCTCTGGCCACAGCTTGTGGGTATTGCACTCCAAGTGGGTAAGTGATCACCACATAGAAAGTCTCACCAGGATAGAATATCTGGCTTTCTTCAAGCTCGATAGTTATATACTGACCTTCATACATTTCTTCTTCAAGGTGATAATCAAATCCCTGCTGAGTTAGAATTTGGGCATCCATCGCGCTAGTACCTCCTGCACGAATTTCAACCTGGATTCTTGAATCCAGCAATGTTTCAGATCGGTACCATGTTTTCACATGAGTCAGGTTTAATCCTGCTTCAGGTGCCTGGAAAGCTGTTCCGGCAATAAATTCCTTTCCTCCGCCAAAACCAATAGCAGTTGAAGGAGTAGTTAAAGTATCATACTCCAAGACAGTGTTGTAGCTCTCTTCCTCGCTGAATGGCTTGATACTATTCACATTTAGAACATCAACTTGTAGCAGATTTTCTTGAGAAACAAAAACATTACTTACTGCAGAAGTTTCTGAATCTTCCTGTACTTCACCTTCTCTAAAGAAGTTGATGTCCAATTGATAGTTCAGATCCGACTGACCATTCGTATTATCGATGGTAAGTGTTTTCACCTCCTGATGATCAGGCGTATTTGCCATTACCGATACGGTATCCTGACCAAGCTCAATAGCCGGTGGCAGAATTACCGAAGCATGAATTGGCAGTTTATGGTCACCCGAAGGCAGATTGCTAACAAATACCAGGGTATCATTCAGCTCAGCATTGGTGCCTGAAGGCATCAAACGCATTCTCAATCTGACTTTATCTCCGGAAACAAGCGTTGGCAAATTCCATTCTTCCAGTTCAACCCACTGTGTCCAGCCCATCCCTGGATCGGTATATTCAATTTCTACTTTGGCTTCACTTCCGTCCTGCAAGTGAATGCTCGAAAAGTTCAATACATCCCTTCCTGGATTCTTCACCATGAAGTCTTGAGTATATGCTTTGGCTTCGAGACCAAAATCTCCCATCACCTCATAAGCCATCACTTCTCCATATTCGATGACTTCGTCCGTGGAAATTCCAGGCTCACCGTTCACAGTTAAACTAACAGGAACAATTACCTCAGGGTTTTGAGGACTATTATTGAAAATTCTGAAGTTCCCAGTGTATTCACCTTTGTTAAGAAGCTTTGCATCGATTGCCACATTCAGCTCTTTGCTTTCTCCTGCAGGTATAATTTGCTTCTCAGCTGGTATCAGAGAGACAGCAAGTCCATCTTTAAAATATTTCTGCATGTGAGCCAATTGTACCCCATCAGAACCATCGGCATTTTCCACACCAATAACACCATAGGTAACACCACTCCAGCTACCAGTCTTGTATTGGAACTTGATGTTTCCATTCTTAAAAATAATGGCTTCATAGCTATAGGGATTTCCCATACCGAACAAGTCAATACACTCAGCCCATTCAACCACAACTCTGTCGTCATGAATCTTGTAAAAGACTCCTACTTCCTCTTCAACGTTTGAGTTTAAATAATCATAGTTTTGAGGAGCAAAATAGGGAGCGATGATATTATTGACTTCATCATCCGTTGGAATCGGACTAGGAAACCAATACCCAGGATTAATTTCCGGTTTACTCATGGCAATTGCCCCTTCCCAACTAATCCAAATAGTATCGGTAGGTTGGTTATAGAAAGTCAATTCGTAAGGCAGTGGCACAGCTTTCCATAATTTTTCATTCTCAGTATACCAATCACGAGAAATGCGTGTTCCTTCTCCTCGTACTACTTCCCAGTTGAAAACAGGTCCATCCTCGTCGTCGCTATCCAATGCATAGTAAGTGAAGTTCTTCAGACTCATGTCCATAGTTCCCACTTCAGCCAAATGCAACCAGTCGTTTGTGGCTGGTACAATTTCAAGGTCAGCTTCACCGTTGTTTTCAATGGTAAAGGTTTTAATTACCATTTCGCCGGCATCAAGGGTTTCGCTTATTGGAGTCGTATCCACTGCGATACCTGGAGCAGGAATTACTTCACCGTGAATATAGCATTCAAAGCTCTTTCCATCGGAAGTTTCCACAGTCAAAACATCCTCCATTACGCCCTTATTGGTAGTAATCATCTCCACATATACGTAATAAGACGATTTAGCCTTCAATAAATAAGGGGCTTCTCCTGAAAGCGTAAACTTACTATCGGCAAGAGCAATGGAAGAGATCTCCACATCCTTGTTGCCATCATTCTTGATCACAACCATATCCTTACGGGATCCGCCCTGGAAAACTTGTCCCATTTCAACAGTATCCTTGTTGATACTTACATCGGCAACACCTCCTGAGGTAACATCCACCTTCACGGTAAATGCCGCCGGATTATTGAAAGGATCATTACTTATGATGGCTAAACGCTGCATCAAGTTGCTCTCGATCATTCCTTCGGTACTCAACTCAACATTAATCGTTTTTGATTCACCCACTTTGATCATACCGTAAGGTTCAGATACGGAGGTAATCATCTTTTGACCGGGCGCTTTCACACGGAAAACAGTTTCATTAGCACTCAATCTATCGGAAATCTTTTCAGTTCCATATGTGTCAGCTTGACCATTCACCAAGAAACCATCCTCATGAGCCGGATCCCCTACAGCAATAAATGCTTTTTTCAAATTATAGGAATTGAATCTCTCAATATCCTTGTAACGGAATTCAATATCTCCATTATAAAACAGTACAATCTGAAAGGTAATGGTCTGAGTCTCATTCCATGAATATCGCTGCAGCACATCCTGATACTGTACAATGAATTTCCCTGGTTCGCGGGAATAGTACATATGACCGCTTCTATTGATATCAAATCCATCATAGATTGCTGAAATAAATCCATTTGGACAACAGTTACTACCAAAATAAGGTGAAGAACAACCACCTACATTCTGCTCCGCCTCTGCAGACAAAGTCAGTATACCAAATCGGGTTAAACTGATCTTTTCTAACTTATCCCCATAGAAAGGGAATTCAAAGCCCAAATCCACTTCCTTAAATCGATGAGAATAACTTTCATCCTTAAAAAAGGCTGATACATCAGTCCCATTTTCTGAAATATCATTCCAAGAATAAACTGCACTTGTATCACCATTGGCATTACTCTCAAGCGTATAACCAAACTTGTGAATGTTAGACATCCCTTCAATTTCGGCATCGGGTGCAAAAGAAGGCATCGCGTACTCCAATGGATAATCACCAGTGTTAGTAATGGTAAATGAAGTACTCGTAGTATCCCCAATAGCCATGTCGCCCAGTTGTTGACTAGCTGGTGCAATAGAGATTTCGGAAGGTGCTGCTGCAACTCCAAACAAGTTGATGGTGTGCTTACGTCCGGCCCTATCGGTAAATTCAATGCTACCATTGTCGTTTCCAACGCCATTAGGGGTATACAGAATGATCAACTCCTGCATATCTTTTGCAGCAATTTTGTTTGGCTTCTTAATAACCTCAAACTGATCATCAGTTGAGACTGTTGATTGTACCATAAAGTTACCGTAACCAGTATTCTCAATAGTAATAGTGAGCTCTTTATCATGTCCTAAGAATACGCTTCCAAAATCAACCACTTTTTCGTTCACCAATACAGGCTCTTGTCCTGAAACAGTCAAGTTTACAGGCATACGGAAAAACTTATCGTCTCCATCATTGGATTGCAAAACCACATTGGCTTTATAAGTCCCGTTAATCAGCGTTGAACCATCCACAGAAAGCTCTACCTCTTGTGTACTGTTCGCTTCCACAATCCCTGAAGAAGGATCCATGGTGATATAGTTACCCAAATGAGCATTCTTACTCACGGCCGCAGTACTCCAGGTATAATTGGGATTATCAAGGCCTTCCTCCAGGGTAAACCAGGTTTTCCCCATATCCAAACTCATCAGGCAATTGTCAGAATACTCAGGTTGAGTTTCCGCTACCATTCCCAAAGGATACAGGTTACCGGATGGCACATGGAAAACGATCCAGAAAGCCGTTCCGTTTTCGAAATACAGCTGCTCATCCAATTTTATATTATGGAAATAAGCATCAGCAGTATAACTGGTTACCTCTGTAGCATAAATCAGGTTCTTCTTATCAATTTGTTCCCCTGCATAAATTTCCATTATCATAGGCCCAGTTACCGGCTTATGCTTCAACATCATCTCCACATCAGTCAGGTTGAAACCATTCTCACGATCAACATAATAACGGGTTGCGGATGAATTGGTGAAAGTGGTATCGTTTTCTCCGATAACAGTTGCAGCACCAGATCCATAGTAATATTCATCATAGAAAGTAGCCATAGGTTGAACCGTACTCATTGGGGCTGCCTCAGCACCAGTAGACACAAGCTTTTCCTGAACCAACTGAGTCAGACCAAAGTTCTTTTGGCTAACAGACACACTAGCTTCCGGATAATTCAGGTTGACAGAACTATAGGATAAGCTAAGTGATTTTTGACGGGTAAATCCTTCCCACTTCAGTACACCTTCAGCTTCGTTTAGTATATTAAAACTTCCACCAGCTGTGGTTGCCACAGAAGCATCTATGGTGAAGTTCATAACCGCCTGATCAGTATTAATAGCAGGTCCTGCGTTAGTGGTTCCGGAAATCACGTTTGATACCTCGGAAACATTGCCCCAACGGTCAATACTTCGAATGGCAAAGTGATAGGTCGTTTCTGCTTCCAGTCCTGTAATCTCAATTTCTTTTTGAGTACCAACCGTATCTTTTTGATTCACGCTAATCTTTTCAGCCAGATCAGCATTTTCATTGGTAATTGCTTCAGTACTATACAAAGCCTCAAAACCAACTGACTGAATATCGTCCTCATCTGAAGGAGTCGACCAGGTAAGTGTAGCAAAATCCTGTGCAATCCCAACCAATGCTAAATCAGCTACAGGATTTGGTGCAATTCCGTTGTCCGATTGAAGTGCCAACCAGGTATCAATGTAACCAACACCCATTTTTCCTATGTAATCGGGATTATATTTGTCGATATCATGTGTTGCAGTAAAGATATGGTTCTTCAAATCCTCATTTGTAAAAGTTTCACCACCAAACTTCGATACAACCAGTGCAGCCACCCCAGAAACATGAGGACAGGCCATTGAGGTCCCTTCAAGGAACCCATATTTATTATTAGGTAAGGTACTCAAAATACCACCTTCGGTTCCCAAATAGGTATTCCCCCCAGGTGCAGCAATATCCACCCAAGTTCCGAAATTTGAATAACCAGCTTTGCGAAGATTAGCTCCGAAAGAAGAAACTGCGATTGCACTTTCGTAGTATCCAGGATACCATTCTCCGTCTTTTCCCATATTACCGGATGCAAAAAACACAACACCACCTTGCATAGGGCTACCTTCAAACTTTCCAGCTTCTGCTATAAAGTAGTCAATGGCATCGTGAATAGCCTGCTCAGAATGACCAGGAGTAGTATATCCCCACGAATTTTGAGAAATAACAGCACCATTGTCAGCTCCATAAGCAATTGCCGCTGGATAATCACCTGTGCCACCGTCCTCAGTAAAAACCTGAGAAGTCATTATTCTAACACCGTCGTTATTTCCGCTACCACCAGCAACACCGGCAACACCAATACCATTATTGGTTACTGCGGCAACCGTACCAGCTACGTGAGTTCCATGGAAATGATCCGAAATCTCTCCTTTGTCATTCACAAAGTTATAACCATTGATATCATCCACATAACCGTTTCCATCATCATCAACCCCCTCTTCACCGTTCAATTCGGCTTGATTCACCCACATGTTAGCGGCCAAATCCTCGTGATCTACATCCACACCACCATCTACAACACAAACCACCACATTAGGTTTTCCGGTTTCAATCTCCCAGGCTTTATACAGATTAATATCTGCTCCGACAAGACTTCCTTCCACCTGATCTCCGGTGTTATTGTAGTGCCATTGCTTAGACAAGTGAGTATCGTTATAAGGCTCATTCGTACTGGAAGGAGTTGCAACATATTTCACCTCTCCGGTAATCGTGATTTTCTCAAGAATGGGTTCAGCTGCAGAAATTTCATCTATTCCAGCATAACCTGCAACCGCTTCTTCCGGGCTTACTGCAGAAGTATAACTTACTTCGTACCAAAGGTGTAATCCATACTTTTGGTGTTTTGCCTCGTGGAGAGGAGAGTAAGGAAAAACCCTTTTCATTTTAACTGCAGACAGCTGGGCACTTACCTTATCAAAAGGCTGAATCCCTGTTTGTATAACGCCACCCACACTACTTGTCGTAACACTATTTAAAGTGCTGGAAAGTTGGGGCTTAAACTTCACCCTAAGGGTACCTTGCTTTACCCCGTTTTGATAACTCTGAGCAAAAACCGATCCGGTAATCAGGATCAGTGACAACAGCGTTAACACTATTTTTTTTAATGGTATCATTTTCTTCATAGAGATTAATTTGATTTAGTTATTATTACTTTCTCTGTAATCCCGTCCTTCTTAAGGACTCTTATTTTGATTATTCATATCTTATTCTTTCTTAGGTTTATCATTAGGTTTAATATTCAAATCGGTATCTTTGCGGCCGAAGGCGCTCAGAATTTTCTTTAGAGCCTCCGCCTCATTTTTCTTGTGCTCCATCATTCGCTGAATCCGCTCTTCAATATCTTGAGGGTTTTCTTTTATCATAATCTAAATAATTGTAGTTCAAAACATTATTCAACAAGTATAGGAGCTCCACTCAACTTCAGAAAAAAAAGGATCATCTAATAAATCCTTACAACTGTCATTTCCATACTCAATTATTGCTTATGCCCTCAAAACAACCATAACAACGCTACTTACAACAATATCTTTCGTTTGATTTACTGATAGTTACAAGGGTGAGCCAATTTTAACAATCCTGAGACCACAGCCAGAGCTTACTTACGGAAAAGCATTTGAACACATGTTTTTAAAGACTGTTTTGTTCTCAGGAAGAGAAAATATGAGGAGATTACAGAAAAACAAAACGAGGATCTCTGGTTGGAGATCCTCGTTTAAAAAGTGGTTTTAATAGATCGTAAGATTTTAGAGATGAGACATCAGATTGAGTTGGGAGATACTCAAAACCATCTCTTTATGTTATGGAGGCGTAACATTTTGTAATTTATGCAAACAGATATTATTAAATCTCGGGAATCTGCGGGAAAATATTAGTCATCCCCTGACATTTACCACTTGCTTATAGTCAGAACATGACAGTCATATAAAAATGTTAAAATTCGTTCAGAAAGGATATCAAATTAACATCCGTATTGGTAAGGTCAAGCTTTTTCCGAATTCGGGAACGAAATACCTCAATGGTTTTTACAGATTGATGAGTAATGGCAGAGATTTCTTTGGAAGACATGTTCAACCTAAGGAAAGCACATATTTTAATATCACCTGGGGTCAAATCCGGGAATTTCCCTTTTAACTTCTTAAAGAAATCACGGTGTACATTTTCAAAGCGAAGCTCAAATTCTGCCCAAACATCCTTCTCAGTTGCCGATTGAAGATCAAAAATTATGCTTTGTAAAGGATTCTGGTTCTCTGTCTTCATTCTGGATTTTAAATTGAGTAAACGCTCAGTAACATTACTCATAAATTCGTTTTTCTTCAGAAGGTACATCACATTCGTGGTCAACTCTTTATTCTTGGCCTCAAGTTTATGCTTATTAATCTCAAGTTCCTGCTCCAGATTCTTTTTCTCAAGAACGGTACGACGAGTCCGATTTTTTAGCAAGACATACAGCAAACCAACAATTAGCAAAACGAAAATCAAAGCCGCAATCAGCATCAAGTAGCGCATCCGCATTTTTTGATGTTCAGCTTCCCGTTCCTTTTCCTTTTTCTCAAATTCATACTGCAACTGAAGGCTTACCTGCTCTTTCTGGTTGGCTTCATTTAATAAACTTTCATTTATTTGTTTATACAGAATATAGGCATCCAAAGCCTTTTGATATTCTTTTTTGGCCTTATAGATCTCAAAAAACAATTCTGCCACATCTTGACTTGCCCGCTTGCTTCCCACCTTTTCACTTAATTCCTTCGCTTTTTCAGCGCACTCCAAAGCTTTTTCATAATTACCGTCTTTAAGATAGTAAAGCCCTTGTAAAATGTAGGTTTTGGCCATCCCATACAAATCGTTTATCTTTTTTCTATGTTCCAGGGATAATCGAAGATAATGAAAAGCTTCATCCTGTTTCCCCAAATTCGTATAGAGTTTTCCCAGATTGTTGCATATCATTCCCAGGTAAGTATGATGATTCAATTCGCTGGCAATATCAAACGCTTTGATATAATATTGCAAGGCGGTATCGTATTCTTTTTTTATTTCATAAATATTTCCTGTGTTATTGTAGAGTACAGGAATATGATTGAAGTTGCTGGCTTTATCTTCCGGCTTGGATTTATTGTAAATAGAAAGTGCCTCGAAAAAATACTCCAGAGCCTTATCGTATTCCTCCAATCGATCATGCAAAACACCTAAATTTAGAAAAAACTTAAAGAGCTCCACTTCATTTTGCAGCCCTTCTAAGATTTTCACCCCCTCCAGGTAATTTTTGAGAGCCCTGTTGTAATTCCCCATGTGCAGGAAGGCACTTCCCACAACTTTGTATGAAGATGCAATAAGGAAGGAATCTTCAAGCCTTTGAGCTGTTCCTAAAGCTTCCAGTGCATATTCCAGTGATACAGAGAGATCGCTTTTTTGGTAATAGTTAGATAGCTCCCAAAGGATTTCCACTTTTTGCTTATCTTCTTTTGAATGCTTTAATTCCACCAGCAAACTATCAAGTACCAGTTTATCCTGAGCGAAAAGTATACCTGGAAAAAACAGAAGAATAAAAACAAGTCGTTTCATAAGTTTAGGGTCTTTGGGTTAGGGTATGCGGAACAGCTAAACCAGACATAGAACCAAAATTCCACACTACAAAAAAGCCACCTCCAACAACATTGATACTAAATTTACTAAAAGGTTGCGTAATATCTTTAAAAAGCTTCTCAAAATAAACCTGTAACCTGTCCTATTAATTGAAACAAATTCTATTTACAACCCCCTATCATCCAATATTGAACCTTATCTATATAGAAAAAGGGACCCACCCATCGGCAGATCCCTTTCCTACTTTTTACAAGCTATCAGGTTTTTTCCATCAAGGGAATAAACCTGACAGGTTTCTAATTATGGACGAACAATTTCGAATTGCATCATCTCTTCTGTTGTATTTCCAGACTGATCTTCAACAGAAATTGAAAAGTTATAATTACCCACTCGAGCATATTCGTCTACAGCAATATCAAAACTCAAATCAAATGTTTTTTCTCCGTCTAATGCTGGCAATTCATTACCATAAGCATCCAAATCAGTATGTGAACTAAAGTAAAATTCTTCTACATTTTTTACTGATTTTGAACCTCTGTATGTAATTTTCACCTCATACTCTTCCAGCTTGATATTGTCAGATAGTGAGGCATTTACATTCAGAACACCACCGGGAGTAATCTCCACAGTAGTTATCGGACTATTCAAATTTATAGTTGGTTTGGTGTCATCCACCTTATTATCATCTCCTCCATCACAGCTCATTAAGCAAGTAGCGAGGAGTAAGATCATTGCGTATTTTAGTATTTGCATATGTTTATAGTTTTTCATGTTAAGACCATATGGAAGTCGCCAGATTAGCACCTTTCTGTGTATTGAAAGCATATTCATGGCTCGTTTCATAAATTTCAATTTTTAGTATTAAGTACTAATAATTCGTAACTCGTAATTTGTCATTCGTAATTCTCTATTCACTAAATAATGATTAAAGGGGGAAGCCGAAGCTCCCCAACCTTTATCTTTTAAAACTTACATCTTAACTACACGCTTCACAATTTCTCCTTTAGCGCTTGTAATCTTCACCAAATAGATACCAGAAGCCATATGACCAATATTAAGTGTCTCAATATGCTCACCACTCATTTTATTGACAGTGGTTTGGTACTGAGTTATACCAGTAACATTTATAATAGAAATGCTCACTTCTCCTTCAATGTCGTTACCAAGAACAATGTTCAATGGTCCGCTGGTTGGAACAGGATATACCTTCGTTTCTGAAGATCCTTCAACATCTTCGATACCGGTTATGGTACCAATTGTTAGACTAAATGTAGATTCTGTACTTAATCCTTCCAAGTCGCTAGCAATAACAGTAAGTTCAGCACTACCATCCATCATAGGTTCAATCATGATTCCTTTGTTCCAGGTATAGATATTTGCAATAGAGATATCGTCAACAAGGAAACCAAAGCTCAATTCTTCACCGTCAGGATCTACGAAATAGGCATTCATATCGATATTATCCATTGCCTCATCCTGATAATACTCACGAGATTCTATAGTAGCAACCAATTCAGGTGCACGGTTTACGTTCATAACCTCCACCGGAATATCCAATGTCGATTCGTTTCCATATGCATCCACACCTTTCAAAGTGAAGGTATTCAAACCAGCTGATTCAAAATCAGGAGTATAAACAAAGGAAATAATGGTATCGTTTTCAACACTCATTTGAACCAACTCATACTCTTCTGCAAGCGTATAGTTGCAAACATCACCTTCCACATCCTGAACTTTCACCTCTAGATTCAGGCTTTCGCTCTCATTCACAGTTAATTCTGTTTCCAGTCCGAACTGTGGCCCCTGATTTAGGTGCAAGCTCAAACCAACAACATTCTCAGAACTGTAAGGATCATTTGAAACAATAATCAATTCAGCATTATTGTCAATATCCTGAGCATCAGAAGCGATGAATTTTAAATTAACAGTCACCGATTCGCCTGCAGGAACTGAACCTTCAGCTTCGCTATCTAAAACAACCCACGATTTTGCTTTGTGTTCCATTTCCATAGCTTTCACCATCCAACCTTCATTAAAGAATCCAGCATCGCTAATATCGCCCCAAGCACTACCATTAGAATACATGAAACGTCCTTCAACAGATCCTACACCATCAGCAATACCTTGTGGCATTTCTACACCAAGAGGATATTCGAATACTACATAGAATGTTTCACCAGGATAGAAAATCTGGTTTTCAGTCAATTCAAAAGTTATATATTCGCCACCTTCAACAGCTGTTTCAACGTTGTAATTGAAACTCTCGCGAGTCAATACTCTAGCATCGGCAACACTACTGCCACCGGCACGAATTTCAACTGTAATACGTGAATCAAGAGTTTCTTCATAGTAATACCATGTTTTCACATGAGTAAGGTTAAAACCAATCGCAGGAGCTTGGAATGCTGTTCCAGTTATAAATGCCATATCTGAGCCAAAACCTAAAGCATTAATCGGAGAACTAAGAGTATCATGTTCCAATACTTCATTGTAGGTTTCATGATCAAAAGTCTCAATATTAGCTTTATAATCAAAACCATCTACATCAACAAGAGCAGCTAAAGGAGCAGATACATAATCAGTAACAGATGATGTTTCTTCCTCACCATTTCCTTCTCTGAAGAAATTCACAACAAGATTATAGTTAAGAGCCGATAGACCATCTATATTATCAATGGTAACAGATCTAATCTCTTCGTCATTTGCAGTATTAGCATTTACCGAAATAAACTCTTCAGCAACAGAAATTGCAGCTGGAAGACTAACAGAAGCATTTATAGGAAGTCTTAATTCACCATCAGGGAAATTACCTGCGAAAACCACAGTATCAACCACCTCAGACGTAATACCACTAGGGAATAAACGCATCTGAAGATTAACAACCTGACCAGGGACAAGTGAAGATAATTTATATGTATCAACAGCTTGCCATGTAGGTGCTCCCCACATCATCCATGGATCTTTATATAAAATTTCAGCAGAAGCTTGAGTACCATCAACCATTGAAATATTAGTGAAATTCACAACATCTTTACCAATATTTTTAATAAAGAATTCTTGAACATAAGAAAAAGGTTCCGGTCCAAAATCTCCATTAACAGAATAGGCAACTACATCACCAAACTCAAAAACATCAGTATTAGACTCTAAATCAGCTTCACCATTAACAGCCAGGTTTACAGGAAGGATAAGCTCGCCATTTTGTGGCGTATTATTGAATATTCTGAAATTTCCTTCGTAAACTCCCTTATTCAGGTATTGAGCATCCAGGGCAAGAGTGAACTCTTTGCTTTCTCCTGCAGGAATGATCTTTTTCTCTGCCGGAGTTAGAGAAACAGCTAAGCCATTTTTGATGTAATCCTGGAAACCAGCTAACTGTACACCTTCAGTACCATCAGCATTTTCAAGACCAACAACTCCGTGAACTACAGAAACCCATGCACCAGGCTTGTGCTGGTACTGAAACTTAATAATACCACTTTTGTATAGAATAGCTTCAAAGTTGTAATTAGAGCCCATACCGAACATGTCGAAACATTCTGCCCATTCCACAACAACTCTGTCCTCATACAACTTGTAGAACACACCTACCTGAGACTGATCAGGGTGAAAAGGATCAAGATTATGAAGTGCAAAATAAGGCGCAATCATATTATTAGGCTCATTAAGAGATGGAATTGCCTCTGGCCATATAAATAATGGATTGTCAACAGGTCTGTTAAAAGATATACAACCTTGCCAAGATATCCACATAGTATCAACCACTTGATTGTAGAAAGAAAATTCAAAAGGCATTGGAACTGCCTTAAATAACTCACCTTCCGTACCATCTTTGCCATACCAATGATCTTTAGAAATTTGAGTTCCTTCAGCACGTATATCCTCCCAGCTATATGCAGGTCCATCAACATCATCACTATCTAATGTATAGTAAGAGAATTCCTTAAGTGAATTACTCATAACTTCAGGTTGTGTCAAGTATAACCAGTCGTTTCCTGAAGCAACAAATTCCAAATCAGAATCTCCATCATTAGTAATAGTGATAGATTTTGTAATCATTTCACCTGATTCAAGAGTATCAATTATTGATGTTACATTAACAGAGACTTCAGGAGCAGGAATCACTTCGCCATGCAATGCAGCTTCAAAGCTATTTCCGTCAGAAGTTTCCACTATCAAAATATCATTCACTACACCAATTGTTTCTGTGCTAAGTTCAATATTTACAAAGTAAGATGATTTAGCCTTCAACAGAACAGGTACCTCAGTGCTCATGATAAAGTTGTCATTTGAGTGAGAAATACCTGTTATCTCCACATCTTTTGTTCCTTCATTAGAAATTACAACAACATCATGTTTTTCTCCTCCTTGGAACACCTGTCCAAGATCAACCTCAGTTTTATTCAACATCACATCAACAACTCCACCTGAAGTTACATCAACATTAATAGTAAATGACTCAGGATTCGTAAATGGATCATTACTAACAATTGCCAAGCGCTGAGTAAGACTACTCTCAAACATGCCTTCAGTGCTAACCTCTACAGCAATAGTTTTAGACTCACCAACCTTGATTAATCCATAAGGCTCAGAAACCGAACTGATTAATGATTGACCTGGAGATTTGATTCGATAGATGGTTGAATCATTTGTGAAAGATCCATCCAAGTAAGCCCAATCTTTAGGAAGCATTCCATGCAATTGATAACTATCGGCAAAAGTAGGATCTCCAAGACCAATCAGAGCTGTCTCGCGAGTATAATCAGATAATCTATCAATGTCCTTGTACTTAAGTTCAACATCACCGTTGTAGTACATAATGATCTGCATAGATATTGTATTTTCCTGATTCCACTCATAGCGTAGTAACACATCGGTATACTCAACAATAAATTTACCTGGTTTACGGATATAGGAAATCTTTCCTTTCTTGTTTAGATCAAACTCAGAGTAATAAGCAGATATAAAACCAGCTGGAGAACAGTTAGAGTTCATACGAGCAGGAGAACAATTTCCCATAGCACCTTCATTAACCATAGAAAGCAAACCATAACGAGTCAAGTAAATCTTACTGTATTTCTCCCCATAAAATGGAAATTCAAATCCAAGATCAGCCTCAAGAAAACGATGATCATAGCTAACATCCTTAAAGAATTCAGTAACATCTTTGGCGTTTGAATCAATGTCATTCCATGTGAAAACAGCAGTAGAATCACCATTCACATTACTTTCAACTGAATAACCAAACTTATGGATATCATCCATACCTTGTATTTGTGACTCTCCATCAAAATTTGGAATCACATATTCTAATGGGTATTCACCATTGTTGGTAATTGTAAAGGAAGTACTTGTTGTCTCTCCCAAATCAAGATCTTCTAATTCTTGCTTAGCAGGAGAAATGGCAATCTCTGAAGGTGCCGCAGCTACTCCAAAAAGGTTTACACTGTGTAAACGACCACTATTATCAGTAAAATCAATAGTTCCATTATCATTACCAGCTCCATCAGGAGTATATTTAATAGTTAATGTAACTTCTGTTCTAGCTGAAATTTGCCAAGGCCTTTGAATAATTTCAAACTGATCATCAGTTGAAACTACATTCGATATATTAAAGTTACCATAACCAACATTTTGAATATTGATGGTCAACTCTTTATCGTGTCCGTAGAAAACACCACCAAAATCAACAACCTTCTCATTTACCAATATTGGCTCTTGACCTGAAACTTCAAAAGTAATAGGCATTCTGAAGATTTTGTTTTCAGCATCATTGGATTCCAACACTACATTGGCACTATACATACCATTGATCAGAGTAGTACCATCAATATCAATATTCACTTCCTGACTATCGTTACCATTTACCACTCCCGATGTAGGGTCAAGAGTAATATAGCTACCTAAGTGTTTATTTTGACTAGTAGCAGAAACAGCCCAAACAAATCGGTCGTCTTCAATAAGTTGTGACAAAGAACTCCATGATTTTCCCATATCCAAACTCATCAAACAGTTTTCGGAATATTCAGGAGAAAGTTCCCAAAACATACCTAAAGGATATAGGTTGCCACTTGGAACATGTACTACTATCCAGAAAACATCTCCTTTTTCAAAGAATAAGTGTTCTTCCAAAGTAATATAATGCCAATAAGGATCAGCAGAATAACTAGTAAACTCCTGAGCATATACCATACTTTTCTTATTAAGCTCTTCGCCAGAATAAATTTCCATAATCATTGGACCGGTACCAGGAGTATGCTGTAAGTACGCTTTTGCTTCTGTCAAGTTAAAACCAATCTCTTGGTTTACTTCGAATCGAGTTGCTGAAGAATTAGTAAAGGTAGTATCTTCCTCACCGATCACATATCCACTTCCGCTACCATATTCCATCACGTCAGAAAAGTAAGCCATTGGTTCAATTGTAGAACTAGGATTGATATCCTTGGCAGTTAATAACTTTGTATCAACTTCCTTACCAACAGTAATATTTTTCGAATTAGAAGATAAATTCGCCTCAGGGTAATTCAAATCTCTTGAATTATATGACAATGAAGGAGTTTTATGACGAATAGAACCTTCCCATTTCAATACTCCTTCGTCTTCGTTAAGAATAGTAAACACACCACTATCTGTAGTAGTTTCAGTTGCATTAACAGTGAAACTCATCATCTCTTGATCCGTGTTGATCGCAGGACCTTTATTAGTAGTTCCAGTTGCTACATTAGAGATCTGTGATAGATTACCCCAACGGTCAACAGAACGTATAACAAAATAGTAATTAGTAGTTGGTAGCAGCTCCTGAACATCAAATTCAACATTGTCGCCCAAAGCAGCATCCTTATCCAATTCCAGACTTACCATATCAGCTAAATCAGCGTTTTCATTGGTAATTTCTTCTGAACTGTAAAGTATTTCAAAAGTCGTTGGTATAACATCATCCTCATCAGCAGGTACTGTCCAAACAAGGCTTGCAAAATCCTGAGCTATTCCAGTTAATGCAAGATCAACAATAGCTGTAGGAGCAATTCCGTTATCTTTTATAAGAGCCAAATGTGCATCAATATAACCTTTACCCATTTTTCCGGCATAGTCAGGATTGTGAACATCTATATCTTTGGTTCCAGTTAAAATATGAACTTTCAAATCATCGTTTGTAAAAGTATCACTACCATATTTGGAAACCACAAGTGCAGCAACACCAGTTACGTGAGGACAAGCCATAGAGGTACCATCCATAGAACCATACTGATGGTTTGGCAAAGTACTTAATACACCATGATCACTACCAAAGTCAACATTTCCACCAGGAGCACAAATATCTATCCAGCTTCCATAATTTGAATACGAAGGACGAATAAAGTTTGGTCCTATCGCAGCTACCGTAATAGCACTCTCATAGTATCCAGGATAATATTCACCATCTTGACCATCATTACCTGCTGCAAAAAACACGACTCCACCCTTCATGGGACTTCCTTCATAATCTCCTGCTTCAGCAACAAAATAATCAATCGCATCAAGAATTGCTTGTTCCGAATACCCTGGAGCAGCATATCCCCATGAATTCTGAGAAATAACAGCACCATTATCGGCTCCATATACAATAGCAGCAGCAGCATCACCATTACCATCATCAGTAAAAATTTGAGATGACATCAATCTAACACCATCGTCATTTCCTGATCCACCAGCAATACCGGCTACTCCAATATTATTATTATTTACAGCAGCAACAGTACCAGCAACGTGCGTTCCATGGTAATGGTCAGAAATTGTTCCATTATTGGTAACAAAATTGAAACCATTAATATCATCGATATAACCGTTACCATCGTCATCAACACCTTCTTCACCATTAGCTTCAGCTGCGTTGATCCACATATTAGCAGCTAAATCTTCATGGTCAGTATCAATACCACCATCTACAATACAAACTACAACATCAGGACTACCAGTTTCAACTTCCCAACCTTCGTAAAGGTTGATATCTGAACCCTCTGTACTATAAGCAAGAGCTCCTGTATTGTTATAATGCCATTGCTGACCTAGATAAGGATCATCAAAAGGTCCTTCATTACTCGATGGAGCTGGTGCATACTTAACTTCACCTTTCACAAAAACTTTTTCAAAGATAAGTTCTGCCACACCAACTTCTTGAAGTTGTGAGTAAGAGCTTACTGCATTTTCTGAAGTAGTAGTAGAAGTATATCGAACTTCATACCACATATCCAAACCATATTTTTTGTGCTTAGCCTCATTTTTAGCAGAGTAAGGGAAAACTCTTTGCATAGATACAGCCGAAAGCTCAGCATTAACTCTATCAAACGCCTGTATACCTGTATGAAGCACTCCATTCACACTGGAGGTTTTCATAGTATTAACAGTCGCAGATAGTTGCGGCTTAAATTTCACACGAACGGCACCTTGCTTCATGCCGTTTTGGTATTGCTGTCCAAACACCGATCCTGTAATCAGGATCATGGCCATCAGCATTACTACTAATCTTTTCATTGGTATTTTTTTCTTCATAGGGTTAAATTTGGGTTATCTACTCTTTTTCTTTTTTAAAATCCGGTTTCCGGATTGGATCTTTGTTTTTAATATTCATCATCTTTTAAATTAGGGTTTATACCTCCTCCTTCTTTTTATTCTGTTTTTTGTCAAAAGCATTCAAAATCTTCCTAAGCGCCTCTGTCTCCAGCTTACGTTTTTCCAACGCCTCCAAAATCATTTCGTCTGAATATATTTCTACTTTGCCTTTATCTTCTTTTTTCATATGCTCATAATATGTTTTGAATGGTCATCCCGATAGCTATCGGGAGAAAGTTGCCTTTATAATCATGATTAACTTTGTTGAGCCTTACGGGCTTCGTTAAAGCTCATGAGGGCTAAAGCCGTTCTACAGTATGCCGCATTATTAAACATACTCGTTTGGCTTCGTCATTTTTCAATTGACTTCGTTGAATTTTTCAATTGACTCCGTCGATTCTTAATTCATCTGTTTTCCTGAATTAAATTTTATGAGATCAATTATAAAGGGATAAAGCGAGGGGGAAGAAAAAATAAACTAGATGATAACTTTACAAAGGCACATCCTTACCTAAATTTCAACTATACAAGTTTTACTCAATATTTGATTATCAACAACTTAACACAACCCGTCATGAGTAGGGAATTTGGAGAATTAACCTACGTCGACTTCTAACACATGACTTTAAAATCCCAAAAGAGAAGAGAAAATAACATCTGTTTGATACATTAACTGATTGAATTAATTTAAAGTGGTTTCTACAATGGAATAAGATGATACAGAAAAAACTCGACGCTTGGGTCGTAAAAGGAAGTAAAGCAGAATTGAAATAAATTGCCAGGTTGCGGCATAAAAGTATAATTCCAGATTAACCCGGTTTTCTATTAAAAAAAGAGTAAAACCAGGTGAATAATATTGTTTTTTTGAGGAAAAAACGCCTTCTTACATCTCTCATCCTGCAAAAGGAAGAATATCGCCCAGGATAAGGATTTTTCAGTTAGGGTCATAAGCTTCCCACATAGGAACAGCTTGTGGCAAAGTAACGAACATCAAGGCTTAAGCTTTGTATAAGTTCTACTCTAAGCTAATTCACTTAGAAAATTTACCAGGTTAACTTCTCTATTAGCAAGCCCCATTTTTTTTCTGAGTCGGTAGCGTGCCATTTCAACACTATTGGCACTGATTCCCATGATAGATGAGATCTCTTTTGTCGTCATATTAAGGCGCAAAAACGCGGCAAGTTTCTTATCGCCCGGAGAAAGATTGGGAAATTTTTCCTGCAAAACAGCATAGAAAATGGTATGAACCTGCTGAAACCTATATTCAAACTCTTTCCAAACATCCGTATCAACAATACTATGAAGTTCCATGATAATTTCCTGAAAAGTCCCTCGATTCTCTGACTTGACCCTCTTCTTTAGATTCAACATTTTATTGCTGACATTGGAAATGATCACATTCTTTTGAACCAGATACATAACATTGGTCGTTAACTCCTTATTCTTAATTTCCAAATCCTTTTCCAGATTCAGTTTCTCCAGATTTAACTGTTTTTTTTCAAGACGAATTCGTTTTGTACGATTTCTCATCAGGCTATAAAGAAGTCCGGAAATGATAAATCCCAGTGTAAGTATTGAGATAATCAGACCATATTTAAATTTTTGTTTTTCTTGTTCTGCTTTAACAAGCTTCTCCTTTTTGTCGTATTCAAATTGCATTCTAGCCTTGGTGATTTCTTGAATTGTTTTCTCATTGATAAGACTATCACTAAATTGTTTGTAAAACTTATAAGCTTCCAATGCTTTGCCAAGGTCACCTTTCTTTTCGTAAATCTCACACAGGAACTGATAAGCCACCTGCTGAGTAAGTAAGGATCCGACTTCCTTTCCTAAATCCAGAGACATCTGAATCGCAGATAGGGCTTTATCAAACTCCTCAAGTTTAATGTAATAATCTCCCAAAAAGTAATAGGATTTGGCCATGCCATTAACATCATTAATTTTTTCACGACAATCCAATGAACTTTGAAGATAAACAAAGGCTTCATCATAATTCTTTAATTTTGAATACAGTTTACCAAGATTATTGTAAATCACACCCATAATTTTAAAATCACTACAGGATTTTGATATTTTCAAACCATTCTCGTAATACTGTAGTGCTGTAGAGGTTTCATTCCGGGAAAAATAGATGTTCCCGATATTGTTGTAAAGCGTATGGAGATTCAATAAACCTTCTGCTTCGGCTTCTCCTTTGGGAAATTGGTCATTGCAGATATCCAGAGCTTTAAAATAGTATTCTAAAGCTTTATCAAAATCTGAAATCCGGTCATACATCACCCCAATATTATTATACAGCCTAAAAAGAACCTGAAAGTTGTTTGAATTCTCATAGTGTTGCAAACTTTGTAGTAGATGCTTTGAAGCCTCATCATAATCTCCTAAATGCAGAAACAATTCCCCTCTTTTGAATTGTAGAAATGCAAATTGGGAAGGATCTCCAATTTCACCGGCCAACTCAAGTGCCTGATGAGAATAATCCAGAGATTTGGAAAGATCCATGTCTAAATAGTAATCGGAAAGTTCATTTAAATATTTTATACTGGAACTATCCTCTTTAGAATACTGTAAATTGACAAGTAAACTATCCAATACAATTTTATTCTGAGAGAATAATTTTATAGAAACAAAACAAAAAAGAATAACATATATATATTTTTTCATTGGGGAATTTGAAACTTTGGGGATTTAGGTAAGCATACTACATAATGAAACATATTCAAGTTGAAAAAAAGGGACCCACCCGTGGGCAGATCCCTTTAATTCCGTAGAGACGCACGGCAGTGCGTCTTTACGGACGAATAATTTCAAACTGAACCATCTCCTCTGATACATTTCCAGACTCATCTTCAACAGAAATTGAAAAGTTGTAATTACCCACACGGGCATATTCGTCTACTGCAATATCAAAGTTCAAATCAAATGTCTTTTCTCCATTTAATACGGGCAGAGCATTACCATAAGCATCCAATTCTGATCGTGAATTAAAATAAAACTCTTCTACATTCTTTACTGCCTTAGATCCTCTGTATGTAATTTTCACCTCATACTCTTCAAGCATGATGTTGTCTGACAATACAGCATTTACATTAAATACACCTCCAGGAGTAATCTCCACAGTTGTTGTTGGACTATTCAATTTTATAGTTGGTTTGGTGTCATCCACCGTCTTATCATCGTCTCCATCGCAGCTCATCAGGCAGGTAGCGAAAATTAAGATCATCGCGTATTTTAGTATTTTCATAGATTTTAATTTTTCAAGTTATTGGAATATTTTAATAGAGGGTGTCTAAAAATGTAAAATTATATATTGAGCGTCATCCTGAATTAATTTCAGGATCTCGTAATCAATGTGTAAAAGATTCTGAAACAAGTTCAGAATGACGAATGCTTTCATCTTTGGACACTCTCATCAAATAATTAAAAGGAAGAGAGCCCTTGGGCTCTCCCCTTTCATAAGCTCACTAAATTTTCACCACACGCTTCACGACATCTCCTTTGGCACTTGTAATTTTCACCAAGTAGATACCAGAAGGCATATTGCTGATATTTAATCTCTCAATATGTTCCCCACTCATTTTATTCACAGTGGTTTGATACTGAGTAAGGCCAGTTATATTTATAATAGAAATATTCACTTCGCCTTCTATATCATTACCAAGTACTACATTCAAAGGCCCTGTAGTTGGAACAGGATACACTTTAGTTTCTGTTGATCCTTCAACATCTTCGATACCTGTTACAGTACCAACAATAACTTCGAATTTTATTCTTGCACCCAGACCTTCTGAATCAACAGCTACTACAGTAATAACACCTGTACCTTCTGTTTGCGACTTGATGATAATATCCTCATCCGAGATGAAAATATTAATGAAATCCTCATTATCTGAATAAACCCTGTAAGTCAAGGCATCACCATCAGGATCTTCAAATACAGACGTCAGATTTATTTCATCGTATTCGCCGTCTTCGTAATACTCTCTGGTAGCAATCGGATTAATGACTTCAGGCGCACGATTCACATTGATAACCTCGATTGAAATATCCTGTATCGTCGTATTGCCAAAAGTATCCTCTCCTACTAAGCTAAAGGTATTCGTACCAGCAGATTCGAAATCAGGAGTGTAAACGAAGGAAATGGTATCGTTTTGCACACTCATCTGCAAGAACTCATACTTATCTGCCAATGCATAGGTACAAACATCACCTTCTACATCCTGTGCAGGTACAACAAAATTCAGCGATTCATTCTCTTTCACGCTTAATCCTGACTCCAAGTCAAACTGTGGCCCCTGATTAATACGTAAATTCAAATTAACAACAGATTCCGGATTCATTGGATCGTTAGTAGCAATAGTCATTATAGCATCATTTTCAGCATCTACAGCATCAACAGGCAGGAAGTTGATTTTTACTGTTACCGATTCGCCTACCGGAACAGAACCATCAACAGCACCATCGATAACAGCCCATGATTTAGATTTGTGTTCTTTTTCCATGGCTTTTACCATCCAGCCTTCACCAGAATAACCTGCGCTTTGGATATCTCCCCATTCTTCTCCGTTAGAATACATGAAACGTCCATCCACATTTTCCAATCCATTAGCCATAGCCTGAGGTACGGCAACTCCCAGTTGATATTCAAACACCACGTAGAATGTTTCTCCAGGGAAAAAGATTTGATTCTCTGACAATTCGAAAGTAAAATACTCTCCCATTTCCTGAGGGTTATCAACCACTACATCGAATGATTCACGAGACAGCACCTTAGCATCAATAACGCTTGTACCACCACCTCTAATTTCAACGGTAATTCTCGACTCAAGCACATCTTGATAGTAGTACATGGTTTTTACGTGAGTCAGGTTAAATCCATCAGCAGGTGCCTGGAAAGCAGTACCGGTAATAAAGGCCAGTGACTCGCCAAATCCTAATGCACCGGTTGGCTCCGTTAATGTATCATGCTCTAATGTCGCATTATAGGTTTCATCAGCAAAAAGCTGAAGATTACTAGTCGTTGCATTTTGAGCAATTAATTCAGACACAAGAGGAGTCGCGATTGTATTTGCCAAAGAAGCAACTGCCGCATGAGCCTCTTCACCTTTTCTGTTGTATGAAATTCCGATATGATAATCTAAAACTGATTGTCCATCGATATTATCAATAACAAATGATCTGGTCGAAACATCTTCAATAGTATTTGCTACAACAGAAATAGAATCTTGATCGACACCAACAACTGGAGGTAAAATTACCATTGCATGCACAGGCAATTTGAAATCACCATCAGGCGAATTACTAGAGAATACAAGTGTATCATTCACTTCTGCCGCATTACCTGAAGGGAACAAACGCAGACGAAGTTTCGCACTCTCACCTGGTTTTAACGACGCTAAATTATAGATTGAAACAGGTGACCATTCACCCCAACCAAACCAATTTATTGCAAATATCTCAGCAACAGCATCGCTACCATCTACCATAGCAATATCGGTAAAGTTAAGCACATCTCTACCATTGTTTCCAACAGAAAAACTTTGGTAATATGACATTGGTTCAGGACCGAAATCACCAATAATGGTGTAAGCCATTTTCTCACCAAATTCGAAAGCTTCAGTACTGGCTTCCATTGCAGCCTCACCATTAACTGTAAGATTAACAGAAACTTTTACTTCGCTATTGGTAGGAGTATTATTAAAGAATCGGAAATTACCTTCGTAATCACCTTTATTTAATAAACTAGCATCTACCGCTACAGTAAACTGCTTGCTTTGACCAGCAGGAACGATCTCTTTCTTAGCAGGAGAAAATGATACAGCTAGTTCGTTTTTGATGAAGTTTTGCATATATGCAAGCTGTACACAATCGGTACCATCAGCATTCTTAATACCTACTGCACCATAACTTGTATAACTCCATTGTCCGGTCTTGTACTGAAACTTTATGTTTCCATTGGTAAACATTATAGCCTGAAAGCTATAGTCATCACCCATACCAAAACCATCATAACACTCTGACCATTGCACCACAACTCTATCGTCGAAAATCTGATAAGAAACTCCTGCATCATCAGGAAATTCATTATAATCAAAATTCTGTTGTGCAAAATAAGGTGCGATAATATTATTAGGTTCTGTTGCACTTGTTAATGGATCTGGCCAAATAATTCCATCCACAGTAGGTTTACTCATAGAGATAACACCTTCCCATGAAATCCAAATACTATCAGTTTTTTGTTGGTAGAATTCAATCTCAAAAGGTAAAGCAATAGGTTTCCATAAAAGGCTTAAATCAGTTTCTGGATCAGCCCAAGCACTCATAGGAATTTTAGTTCCATTTTTGCGAACATCTAACCAACTGTAAGCAGGACCATCAGTATCATCACTAGTTTGAGAATAATATGAGAATTCAGGCAATTCTGCACTCATAGCTTCAGCTTGAGCAAGGTATAACCAATCGTTACCGGCAGGTATAATCTCTAAATCAGATTCACCATCGTTAGTCACAGTAATGATTTTGCTCACCATCTCGCCTGCATTCAGAGTTTCGCTAATTGAACTAATATCAACCGAAATTGCAGGAGCAGGAATTACCTCTGCGTGCAACTGAGCTTCAAATCGACCACCTTCATTGGTTTCAATTACCAAAACATCATCAAACACACCTATTTCTGAAGTATTTATTTCCACAGGAATATAATAAGTAGAATTAGGTTGCAACAGAACAGGAACATCCCCTTCAATAATAAATTTATCATTAGTCCAATTAATGGCAGTCAACTCAACATCCTTATTACCCTCGTTAGTAATAACAAGTAGATCGTGACTCTCACCAGCTTGAAATACTGATCCTAAGTTCACTTCAGTTTTGTTAAGTTTAACATCAGAAACGCCACCCGAATTCACATTTACTTTAACAGTAAAGGCAGCTGGATTGTTGAAAGGATCGTTACAAGCAATTGATAAACGCTGGTAAAGATTAGATTCGTTCATTCCTTCGGTGCTAAGCTTCACATCGATAGTTTTAGACTCACCCACCTTCAAAATACCATGCGGCTCCGAAACTTCAGTGATTAAAGATTGACCTGGAGATTTTAAACGATAGATTGTTTCGTTATTTTTTAATCCACCATCTTTATAAGTCCAATTTCCCAGATAACCATTAATCATAACTCCATCTTCCCAAGCAGGATCACTAATACCAACTAGAGCAGATTGCAAATTATATGCAGCAAAGTTCTCAATATCCTTATATCGCAATTCAACATCACCATTGTAAAACAACACAATTTGGAAAGTAGCAGTTGCGTTCGTATTCCACTCATACATGCGTACAACATTAGCATACTCAACAATGAATTTACCTGGTTCGCGCTTATACTTAACGCTACCGCTAAGGTTTAGATCTAACTTAGATGCAAGAGCCGAAATAAAACCTGCTGGAGAACATCTAGGATGCATTTCGGCTGGAGAACAACCAAATAAGTTACCTTGATCAAAGGTAAGTACTCCCAAACGAGTTAAATTAATTTTATTAAATTTTTCGCCATAGAAAGGAAAATCAAATCCTAAATCAACTTCCAAGTAACGGTAAGCGTAATCTGATCTCTTAACAAGGTCAGTTACATCCGCTGCATTTTTCGAAAGATCGGACCAAACAAAGTCTGCACTAGTAGCTCCGTTTACATTACTTTCGACAGTATATCCAAATTTATGGATAGCATCCATACCTTCAATTTCAACATCAGGAGCAAAGGCTGGTATAACATACTCTAAAGGATAATCGCCAGTGTTGCTAATGGTAACCGAAGTGCTTGCAGTTTCACCAAGTCCCATATCAGGCAACTGCTGAGTAGCAGGACTAACAGTAATTTCGGAAGGAGCTGCAGCCACTCCAAATACATTAACAGAGTGAGTACGTCCCATTTGATCAGTAAACTCAATGCTACCATTGTCGTTACCAGCATCATTAGGCGTATACTTAATTGTTAATTCTTGAGAAGATTGAGCTGCAATTTGATATGGCCTTTGAATAATCTCAAACTGAGAGTCAGTTGAAACAGCCGAAGCAACATTAAAGTTTCCATAACCTACATTCTCAATAGTGATAGTCATCTCTTTGCTATGTCCAAAAAACACACCACCAAAATCAACAACCGAAGTATTTACCAACTTTGGCAATTGACCTGTTAGTGTTAAGCTAACTGGCATTCTGAAAAATCTATCGTCACCATCGTTAGATTCTAACACTACATTGGCACTATATGTACCATTAATAAGCTTAGAAGCATCAAGAGAGAGTGCTACGTCTTGTTTACTATTTCCTTCAACTGTTCCCGATGATGGGTTCAAAGTAATATAGTTTCCAAGATGCTTATTTTTACTTACAGCAGCTACGTTCCAAACAAAACGATCATCTCCAATAGCTTCATTCATAGGAGTCCAAACAGCACCCAAATCAGTACTATAAAAACAATTATCCGAATATTCAGGACTTTCTTCCCATCCCATTCCTAATGGATAAAGGTTTCCTGCTGGTACGTGTATTACAATCCAGAAAGTTGCACCTTGCTCAAAGAACAATTGCTCACTTAGAGTAAGACTATGCCAATAAGCTGAAGTGTTATAACTAGAAAATTCTTCAGCAAACATCAAATTATTCTCGTGTATTTTGTCACCTTGGTAAATTTCAATAACCATAGGACCTGTAGAAGGAGTATGTTGTAAAAACGCCTCAATAAAAGTCAGGTTGAAACCAGCTTCCTTATCTACATAATAACGATTTGCAATTGAATTGGTAATATTAATATCCTCATCACCCACAACATTAGAAGCAGAAGAAGAATAACACATATCATCAAAGAAATTGGCTGAAGGTTCAGTATCGTCCATTGTAGATATTTGCATATTCTTATGACGAGTATGCGGCTCCACATCGCCATGACCTAGAGTTTTAGAACTACTAGTAGTAGCACTTAGTTTAGGATAGTTAATGCTAGCATTATTATAAGATAACCAAGGCTGCTTGTGTCTGGTGAATCCTTCCCAATTCAAAACACCAACATCTTCGTTAAGAATAGCGAAAACATCATCGGCTGTAGTTGCTACTGATGCATCAATAGTGAAGTTAAGTTCTTGCTTATCGGTATTGATAGCAGGACCTGCATTAGTTCTGCCAGTGGCAACATTCGAAATTTCAGAAACATTACCCCAACGGTCAACAGAACGAATTGCAAAATAATAATCAGTAGTAGGCTTTAGATCCTGAATTTCGTATTCCTTAACAGTTCCAACAGTATCAGCAAGAGTCATAGCTAAATCAATCTTATCAAGAAGATCAGCATTTTCGTTTGTAATAGCAGTAGTACTATAAATTACCTCGAAACTTACAGGTTTAAGATCGTCCTCATCAGCTGGAACAGACCATGAAATATTTGCAAAATCCTGTGCTACACCAATAAGGTTTAAGTCAGAAACTGCATTAGGTGCCATTTCATTATTAGTTTGTAAAGCCCATCTTGAATCCAGATAACCTACACCTAATTTCCCAGCATAATCTGGATTATATGTGTCAATATCATGAGTTCCGGTAAGAACGTGCACCTTAAGATCTTCGTTAGTAAAATTACTACCACCAAACTTAGACACAATTAAAGCAGCTACACCCGAAACATGAGGACAAGCCATAGAAGTTCCATCTAAGAAACCATATTTATCGCCAGGTAAGGTACTTAAAATACCATGATCACGACCGTGATCAATATTACCACCCGGAGCAGCAATATCAACCCAAGTTCCGTAATTTGAATAATCAGCACGCTTAAGATCTGGCCCAAAAGAAGATACCGCAATTGCACTTTCGTAACAACCAGGATAGTATAAACCATCGGCGTCCTCATTACCAGCAGCGATTAATACAATACCACCTTTCATAGGGCTACCTTCGAAATTACCAGCTTCGGCAACAAAATAATCAATAGCATCAAGAATTGCTTGCTCAACTTGACCAGGAACAGGATATCCCCATGAATTTTGAGAAATTACAGCACCATTATCGGCACCATATGCAATAGCAGCAGCAGCATTAGCAACTCCAGCATCAACTTCAGAAAAAATCTGAGAAGACATCAGTCTAACACCATCATTATTACCAGATCCACCAGCAACACCTGCAACACCAACATTATTGTTGTTTACAGCCGCTACAGTACCAGCAACGTGAGTTCCATGATAATGGGCATTTAAATCACCTTTATTGGTAATAAAGTTAAATCCATTAATATCATCGATATAACCATTTCCATCGTCATCAACACCTTCTTCACCATTCTTTTCAGCCTCGTTTACCCAAACATTAGCAGCTAAATCTTCGTGATCGATATCAATACCACCATCAACGATACATACTACTACATTAGGCTTTCCAGTTTCAATCTCCCAACCTTCGTAAAGGTTAATGTCACCACCAACAACGCTAAAACCTAGCGATCCATCGTTGCTATAGTGCCATTGCTGATCTAAAAGAGGGTCGTTAAAAGGACCTTCGCTTTTGGTAGAAGTAGTAGAAGCATATTCCACTTGACCTTTTGCAAAAGTCTTTTGACGAATGGCTTCAGCCTTATTAACCTCATTTAAACTTGCATAACCGGCAACAGCCTCTTTGGCTTCCAAACCCGATGTGTATGTTACTTCATACCATAAATCTAATCCGTATTGCTTATGCTTTGCTTCGTGCTTAGGAGAATATGGAAATACTCTTTTCATACTCACTGCTTGCAACTGGGTATTCACTTTGTCGAATGCTTGAATACCTGTGTGTAGTACTCCATTTACAGAGGAAGGCTGCACACTAGTTAAAGTCGCTGAAATTTGCGGCTTAAATTTCACCCGGACGGCACCTTGTTTCAGGCCGTTCTTATACTGCTGTCCAAGAACCGATCCTGTAATCAGGAACAAGGCTACCAGCAATAGCGATAAACTTTTTAATCGTAACATTTTATTCATAGATTTTAAATTTAGGTTTCTCTACTTTTTAGGTTTTAAATCAATGTTATCCTTCTGATCCTTACTACCGAAGGCTAACAATATTTTTTTCAAAGCTTCACTTTCCACTTTTCTCTGATCAATCAAAGACTGAATTTCCTTTCCTTTTGAATCTTTTTCTTCTGTTTTCTTTTTGTGTTGCATGTTATTATTCAATTAGACTATAATCTTGTCATCAATTTGGAAAGCAGTAAAATGGATGTTAATTTGAGCATCCCGAAAACCACTTTTCCTCCTTGTAGATTTATTTGTTCAATGATAGGCTCATTATTTTGTCTTACAGATTCTACTGCCTTAGGAAAAAACTACGTATTGGTAAAACGCCTTAGGAATAATAAGTATGAGAGCTAGAACGCCTTAACACCACCTTACACAGAAGCATTACAAGCCTGACTTAAAACAACTTGGCCTTAGAATAAAATATTGAAAGAAAACGGACTATTGGGTGAGTTTGACAAGGGAAATTCCCCTGAATTCAGGAAGAATGCCTTTATTCAATCCTTGATTGTATATCATTTTTACAAAACAAACAGATAAGAGATCCGTATCGGAGTATTGCACGTGAGGACTTAAAAAAATAATTTACTGGTAAGCAAAATGCTGATAGATGAAAAGATTCAAAATCAAATGTTTGTGTATCGAGTGTAGTTATGCACCAGAGACAAAAGTATAAACTAGTTTAAAGCAGAGCTCCACATCTGGTCATGCTCTGACTATAAGTAAGCTGTAAATGTCAGGCTATGACTATATCTTGATGAAGATTACCTTACTGTCCCGATTGATCGGGATCAACAAAAAAGTGAGACCCTCTGTACAAGCAGGTCACGTTCTGACTATAAGTAAACTGTAAATATAAGGGTATGATTTTATCTTGCTGAAGAATGTCCTATTATCAAGCACAAGGTTTTATTCAGATAAGATTCATCTATATACTAGCCTTCCAATTCAGACAAAAAAGTCACGAGGTTGACATCTTTGCCAGTAAGGTCAAGTTTTTTTCGAACCCGGGCTCGTGCTACTTCTATACTTTTCACAGATTGATGGGTAATAGCAGAAATCTCCTTACTAGTCATATTCAGACGAAGAAAGGCACACAACTTCACCTCAGATGGTGTCAGATCTGAACAAACGTCCTTTAGTTTAAGATAAAACTCATTGTGGACTTGAAGAAAACGCATTTCGAATTCATCCCAAACATCTCGGTCGGCTCCGGCTTGCAAATCAAAGATAATCCTTTGTGCATCCTCCTGATTTTCCTTTTTTAATTTCTTTTTTAATTGAAGTAAACGAGTAGAAATACTATTGATCAATTCATTCTTCTGAAGAAGATACATCACATTGGTGGTCAACTCCTTATTTTTCAATTCGAGATCCTGTTCCAAACTCTTCTTTTCAAGACTAACATGTTCTTTTTCGAGTGTAACACGTTTTGAATGATTCTTTGCAAGACTATAAAATAATCCGATAATGATACATCCCAAAGTCAAAATGGAAATGATTAATCCATATTTAAACTTCAACTTTTGCTTTTCAACTTCCCTTATTTTTTCTTTTTTATCAAACTCATATTGCATCTGTAGACTAACTTGTTCTTTCATGTTAGTTTCACTATGTAAGGTATCACTCAACTGTTTGTATCGGATGTGAGCTTCCAGGGCCTTTGTGGCATCCTTTTTGGCCTGATAGATGTTAAAGAATAGCAATTCCAAATCCAACTCAAGTCCCTTTCTCCCAATAAGCTCAATCAGTTTTTTTGCTTTTTGAGCCATATCCAGAGCCTGATCATACTCACCAATCTCCATAAAGTAAATCCCCTCAAAAAGATAGGTTCTTGCCATCCCATTTAAGTCCTTAATTTTCTCACGATGCTGCAATGATAAATTAAAAAAATTCAAGGCCTCATCCTCTTTTCCTAAATTCATAGAAAGTTTCCCTAAATTATTATAGATCATCCCAAGATTAGCGTCCTGCTTGAATTCCTTTGAAATCCCCAAAGCTTTGGTATAATATTGCAGTGCTGTGTTATAATCTTCTTTCACTTGATAAACACCTCCTATGCAGTTGAAAACCTGGGGCATTTTCCTCGTTAATGCCGGTTTATTTTCTGAAGAAATGTTATTGTAAATGGATAATGCCTTAAAATAATAATCCAGAGCCTTATCGTATTCTTTCATTTGTTCGAACACAACCCCCAGATTTTGGTAAACCTTGAAAAGATCGTTTTCCTTTCCCAGTTCTTCATATATCTTCAAGGCCTCCAATCCATTTTTCAGGGCCTCATTATAATTCCCCATTTGAAAAAAGAGTCTCAGAAAGTAAGTATACGAAGTAGCAATTAGAATAGGTTCCTTACTTTCTTTAGCAGTTTCCATGGCTCTTATTACATAATCCATGGATGATGGCAAATCATATCTTAGCTGATATTCAGACAGTTCCCATAATACCTTTACTTTAGTACTGTCTTCTTTTGCATGATTCAATTGAACGTGTAAGCTATCCAAAACAAGTTTATCCTGAGAATAGAGAAAACCGGGAATTAAAAACAGAAGAAATAATACAAATCGTTTCATACAAAATGGGGCTAAAGGTTAGGTATTCTAAGCAGATGAACCAGACATAGAACCAAAATTCCATCCCACAAAAAAGCCATCTCCAGAACCATTGATGCTAAATTGAGCAAAAGGTTGCGTCACATCTTTTAAAAGCTTGATTAAAAATCTGGAAACGGTTCTTTTCACACCACCTTCTTTCATTTAAAAGTTGAGCTTAGTCCAAACAGAAAAAGGGACCCACCTATTGGCAGATCCCTTATATATTTTTTAAACCTGACAGGTTTACTCCCGTGATGGAAAAAACCTGTCAGGTTTGAAATTACGGACGGACAATTTCAAACTGCACCATCTCTTCAGCCACATTTTCTGACTGATCGATAGCAGTAAGAATTAGGCTATAATGACCTACACGGGCATTCGTTCCTACAGCAATATCGAAATTCAAATCAAAGGATTCTTCTCCAGTTACTACTGGTAAAGCATTACCATAAGCATCCAGATCAGTACGTGAATTAAAATAAAACTCTTGTACATTTTTTATTGATTTAGAACCTCTATATGTAATTTTCACGATATACTCCCCTAATTCCACATCGTCAGAGAGAACAGCATTGACATTTAGAACACCACCGGGAGTAATCATCACAGTACTTACCGGACTATTCAAACTAATAGTCGGCTTGGTGTCATCCACCTTTTTATCATCTCCACCTCCACAGCTCATCAGGCTGGTAGTGAGGAGTAAGATCATTGCGTATTTTATTATTTTCATCTAATTTATTTTATTTAAGTTTTTTAGATATTTACATCCCCCCTTAATCCCCCTTCAAAGGGGGAATCAAAAAGAAAAAAAGGAGGAAAAGCCCAAGGGCTCCCCCCCTTTGATTACAACTAAACGACTAACACACTATATTTTTACTACTCGCTTCACGATATTACCTTCAGTGGTCGTAATTTTCACCAAATAGATACCTGAAGCCATATGGCTTATATCAAGTGTCTCAAGATGCTCACCACTCATTTTATTTATCGTGGTTTGGTACTGAGTAAGGCCAGTCACATTCAAGATAGAGATGCTTACTTCTCCTTCAATATCATTACCCAAAACAATATTTAAAGGACCTGCAGTTGGAACAGGATACACCTTAGTTGATGTTGTCCCTTCTGGATCTTCGATACCCGTTACTGTACCCACGTTTACTTTGAATGACGTTTCTGTACTTAAACCTTCAGGATCGGAAGCTACAACTCTAACAGTTGCACTACCCTCCTCCAATGGTCTGATCGCCATTTCTTCGTCAGAAGTGAAAATGGCAACAATAGGATTATTGACATATACAGAATAACTTAGGACTTGATTATCCGGATCGGTGAATAATGGGAAAAGGTTGATGTAATCAAACTCTTCATCTTCATAGTACTCTCTATCCTCGATACCAGCCATCAATTCAGGTGCACGATTTACATTTCTTACGTCCACATTCATGATCAGTTCAGATACATTTCCGAATTCATCAGTAACTACAACAACGAATACTTTAGAACCAGCTGATTCGTAGCCAGGATTGTAAGTAATTACAAAGCTATTATCTACAGTTTCAGCAGAAAGATATTCATGTTCTTCTTTCAATGAATAAGTAATAGCATCCCCTTCAGGATCGATAGCACTTACAGCAAAAGTCATAACCTCATTTTCCTTAACGGTTTCGTTAAGAATGTTAGCACCAAATGCAGGAGCCTGGTTAAGATAAAGACTAAGGTTTACATTCTCCTTAGAGTTTGATGGATCGTTAGATTCAATTGTAAGCTCAGCTTTATTAAAACCTTTCATAGCAGGATCGGCGTTAAAAGCAAGGCTAACCTCTCTTTGCTCACCAGCAGGAACAGAACCAACAGCGTCAGAATCTAACATCACCCAAACACCGGATGTTGCGTCCATTTCGGCAGCTCTCATTATCCATGCAAGATCATCATATCCAGTATCTCCAACTTCGTACCAATCGTCGCCAGCACCAAAGAAGAAACGATCGTCAACATATGTCTCTGGAGTATACGTTCCTTGAGGTTGTTCCACTACCATAGGGTATTGAAAAGCAAGATAGAAAGTCTCATTAGGGAAGAATTCCAGATTCTTATCTAACTCAATGGTTAGCATTTTTCCAAGCTTATCTTCTTCAGTAATAGTATACTCAAATGTTTGTGTATGCAATACAGTAGACTCAAAGATATTATCAGCACCACCTAATACTGTAACAATAATACTAGATTTCATCAAATCAACAGGAACGTACCATGTTTGTACGTGAGATAGGTTGAATCCGTTATCAGGAGCAGTAAATTCAGTTGCCGCAAAGAATGGTAATTCTCCGCCATAACCAATTGATGATTCAGCAGCCTCAAGATCTTCGTGTTTCAGTACACGATTGTATTCCTCTCCAGCTTTGGTTGACTTAACTGAATTAGTTACTGCTAATGGAGCAACTTGCAACTGAGGAGCATTAGCTACAGAATGTGCAACCGCTTTGGCTGAATTTGCTGAAGCTTCAGCCTCTTCTCTTAAATATTCAATATTAAGTGAGTAATTAAGATCCGATTTTCCTTCGGCATTATCAATCACTATAGTACGAATTTCAGTATGAGCGTCAGTGTCAGCAAAAACTTCAACTTCTTTCTCAGGAATTAGCATAAAAGGAGGAAGAATAACATTTCCAGAAATAGGAAGCTCAATTAATCCACCTTCAATATTAGCTGCAATCTTTAATGTATCATTAACAACCAAATTGTTTCCGCTAGGATAAATTACAGTTCTAAACGTATACGAGGTTTTCGGAGCAAGCTTAACATCACCCCAGATCCATTGAACATTGTTCCACTTAGGGTCCATAAGACTACCATCCCAGCCTTCCGCAGCATACCACAATTCAGCCATAATCTCTGCTCCATTTGTAAAGGCAAAGGAAGAGAAAATCAAGTCGGAATCACCAATGTTTGTAATCTCGAACTCCTGAGTATAGCTCTTGAATTGAGGATCCCATGACGGTTCATGTACATAAGGTGTAGCCATAACTTCACCATAAGCAATAGAATCAGGTTTTTCAACCACAGGCGTACCAACTACAGTTAATGAAGCAGGAATGCTAAGCTTTGTATTCAAAGGATCATTTGTAAACAAATTCAATTCACTTGAATAAGTTTTACCGTATAATTGAGTCGCATCAACAGTTACATCATATACCTTTGAACTGTTGGCAGCAATTGTCTGCTTGTTGGCAGGCGTTAAAAGGATAGCCGTTTTATCGTTCATCCATTTTGATCGGCTTCCAATCTGAACACCAGATGTTCCATCAGCATTCTCAAGCCCTACAATTCCCCACATAGTGGTTTGGTCGAATTTACCCAAGTCGTATTGGAACTTAATGTTACCGTTAGGATAAAGAATTGCCTGGAATGATATTGGATCACCCATTCCATAACCGTTCAACCAATCATGGTAAGTAACAATTACTCTATCGTCTTCAGCCTTAAAATAAATTCCTGTTTCTGGAGAAATAGATACATCATCAGCACCTGAAAAACTCCACAAAGGACAAATCAGGTTATTGGGTTCATCGTCATTAGGCAGTTCAAAACCACCCCAAACCATATCCTCAGTTTCCTGAGCAGGAATGAAAGACATGTAGCCATTATATCCTACATATATAGTATCGTAGTCAACTCCATAAAAATTGAAAGTAAAAGGCAAAGCAACTTCCTTCCAATAATCTTCCAGACTATTCATTGAAACATCAAGCTTATTTTCTAAAGCCACAATGTTTTCGAATTGGTAAGTTGGACCACCAGCATCTTCATTGGTTTTGTAAGTATAGGTTTTATCTGGCACAGTAATAGCCATAGTACCCATTTTTTCAGATACTGTAAGCCACTCAGGTGCCTGATGTGCAAATTCCAAAGGATTTTTCCCGGTATTCTCAACTGTCAATTCGAGGGTCTTTGTTGTACCGAAATCAAGAGTTTCATTTATAGCAGTCAGATTCACATTGATAACCGGAGCTTCAATAACCTTTCCAACAATATCTATCTCATGAATAGTTCCATCTGCAAGGGTTATTTTCAGCGTATCATAATAAACACCCAAGTCTGTTGACTTAATAATCACCTTATACCCCAGACTTCTGGCAGGTTTTAATAAAACAGGACACTCTCCTTCAAGCGTATAGAAGCCATTCACAAACTCCATGCTTTGAACCTCGGTGGCCTCTTTACCTGTATTGGCGATATTAAAACCACGAACTGAATTTTCATTTTGGAATACCTGTCCAAAATCCATTTCAGTAACAGTAGTTTTAAATTCAGCATCTCCACCTTCGGTTACATTAATATTTAAAGTAACAGCTGCCTTATTAAAAGGATCGTTAGTTACGAAATTAACGTTCTCAACGTAATCACCTAAGAATAAAACATCAGTTTTAGCTGTAAAATTAATATCAACAGACTCACCAACTCTAACAGTACCAGAAGGCTTATCAACTGAAGTAAGCAGACCAAGTCCTGGATTCACGATATCGATAGTAGTATTGTTAGATATTTTATAGTCTGGTCTACGAGCATCGGAGATAAACAAACCATCATTTATGCTATTATCTTCAATACCAATAAGCCCCATTTCTTGCATTTTGCCATACATCCATCCCATATCTTTGTACTTAAATTTGATGTTTCCATTATCAAATAGTACAACCTGGAATGTAAGTGTAAATGACATATCGCCAGCTTTATATTTGTACTTATCGTACTGAACTACAAAACGATCGCTATAACGCTTGTAATAAACCTCTCCACCAAAACTTTCCTGGAATACAACAGCAGCAAAAGCTGAGATATTACGTGTTGGGTTGTACTCGTCTTTAAACCATGCAGGAGTTCTATTAAATACACCATCGGTAGTAAAGGTAAGCATACCAAAACGAGCAATATTCACCTGAGACTCATTCTTACCAAAGAAAGGGAATTCGAAACCTAAATCAACAGGCACATAATAATTCCATAGCGCTTTTTTGAAATGATCAGAAACTTCACCGTGAGCAGAAGCCGAAATGTCGTTCCACTCCTCGTCAGTCATAGTACCTTCGTTGTAAGTAAAGCTATAACCGTTTTTACAGAAGTAATCGTCAACACCTTCAACATTTGAACCATCAGCCAAATTAGGGAAGAAATAATCCAAAGGATATGTACCAGTATTCGAAATAGTGAACTGACCACTTAAAGTATCGCCAATTGTTACATTATCGTAATTGATTTCAGCTGGAGCAACTTCAACAACTGGAGGCTCAGCACCCACACCAAATAAACTGAAAGAAACTGCATTGCCCCTATAATCACTTAAGGTAGCAACAGCATTAGCATTACCAGTTTGGGTAGGAGTATAACGATAAGTCAAGCTTACTTGCCATCCTCCATGCAACTTTTGAAGACCAGTAGAAACAAGTTCAAACTGATCGTTATCTATAGAACTTTTAGGATAAATTAAGGTTCCACGTCCAGCATTTTGGATAAGTACTTTAATTTCCTTCGAGTTACCTAGAACCACAGAACCAAAATCGCTCAACTTAGGAGCACGTAAATCTGCTTTATGTCCTCTTACTCTGATACTAACAGGAACACGCAACATTTCGTCTTCACCTTGGTTGGTGTTGATTACAATATTGGTTTTGAAATCACCATTGTGAATTCTCGAAGCATCAACAGAAGTCATTATTTCTTGACTATCGCCAGAAGCAATTTGACCTTCCTTAGCACCTAAGAAAATGAAGTTACCTAGAAAATCGTTTTCGCTAAGTGCGGCAACATCCCATACCAACTGATTATCGGTATAAACATCTTCTAAACGTGACCACTCACGACCAAGATTAGAACTAAAATAACAGTTATCAGAATCTTCTTTGTTTTTTTCGATACCAGCCATAAGAGGAAACTCGTTACCAGCAGGAACGTGGAATACAATCCAGAAAGTTTTGCCTTTCTCGAAAAAGATTTGCTCTGATAATTCGATATTCGACATATTATATTGCTCAGGAGTGTTATCAATATTTTGAGCTAACAATAAACGTGCATCGTTGATATTCTCACCTTCGTATACTTCAACAACAACTTTACCAGTTGACTCTTCGTGAAATACTCTTGTTTCAACATTTGTAAGGTTAAATCCTTCTTCTTCGTTAACAACAAAACGAGTTGCAGATGAATTGGTCAAAGTCTGATCCATCTCGCCAAGAGTCCATAATCCGGCATCGTAGCGGATATAATCCTTGTATTTATTGTATGTAGTGATAGGAAGACTTGCATTCACATTCATAGCACCTAAGGCACCAGGACGAGAATTGGTATTAACACCCATTTTAGGATAAGTTACATCCTCAACAGAATAAAGACCATAAGATACGTTTCTTCTTTCAGCATTCCATTTCAATGTACCTTCGCCTGTGTTAGACAAAATAAATGCAGAAGAATCCTTTGCATTAACAGTCACATCCAAAGAGAAATTAATATTCTCGACATCAACTGAAGCAATAGGTCCATCGTTGGTTGTAGCGGTTTGAATATTAGAGAAATCTGAGATATTTCCCCAACGGTCAACCGAACGAACAGCAAAATTATACTCAGTTAATGAGTGTAGACCCTGAATTTCATATTCAACCTTTTCGCCTAATTCATTATTGTTTTCAATTTTAATGATCTTAGCATACTTAAGATTTTCAGCAGTAATAGTTTCTTTACTATAAATTACTTCAAATGAAGATGGAATTGCATCATCCTGATCGGCAGGAACAGTCCATTCTACATTTGCAAAATCTTGTGATACACCAACAAGAACGAAGTCTGTAATTGCTTCCGGAGCAATTTTCTCATCGCTTGCAATAGCTAAAGCAGCATCGGTAGCACCAACACCTAGTTTGCCAATATATGGAGCATTCTCAGGAATACTATAAATATCGTTAACACCAGTAAGCAGGTGTGTTTTAAGATTTTCGTTAGTAAAAGTTGGTCCACCATTCAATGATGCAATCAAAGCAGCCACACCTGAAACATGAGGACAAGCCATTGAGGTTCCGTCCATATAACCATATCCGTTAAATGGAATGGTACTCAAAATACCATTTGCAGGTAAACCCTCGATATTAAGTTCATTCTCACCACCTGGAGCAATAATATCAACCCAATCGCCATAGTTTGAATAGGCTGTAACATGGTTATTAGCATCCAAAGCAGCAACAGCAATACAACTTTCGTAAGCTCCAGGGTAATGCAATTCATCTAAACCTGAGTTACCTGCTGCGAAAATAGCAACACCACCACGCATAGGAGAACCTTCGTATTTACCAGCTTCTGCAATAAAATAATCGATAGCATCGTGAGTAACTTGCTCGTAGGCACCAGGTGTAAGATATCCCCAGGAGTTTTGAGAAATAACTGCACCATTATCGGCAGCATAAATGTAAGAATCAGGAGTGTTACCACTACTTTTTCCACCTAATATCTGACAGGACATGATTCTAACACCATCGGCAGAACCAGATCCTCCGGCAACACCAGCAACACCAATGCCATTACCAGTAATAGCACCAATGGTTCCTGCAACGTGTGTACCATGATCCATTCGGTCGATATCAGCCGAATTATTGGCAAAGCTAAAACCATGAATATCGTCCACATAACCATTCATATCATCATCAACGCCTTCTTCACCATTCAGCTCTTTTTCGTTAACCCACATGGCTTCAGCCAAATCCTCATGCTTGTAGTCAATTCCTTCGTCGTGAATAGAAACAATTACGTTTTTAGAACCTGTAGTAAGTTTCCAAGCCTCGTATAAGTTAATATCGCAACCAGCAGTATGACCAGTTTGACCTGAATTGTTATAATGCCATTGGTCTGACAACAATTCGTCGTTAAAAGGTTCTGAACTACCATCTTTAGTACGTGTAGCGGTAGCGGTCATCTTAGTAATTTCACTAGGATTAATCAATACACGCTCATATACCGGCTCAGCACTGGCAACCTCTGCCAAATTAGCGTAGGCAGTTGCAACCTGCATCGCTTCAGCTTCATTTGAAACCGCAATTTCATACCACAAGTGCAAACCGTACTGACGGTGCTTTTCTTCCAATTGAGGAGAATAAGGGAATACCCTTGTCATTCCCACAGCAGAGACTTGCTTATTTACAGCATCAAAGGGCTGAATACCTGAATAGAGCACGCCACTTTTATGGGTGGTTTTCAGTGTTGAAAGCGTGCTTGTTAGTTGGGGTTGAAACTTGACCCGCACTACGCCCTGTTTCATCCCATTCCGGTATTCCTGGGCGAAAATCGACCCGGAAACAAGAATCAGAGAGACTAGAAGTAATAACTTACTCTTTAATCGTAACGATCTTTTCATAAAATAAAACTTAAGGTTAATAATCATGTAAAATCAGTAGTGATAATCAAAGTCTACCATGAACTTTAGCTATGAATAGCCTCAGACTATCAATTCTGGGTTAGACTTTAATACTTTGCTTATTTGTGTCCTTATTGAAGGCATCGAGAAGCTTTTTCAAGGCCTGAATCTCCTCTCTCTTCTTTTCCATCAATTGTTGAATCTTTTTATCCTGATCAACTGATTTCTCTTTTTTCATCTTTTAATATTTTGTTTTTTAATCACTCGAATTACATCAGTAGAAACATCCTAACTTTGTCAACTTCATACCTAACAAGGCAATTCTGGAACTCTATTTTTACTGAATATTATCGGTGTGAATTATCATTACGCAAGAATAAGCGATATGAGATGACTCGCTTTATTAATTGCCCTATCAGAAGTCATAACAAGCCAAACATTCACAACAGTTTTAATACTAACAAGATGAATCCTCACCCCTAACGCAGCACTAACAGCAACACAACAGCCTATTATCATGATTGTTACAAGGGTGATTTTTAAGATCTTTTAATAAGAGAAAATTTGGGTTTTCTCAGTAAACAGGGACCTATTTTATGGATTTTACAGATGGGATTCTAAAATTAGGAGGAGTCAATAAGCATTAGGCCTGAAAATATTGAGCTCAAAGAACAGTATCCATGAGCCTAAAATTGGAGAAGGAAATAAGCAAGCAGACGGATTACATTTTTAAAATAATGAGAAGTGGATTATACGATTTTGCATATAAAGAAAACCTTGTAGTAAAAAACGACTTTTACTACAAGGTTGGTATTTATTAAAAAATAAGAATTATCACGAGTCAAATGTTACAGACCGCAAAATGTATTTAGACGCAGATTTTCATGATCAGACATGATTTATATGCAAGACCGAAAAAGATGTTTTAAAAATCATATTTAATCAGCGTCTAAACATGAAGATAAGCATTAAGACATTACATTTTTAGTTCCCCGAAACATTCTTTAATGCCTGTAATAATGTTTATTACGAGTCAGATATTACAGTGCTGCAAAAAGCTTATTTCACTTTTAATTCGAGCATTAATTATACACTCCATTAGTGCAACAATAAGTTAACAGAGTTTTATACTAAATGGTATAATGACATAGTTATTAAGTTGTGATAATCCTTAATAAGTTCAGCTCAATTAAAAATCAGCAAGAAAGGAGATCAAATTGGTATCCGTATTGGTTAGATTTAATTTTTTACGAATTCTGGTGCGTAAAACCTCTATACTTTTCACACTTTGATGCGAAATGGCCGAGATTTCTTTACTCGTCATATTTAGGCGAAGGAAAGCACAGAGTTTGACTTCACCCGGTGTTAAATTTGGAAATTCCTTTTTCAAATTGCTATAAAAATCTGTATGAACCTGCTGAAAACGAAGTTCAAACTCTTTCCAAACGCCTTGATCAGCTCCGGAATGAAGGTCAAAAATTATTTTCTGAATGGGTTCTATGTTTTCCTTCTTCAAGCGGCATTTTAATTCCATCAAACGGGAAGAAACATCATTCATCAATTCGCTCTTTTTAACCAGGTACATCACATTAGTAATCAATTCTTTGTTTTTGGTTTCAAGATCCAGCTCCAGCTTCTCTTTTTCCAACTGGGCCCTTTTTCCCATATTTTTGGCTAGCACATAGAGTAAGCCAATTATTATGGTACTGAGTGCGAACACAGAGATAAAGATGATATAGATCAAACGGGTTCTTTGTTGTTTGGCCATTCTCGCCTCTTCCAATTTCTCGTACTCAAATTGCATTTGGGTTCGGGCCATACGAGTTATCGACTGCTCATTCATCAGACTATCACTCATGATTTTATACTGCTGAAATGCCCATAAGGCATCTTCACATTGTCCCATTTGACCATAGATCGTAAACATGTTTTTGGTAATCCATTTGGTCCATTCAACAGAACCGATCTCAGTGGCTAAATCATAGGCTATTTTTGCTATTCCAAGGGCCTTTTCAGTATTGCCATCCTCCAAATATAATTCCATCAGGAAAACATAGGATTTGGTAATTTCATTTTTATCATTCAAAACTAGTCGGACTTCAAGGCTTTTGTTGAGATACTCGTAAGCCTTCGGAAAATCCTTTCTGAAACGATAGACCTTTCCCATATTGTTATAAATAACACCCTGCATCTTTTTATCATCACCTGATGTGGCAATATCCAAAGCTTTAAGAAAATAGGTTTCCGCTGTAGCAAAATCTTTTCGTGTGAGGTATATACTTCCTATATTGCTGTAGTAGGAACAAAGCTTACTCCTTTCATTCAATTGCATCTTTGGAGGCATTGAATTGTATATTTCCAGAGTTTTCAGATAGGATTCAAGAGCTTGATCATGTTTCATCAAATAATCGTAAACGACGCCGATATTATTCTGAATACTGGAAACCAGTCTTAAGTCATTAATCTCTTCGGCTATTTTCAAGCCATCGAAATAGGTCTTTAATGCCACATCGTATTGCCCCGTATGTAGAAGCATTGATCCTTTGGAAAGGTAGGACGAGGCGATAAATCTTTTATTACCCGATTTCCTGGCCAAATCCAATGCCTTATCGGAATATTCGAGTGCCTTGAGAAAATCTCCCTTCTGAAATTGAAAAGATAAGTCGCAGAGCAAGCGGACTTTCGAGGTGTCAGACTCCACTTGTTTGTATTCAAGAAGTAAACTATCAACAACAAACTTGTCTTGAGAATAGAGACAAGAAGGTAAAATAAAAAGCAGAAAAAGTAAGAATTGTTTCATGGGTTTTAAGCTATGGGTTTAGGTATTCTGAGCAGATGAACCAGACACAGAACAATAATCCCATCTCACAAATAAGCCATCTCCACAATTGATGATGCAAAACTGAGCAAAAGGTTGCGTCCTATCTTTTAAAAGCTTTTGAAAAAAATTCTTCCTCCTTACAAGCGAAAAGCTGAAGTTTTATCTAAATGGAAAAAGGAATCCACCAATCGGCAGATCCCTTAAATTTTAAATCACCTCAACCAAATACATCAAAATGAAAATAAGAGATAGCAAATAAAGGAGGCTGGGAAAGAGGCTTGATTTTCCGCTTTTGGACGGACAATTACTACAGTCTTTCATGGGCTTGGTACTGATAGGTATCATTACAAATTTACCCTTTCGAAGTTGTAACAGACTTGTAATTGTTTTGCCCACAGGACAAAAATATCTACAGAAAAATGTTGGAACAAACATAGAGCCGATTAATATTACCGGCAGAATAAACCATTGTTTACCCACCCCTTCCAACGAAAATATCATGGACATGGGCTCAAAGGAGCTAATAGTTGGATTCTGGTTTACAATGATCAACAACAAGGCAAAAACGGTTAATCCCCCCTGAATGTATCCGGAATATTTTTGAATCCTGGGATGAACAGTCATCTTGATTCCTGTCAACTTGTTCATGAAATATTGCACGCCAAAAAAGGGACATACCTGGTAACAGAACAAATTCCGTTTCAACAAAAGTATACCCGAGAATATGAATACCAAATAGATCCAAAAACTAAAATTCGAAATCAAACCAGGAAAATCTCCAATGAACAACCTACCAAAAAAGGTAATGGAAATAGAATTATTCCACGTAAAGCCCAATAGGATCACCGACCCTGCATAGCTAATCAGTTTTAAGGTTTTGCTCTTAACGAAAACAAACAATATGGATACCAAAAAGAAAAGGATAAGAACAACATCTTTTTTACTGATAGAATAGGCATGCTTCGCAGTATTTGGGTCGGTATCGAAATAATTACTTGACAAAAAATGAGCACATTTCCTTGCTCCCAAGGCGATAGCATCACTCGAAACAGTAGCCCCCGAAACAGCTTCGAGATCTACCCCATTACAGAAAACATCGCTCATTTTCTTACCCGAAAATTGATTGAAAAATCCTCGACCTTCCAACTTGCGCAGGTAGCCTGTTGTTTCATTACTCTCCAGAATTTTAACTGACACAATAGTGCCAGTAGAATCCGTCACCAATCCAACCTGCATCCTTCCACCATAACCATTTGCCTCGCGATTGCAGAGCATATAGGTCTGACCGTTCTTTTGTAGGTCGAACACACGATCGTCACTTTCCTGCCCTGCTATCCTATATTCGGAGAATGCTTTTTGCACATATTCCGTATCCGAAACCTGGCTCCCCCGATTTCCTGCATAATAGGCATTCCCAAATAAAAGAACAAGCAAAACATACAAACCATAGGAAAAGCCTTTTTTTGTTTTATTGCTTAAATTAATCACTCTCATCCACTTTAAATTCTGCTTCAACTGATAATATTTGGGCTGCCTCTGATAGGGCAGCCCACACCTTAAACACGCTTCGTTTCACTATTAAACACCCGCCAGGCTATAAGCATCAGGATGATTCCGGGAATTCCAAAAACAATCATTCCCATTGAGGCAGCCTGGGGTTCTTTTTCCAAGACCGAACTCACTGACCAAGCTACAGCAAAAAGCAAAAGCGACACGCCACTCGCTGCTGGCACCAGGCTTTTCCACGATATCTTACACCTTACTATCAGATGGTAGATTCCCATACAAACAAATGCCGAGACAAAGCCCAACAAAAACCACATCAAATCCATATTATTAAACCTTTAACATTTAAAACCCATTATAATTTTTCCCTTCTGAATCGAAGAATTTATCCACTGCCTTTTCATCGCCTACATTACCATATCCAAAAACAATGTCCATTTCACGCATCATATCGTGCATGGCTCCCGGCATCAGCCTTCCTATCTTATTGACCATACGATGATGCCAAAAATCTGGCTTGTTGTAAGGACAGGATGCAAGACAGTTGGAACATTCCACTCCATTTTGCTCCCAAAACTCAAAACACTTTTTACAATCAACGTAGTACTTTTTAACTCCTTTGTTGTTATAAAAAGCATTCTCCTTATTATCGTGAGTGGGTTCAAAAGATGGATAATCATCCTGACTAATAGCTTTACTGGGACAGGAATCTGCACAACGCTTACAACTTTTACAAAATTCCATTACCCCAAAGGTTCTTGGCTTGTCGTATTCAACTAAATCCAAGTCGGTGTATACTTTAGCAAGACGAACTCTGGGACCATAATTATATGTTACCAACAAACCACTCCGCGATCCTTCTCCTAAACCTGCAGCTATACCATAGGGGATACTCAAACTGGTATCGTTCCCTGCTGCAAAAGCATGATAGCCCAGTTGCTTAAGAAAAACTGCCAGCTGCGAAGAGGTTTTTGTCATACGGGAATAACCATCCCCCACACCAGCTGCTGCAACCTCGGAAGGAGAAGTAGAAATGGCCTCGTAATCCATTTCAAAAGCGAGAACAATTACCGTCTTGGGTTTGAAAGAACATTTCTCCCAACCATAAAAAGCATCTCCGGAAGTTAAATGTGCTTTCATCATCTCGCCAACATGTGGCATCATTTCCGGAGGAGGTGGAGTGATGGTTCCCCTGGCCAAAGGAGGGACAGGATTTATGAACTCACTGTAATCCCAGCGTTCATCCCTTTGGGTAATGCCGACTAAATCAGCCCCAAACAATTTTGCAGCCCTTTTAATGGCATTTGATGCTTCTGTTTTTGAAGAAAAAGTATGCTTCTCCGGAGCAACAAAATTAACATCAATCAGAGCCTGTGGATTTTTATCCTCATGCTGATCCCAACTCATCACACCAAATTCACCTACACCAGCAGGCATGGGACCAGATGCCGAATAACACATCGACCATCCACCACTCGCCATAGCTTTTCCCAATTGATCGTAGCCCTTTTTGCCTTTTTCGAAATCGTAGGTTAGCTTGTGGGCATAGCTTTTCCCAAGCGGAATCAGATCCTTATCCACGTCTTTGCCATGAGCCATCAAAATCTCTCCAAAAAGAGCATGTGCAAAAACTTGATCGTAATTTCGGGGAGGTTTATAATCCGCTCTAATTTCGTTGGGGAATTCATCCTGCTGAACAACTGTGATTTTTTTTATTTCCTTATCCACCACTTTAGCAGCAGTCTTATTAGGTACCGATGCAAGGCCAATAGCTCCTAAGGCAGCCGTAGCCGGCGCAATTTTTAAAAAATCCCGTCGCCCTAATTGAACATCCTTTTCAGTTTGTTTGATTTTTTCCATTCCAAATGCTTAAAAAATTTGATCTGCCCAAAACTATGGGATATGGAATTACCAGTCGACTGAAATCCGGGATTCGGACTTTTTTGGAAAGTATTTCAGGGATGAAATCGCGATTACACACTCTTAACTACCTGACTATTGACCCTTTAAGTTTTTACAGTATTCTGAGGGTGTTAAGCCAGTAAATTTCTTAAATGCACTATTGAAAACTGATTTAGATCGAAAACCAGCCTCCAGGGCCAGAGCCAGGATGGAGAATTTTGCACTTTCAGGTGCCTTGGCTAGTTGTTTGAATTCTTCTACTTTGAAATTATTAATAAAATCATTGAAGTTTTGGTTCATATAGGTATTCATCACTTGCGAAAGCATTTTGGAAGGTAGTCCCATATCTTTTGCTAAACTATTAAGATTATAATCCGGATCTTTATACGATTTTTGATTTAACAAATATTCATTCATTTTTGATATCACGTTCCGGGCTTCATCCACTTGTACTAAAGAGTCTTTATACTTGGTTTTGGGTAAGGTCTCCTGCTCCAGGTTAAATTGAAAAATACCAACCGGAAAACTAATGAATTTGTAGGTAAATATTAAGCCTATCATCGCCCAATAGAATTGATCCAAGCGATCGAACCAACACCAATCACAAGCCGGAACAAACAAATGATAGACAAACAAGGAGAGCAGAATCAAACTGTGGATGGAAAGGAAAAAGGTCATAAATCGAAGGTACTTGAACAAAGCCGTTCCCCTAAATATTCCCTTAGAGTGTGGTTGCTGATTATAATCGGGAGCATTGTACAGGCTTTGTATATTGCGAACGGCTAGTGCAGCAAAGGAACATCCAAAATATATCATCCCCACTAGATAAATGAATTTCCCTAAGGACTGGAAACGGAAAAATACGTTACATCCTTCCAGTATCAAGATAAGACCCCAAAACAGCAATACCGGAAAGAAATATTTTTTATTCGTTTTTTTCCAGCTGTAATCCGCTAAAAGATGCGCTTGAAAAAACAGAAACAAGAGAGAGGGTAATATCACCCGAGTAGCCGTGATCAACTCCAGGAAAAGATTAAGATTATTGAATACATTAAAACTCTTCAATAAAAAAAACGAAATTTGGATAAACAGGAAGAAAAGAGCAATTCCCAAATACGCACTAGGCACCTTTCGGAACTTTTTCTGAGAAAAAACCAGTACCAGAAGGCCCACAACAAAAAAAGCCATCAACAGGATCCCCCGTTCAAGTCCGCTATCAATCAATAAAGCATTTTCCATGGGTGCAAATTTAAATAAATAGGGCGTACAATTTGTCTCATCCACTTTAATTATTTCATCCCAAGCTATGGCATAATGACTTACATTGATTTAAAAAATTATATTCCAAATAGATAAGTTCTTTCATATTTATAATTAAGTACGGATAATAAAAAGCTTCTTTCTCAAGCTTCGGCCAAAAGCTTGCCTGTGGTTTCCCATAGCCTTCTGCCTGTTCCACATATCAATCTACTTTAGATTGTCCGCAGTCTAATACTGAAGGCATTTGTCACATTGAGCCGTTTTTAGAAATTAATAATATATGAAGATCTGGAGATTGAATTAAATCTGTTCCATTTAAATATAAATCTATCAAGTTAGTTTAGGTGTTGTCAAATCCATCAATGCAATATGAACCTTAAAGACATCTTTTAGTGCACACTACCATTCAACCCCGCCCCATGCTTATCATTCTGAGATAAAGCCCACTCAAGTTCTCAAAACAAAATAATCAGGTATATTGCAATTTTTATTTGGTAGAAGCACTTTTTTAATCTACATTTGCACCCGTTATCAGAAACGATAATACTTACAAATACTGGAGAGATGGCAGAGTGGTCGAATGCGGTAGTCTTGAAAACTATTGTGCGGCAACGTACCGGGGGTTCGAATCCCTCTCTCTCCGCAATTTAGGAATCATCCTAATCCAAAAGACTGTAAATCTACTGATTTACAGTCTTTTTTGTTTTCACCCAATTCATTCTATTATAAATAAAGTCAATAGGAAGGTGTACTCTGCGGTGAACAAATTTCAGAATCCACTCTGTTCACCAAACCCCTCATAACAAACTGAATCAAAACGAATTAAATTAAATCAGCCCTAAAAATATAATTTGAAAGATGCTGATTTTTCATTAAATTTACTAAACATTATCACTTCTATTTTAGTTGTTCAAAAAAATACTTGCCCTGTATAACTCAATAATACAGCCACATGAATACATTTTCAACACTAAACATTAGTTTTCTCATTCGAAAAAACAGATCTAATAAGCTGGGAGAAGCTCCTATTTACATGCGTTTTTCCATAAACAATGAACGTGTTGAAATCTCTACAGGTCGCTCTATTAATCCTCAAGACTGGGATAGCAAGCTCAGTAAAGCTATAACTAAGAAGAAAGGTGCTGGACAACTCAATAAATTTTTGGAGGTCCTAAAAAACAGTATTTATGACCATCATACAGAAATGGTAAAGAATAGCGAACTCATATCTGCAAAGAAACTAAAAGCTCGATTTTTGGGTATTGAAGAAAACAAAAAAACGTTAATCCAGGTTTTTGAATATCACAACGAACAAATAAAAGAATTGCAAGGCATCTCATTTGCTGAAGCAACTGTAAAAAGATATATAACAACGCTTGACCATGTTAAAAGATTCCTAAAGCATCAATACAGCTTAAATGATATACCATTAACACGTCTTAAATATTCATTTATTATTGACTTTGAACACTATTTTAAAACAGTTCGAAAATGCAATAATAACAGCACCTATAAGTATTTGAAAAATATGCGCAAGGTTATCAATCTAGCCATTAGAAATGAATGGTTGGATAAAGATCCATTTGCAAAATATCAAACTAAGTTAGTGGAAGTGAAACGAGGATTTCTTACTAAAGATGAATTACAGAAACTTGAAAAGCTAAAATTATCCTTTCCTCGCTTAGATGTTGTCAGAGATATCTTTGTTTTCTCATGCTATACGGGTCTTGCCTATATAGACGTTTCAAATCTTACTCGAGAAAATATCCGAATTGGGATAGATGGCAATTTATGGATCTTACTGGAACGTGAAAAAACAAAAACACCATCAAACATTCCTATACTTCCTCAAGCTCACGACTTAATAAAAAAATACGCTGATCATCCAGCAAAAAAAACGGAAAATCATATTTTCCCAAGTTTTAGCAATCAGAAATTAAATGCATATTTAAAAGAGTTAGCAGATTTAGCATCGATTGATAAAAATTTAACCTTTCATATCGCAAGGCATACTTTTGCTACTACAATCACTCTTGCCAATGGAGTACCCATTGAATCTATCAGTTCAATGCTTGGTCATAAGAATATTCGTACCACTCAGATCTACTCAAAAGTCGTGAATGAAAAAGTTAGCAAAGACATGAGCAAACTTAAAAGAAAGCTTCGGTAAAAAAGATACTATCTCTTTCAATAATTTTCAAAATATCGAATACTAAGATTACCTATCATTTTGATTGACAACAAACGCAACATTACAAATCATATAAACCTTAAGCACCTATGCCTACAGCTTAATATCTAAATGTTTTGCAAAATGTCTCATGTCATTGATCAAAATATTTTCATCGATCATTCTAAAGTTTTTGTATTGGATACTATGTTTTCCACAATTACATTTTTTTAATGAACACCCACTTGCACAGTAACATAAATCATTTAAACGTAATTTATTTTTCCTAATTCTATCAAGAATTAATTTAAGAATCAAACGATCATTATTTATTCCTAAAATATCACGATACCCTTCAATTACTCCAAATGAATTATGAGCATACTCATCCGTTTTATACTCTCTATTTATTTCAAAATATGAATTATTCTGAAAGTATGGAATTACAATTTCCTTCACAAAAAGGTAAAGGCTCGTTATTTTTGTTTTAAGTAAGATTTGCGCTTTCGCCTGTGTAGATAAACAGCAAGAACCGGAATCAGAATAAGTATGACGGGTAACTTTTCGTGGCACACGCTCACTAATTTCAAACACCTTTGGGAAATGCTTAGGATATGGCTCTAATTCTATTGATATATCATAGGAATCATCCTTTGAAATAAACAACTCCCCGTCAATGGAATTGTTTATTTCATTAAAAGATAAGTCTGGATAGTACTTTAATACTTCTTGAATCTGCAGATTAAGCTCCATAAGGTTTTGGTGTAATTAGTGCGGCTCCAAGACTTGCACTGAGATTATTACTTTTATCTTCTTCATCTTTATCTTCTCCAAAAGGAAATCTATCACCAAACTGATTATCACGTAATATTTCAGAAGCCTTTTTGAAGTTCTTTTCATCCTTAGCTCTGTCTAAATCATTCAGTAAGCTTTTCAATGTTGTGAGGAAATTATCCTTTCTTGTAATTGAATAATCATCAAAGACATCTTCATCCTTTGGTGTTGTCGGGCGTAGACATTTAAAACCGTTAGTTTTATTTAGTTTTGTATCAATTTTACGAACAGTTTCTCTAAATGCCTTGTCGTCATTATCGTCTTCAACATAGTTGTTTGCTGCCAATATGGTCAGCTCAAAACCACTAGGTAATTTTAAATTCGTGTTTTTTAATTGACGGAAGTTCTTCCAAGCTTTTAAGTACCGAACAATTCTTTCCAACTGCGCACTTTTAAGGTTATTAAACCATTGGTAAAATTCCTTTGGGTCACTTTCAATCCAACTCTTAGATTTATGAGCCAATTCAATTACATCTTCAAGTTTATAATATATAGGTAAATCAAGATGATGACCATCGCTAAAAATAACACGGACACAAGTCGTTTTCTTAATTGGTTTTTTTGCTGTATGATTTTCAACCGAATTATAAACCCAATTATGCCAAGTGTCTATTGTTTTTTTGTTATCAGAATCATCTTTTTCAATAAAGTATACACCATAATCTAAGTCATATTTCAAAAGTTTATCATTTTCTTCATCATACACTGGAATAGGATTTATTGCTGTTCCCATTTCAAAAGAACCTTGTCCATGAAATTTAGGTTGCAATTCTTCTGGTTTATTATCCTTAAACCATTTGCGGATCTTTTTTCTAATATCATTACGACTCTTCTTTAAGCTATCAATACGTGCTGATGTAAGCTTGAGTTCTTTATTAAATTTTGTAAACTCTCTATGTAATACTGTCATCTTATTTTTTTTAAAATTCATGTTCTAGGTTATTACTAACCCATTTGAAACCTACCAACTCTCCTTTTGTTTGAAATGGTTCTCTTCCCGTATAGTATGTACCAGAAAGAAATCTATCTGCACCTTTTCTTATAAACTTAATAATCTCAGTCCCATAGTGAGGAGGGAATTTTTGATCAGAACTACCATCATTCAGATAATTATAAATCAATCTATAATGCTGTTCATCTTCAGTATGTTCAACAAACATTCCTTTACTTACTGAAAGAGATGATCTTGTTCCATCAGGTTTAATTGTAAAAGAAGAAACTATAATACGACTCCCATTTTGATTTATCAATTTCACCTGCTTAAGCTCACCATTTCGAACAACTCCTTTATCGTCTTTATATTGATAATGTAAAGTACCTTCATACCTACCTGAGAAATCATCAACCCAGAACATCCAGACAAAAGGTTTATATCTCCATAAATATTTAGAAATGACAATTAATAAAATCGTTATAGCTCCTGATATTTTTATTGATAATTCCCAATAGTCTTTCGCTAAATACAAAGTAATAGCAACAGTGCTAATGAAAGCCACCAACACACTAGGTTTGAAATAATTAAAATAACTATTCTTCATCTCACTTCTCCTTTCTTACTCCTTTAAATGGTTTATCACTTGATGTTTTAACATCCATAAATTGCCCCGTGTCTGCATCACGTTTAGTCCACAATCCTGTTTTAGGATTTTTAACCTGTGAACGATTCCTAACTGAACCTTTTCTACTACCGTCTTTTGGTGGATTTGTCGCCATAATTATTATTTTTATATGTTTAAATAAATACTTCTCACTAACCCTATGATCGACGATGATTAAAATTCCCGAAGAAAAAATTAGTTTTCTTGAAAAAAAGTTAATTCTCGAAAAACTTAATCAGATTACAACTGAACAATGGAATGATATTGTTAGACGATGTAAGAATGCCATAAAATATAGAATCAGATATTCTACCTATGGTGCACACTCAGAAGCACAACTAGGATGTAAAGCTTTGGATTATTACATCCGTGAATCCATTTCAAAAATTTATCAATTTAAATGGAAGTGGGATTTTAATAAAATTGCCATTGAAGAACATATTATTATAATTGCAAACAGTCTAATATCTAGACAGGTTGACTCATATGAGAGAAAGCAAGGAAAAGAAAAAAAAATAAGTTATAATGATGAACTTGATTATTATTTATTTGAAGAGGTTTATGACAAGAATATTGATCTCCTTATTGAGTGTATAGAGCGAATCACAAGAAAAGAGCATGATCTTAGTATACATTGGGAGGCTATCAAAGAAGGATTTAAACCAAGAGAAATTGCAACTTTAATGGAAATACCAGTCAATAAAGTGTACAAACAAAATGAACGATTAATTTATCAGGCTAAAACAAAGTGTATCTCAAATTAAAGACCAATGGATAAAAGAAAATATTTAAAATTGATATCACAAATTAATTTAGACGGATGTATATCTCTTCCTATAAATGAGCTTGAAGATTTTGACAACACTCTTATTATCAAGCATATTAAACTTCAAGCATTTCAGGCTAAAAGCGCCTTAAATAGAGAACGCAATGAATTAAACATAAAAAAAACAACAAGTAAGATAAAAAGTCAAGTTGAGAATTTATTTAGCTTGCCTATTGAGAAATTACAAGAAATGCTTCTAACAAGAAGTCCCAATATGCAATTTAGAAATTTAGACAAATTAGATAAAGATGAAATTATTAAGATATTAGGTGATTATATGCTTTTAGACGATTTGGAAAATGAAGATGAATAACTCCCCACGACGATTAGCCTTATCAATATTAGATAATTTTGGAATTGATAAGCCATATGAAATTGATGTATTAGATATAATAGATGCACTTGATATTCCTATAAAGTTTAGTCCTCTTTCTGGCTGTGATGGTAGAATTATTCATGGAAAGGAAAAATCATTAATCGCGATTAATGACGAGATCGCATTTGAGTCTCGTAAAAGATTCACCATTGCTCATGAATTAGGGCATTATTTAATGCACAAAAGTGATCCAATAAGCCATACAGACAATGTAAGTACAATGTCATGGTTCAACAATAAAAATAAACACAAGACAACTAAGCAAGAATATGAAGCAAACGTATTTGCTTCAGAATTATTATTACCAACATCAATTTTTGAGGAGGAAGTCAAAGACACATACTTTTCACCAGAACTAATAAGAGAGATTTCTGACATACATAGAGTTAGTAGATCATCCATAATCCATCGTTTCGTAGAAAGTGGAAATCACCCTATTTGTGTTTTCTATACAAAGAGTAATAAGGTTCATTATTGGAGAAAATCAGTTGATTTCAAATATAAAATAAAAGATATAACCAAAATATCACCTCCTAGTGATTCCGTTTCTGCTGAATATTTTACCCATAATAGAATTTACTCTATCAAGGATTCAACGCAAGAAATTTCAAAGTCGACATGGCTTGATGTGAGAGAAGAATATAATGATGATCTGTTCTATGAATTCTGTATGGTATATTCTGATGCTAACCTTGCAATAAGCGTTATTTGGGAAGATTGATATCAATTGATCGAGAGTTCCAAATTTAAGCGGTTAAATTCATTATAGCCAAATGTTTTTATGAATTTTACATGCGTCTATTTTA